>Ga0302320_10010693_pt1 | contig 19530 bp, 13 predicted proteins | sample Bog_T0_3_FD_202130 | JGI IMG/M metagenome (GOLD analysis project Ga0302320, IMG submission 202130) | Peat permafrost microbial communities from Stordalen Mire near Abisko, Sweden - Bog_T0_3 | ecosystem: Environmental > Terrestrial > Soil > Wetlands > Peat | place: Sweden: Abisko, Stordalen Mire... | reverse complement strand
GATGTTCCCGGCCGCCTCGGCCGGAATCTTGCCGTCGCCTCCGCCTCGGCGACAGGACTCGGCGACCGCAGCCACGACGCTCTCGCCATCGAAGCCCTGCGCATCGAGCGCCGGCACCAGATCGACGCCGACCGACAGGACATGCAGTTCGTCGAGGGCATCGCGGGTGAGCAAAGAGTGGCAGCAATAAAGGCGCGCGCGCTTGCCGTCCTGCATGACCGAGATTTGCGACTTCGGCTTCTGCAGAAGCGGCGTCGGCGGCGGGCTCTGTTGAAGGAGACGAAACACCGCCCAACGGGGACACGGGTCGGACACCAGGCTCATGTTGCCCCATGGCAGGGGGATGCCGTTTCCCCGATACACCGCGCGCAGATAACCCGGAGCGTACGCGTCGAAAAAATGCCAATGCCGGTACGGCGAGACGGCCGTCATGCGGCGCATGACCAGCGCCGGCGTCACGCCGAGTTTGCTGCAGGCGGAGACGTTGTGCGCTTCGCGTATCAGGAATCGCCGGAACGGCATGCGCGGGCACAGCAGCGCGCCTGCGAAGAAACTGCACTCGAAATCACGCCACGCGAACAATACGTCCTGAGCACCCATGCCCGCGGCGGAAGCCGAGGGTTCTCCATCGCCGGTGTGAGCGGCGCTATGCGGGGAGATGACGCCGTCGCCGTTGTGCAGGATCTTGTGGCCGACGAAAAAGGCGAGTTCGTACTTCAGCCGCTCTTCTTGGTTCCTCAAGCGCTTGTTGATGAGCACCGTTCCGGGAGCCTCGAAACGCGAACGCACCAGGGCGCCGCTGGGCTTGCGGCCGTCGCCGTCGAACCAGCGGATCTCCAGCCCGTGGCGCTTGCAGATGTCGAGAACGGCCGCGAGGGTGAGCGGCATTTGACGTTTGCCGCCCTCTTCGGCCGCGCGCTCGATATCCGGAAAATTGTTGTGGCGTGTTTCCTGCCACACACGGATCAGCAATTGCGCGAATTGGCGGCCGGTGGTGCCGGTTTGAGACAGCAGCTCCGGCAGCGCGTTTTGCAGCAGCTCGTGTGAGAAGAGAAAAGCCGGCTCCAGCGGCATCGCTTCGAGGCCGCCGCGCTCGCGTTGCAGCGGGGCCGCTTCCACCTCGGTGTTCTCATCGAGAAACCAGCGCGCATCCTTGCTGAAAATGCCGGCCAGCATTTCGAGGGTGGCGGCCGACGGGACCCGTTTTCCGGTCTCGACCATGCTCAGATAGGACACGGACGGCGCGCTCTCGGCATCGACCTGGACGCAGCGGGCCGACAGCTCATCGAGCGTGAGCCCGTTGCGTTTGCGCAGAGAGCGAAGCTTCGCGCCGAGGAAGTGGCCCTGCCGGATGAGGCCTGTCATATGCGCATCATTCTGTTAAGTTCACCGACCGAGCTTGTGAAATTAACATTGTGAAATTTCGATTGTGTAAATCTTCCATTCCCGCACTTTAGACTGCCGGTCTACGGGGGCGCAAGGGCCCCAGCTTTCATTGCCCAGGAGATTTGTATGAGCGACAAGACATCCCCGAATTCACGCTGGCGCGGCGTCGAACGCCCCTACACGGCCGCCGACGTGGCGCGCTTGCGCGGAACCGTGCGCATCGAGTATTCGCTGGCCCGCCAGGGCGCGGAGAAGTTCTGGCATCTGCTCGAGACCGAGCCGGTGGTTGGCGCGCTCGGCTGCATGACCGGCAACCAGGCGGTGCAAGCCGTCCAGGCCGGCCTCAAGGCCATTTATCTGTCGGGCTGGCAGGTCGCGGGCGACGCCAACAGCGCCGGCGAGATGTACCCCGATCAAAGCTTGTATCCCGTTGACTCGGTGCCCCAGGTCGTCGAACGCATCAACAACGCGCTGCTGCGGACCGATCAGATTCATCATATGGACGGGAAATCCGGCACCGACTGGATGGCGCCCATCATCGCGGACGCGGAAGCCGGATTTGGCGGCAACTTGAACGCCTTCGAGCTCACCAAGGCTCTGATCAAAGCCGGCGCAGCCGGCGTGCACTTCGAGGACCAGCTCTCCTCCGCCAAGAAGTGCGGCCACCTGGGCGGCAAGGTGTTGGTGTCGACGGGCGAAGCCATCAACAAACTGGTGGCCGCCCGCCTGGCCGCCGACGTCATGGACGTGCCGATGGTCGTCATCGCGCGTACCGACGCGGACGCAGCCAATCTCGTGCTCACCGACCATGATCCGCGTGACAAGCCGTTCCTGACCGGCGAGCGCTCGAGCGAGGGCTTCTACCACGTACGCAACGGCATCGAACAGGCGATCGCCCGTGGGATCGCATACGCGCCGTACGCGGATTTGATCTGGTGCGAAACCTCCAAGCCCGATCTTGCCGAGGCGCGGGAATTCGCGGAGGCCATCCACAAAAAATTCCCCGGCAAGCTGCTTGCGTACAACTGCTCGCCCTCGTTCAACTGGCAGGCCAAGCTCAATGCCGCGGCGATGAAGAGCTGGCGCGAGCAATTGGCGGCAATGGGATATCGATTCCAATTCATCACGCTTGCAGGCTGGCACGCGCTCAATCTGTCCATGTTCGAGCTCGCTTCGGCGTACCGGGAAGACGGCATGCTCGGCTATTCGCAAATGCAGCAGCGCGAGTTCGGCCAGGAGCGCGCGGGCTACCGCGCGGCGAAGCATCAGGCGTTCGTCGGCACCGGCTATTTCGATGCGGTTCAGACTGCGATCACCGGCGGCGATCACTCCTTGGGGGCGATGGCGGGCAGCACCGAGACCGAGCAATTTCACGGCGCGGCGGGCAGTTCAGAGCCTAAACGTGTGGTCGCCTAAAGACCAGGCGGCCGCGATCGCCGAGCACTTTCGCGCCTACAACGAAGAATTCGGGCGGATTACCCGGCGCGCGGCCCTCAATTTTCTGGCCGAAGACTGGCACGCGGCGCAGAACGACGCGATCGCGCGCATCGAGCTCTACGAACAGCGCGTAACGCGCTGTGTGGAGGCCATTTCAACGGATCTGAAACCGCATCTCGGCGATGCCGCGCTCTGGACCGACATCCGGCGCGCTTACGAGATGCTCGTGGCGCGGCGGCCGGACAGCGACTTCTACCGGACGTTCTTCAATTCGGTGACACGCGATCTGTTCGGCACGGTCGGCGTCAATCCGGAGGTGGAGTTCACGGCCACCACGGTGGGGCGCGCCTCCGGCTCGGTTCCGATCCGCGTCTATCGGATCGGAGGCTCGATGCCGACCGCGGTGCGCGAAGTGCTTGCGGACCTGCCGTTCGGCGCGGCGCTTCGCAATCCGGAAGCTGCGATCCACAGGATCAGCGCGGAAATCGGCCGATTCTTTTCCACCGGCCGCCAGAGCGGGGCGCCCGAATCGATCGAGCTGATCGAGCCCGTGTTTTACCGGGGTCTGCATGCTTTTCTCGTGGGACGCCTGATCGGCGACGGATCGATCACGCCGCTGGTGATGGCCTTCAGCAACTCGCCCGAAGGCGTGCAAGTCGATGCCGTCATGCTCTCGCGCGCCGAGGTCGGTTCCTTGTTCGGCTACGCCCGTTCGTACTTCCACGTGGACCTGCCGGTGGTGAGCGCCGCCATCACGCTGCTGCGCTCGTTCATGCCGCGCAAATCGATCGACGAGCTGTATACGGTGCTGGGGCGCGCAAAACAGGGCAAAACCGAACGCTACTTCGCGCTGCAGCGTCATCTGTCCTCGTCCATCGACAGCTTCGTGCATGCGCCCGGCGAACGCGGCCTGGTGATGATCGTCTTCACGCTGCCCTCGCATGACCTCGTTTTCAAGGTCATTCGCGACCGGTTCGGCGCACCGAAGACCAACACCAAGGCGGACGTCATCGAGCGCTATCAGTTCGTGTTTCGACACGATCGCGCGGGGCGCCTGGTCGATGCGCAGGAGTTCAAACGGCTGAGGCTGCCGCGCGCGCGTTTCATGCCGGAACTGGCGGAGGAGCTGCTGCAAGGAGCGAGCGAAAGCTGCCGCATCGAGGGCGAGGATCTGATCGTCGAGCACTGCTACATCGAGCGGCGGCTGCGTCCCCTCAATCTGTTCCTGCGCGAAGCCGATCCGGCCGCGACCGAGGCAGCCATCATCGACTACGGCAATGCATTGCGCGATCTGGCCGCCAGCAACGTGTTCCCGGGCGATCTGCTGCTCAAGAACTTCGGCGTGACCAGTCATGGACGCGTCATTTTCTACGACTACGACGAACTGTGCCTGGTATCGGATTGCGTTTTCCGCGACATGCCGCAACCTCGCTGCGAAGAAGAGGAGACCAGTGCCGAACCCTGGTTTCATTGCGGCCCGAACGACGTCTTCCCCGAGCAATGGCTGCAGTTTCTTGCCATTCCCCCGGCGCTGCGCGACGTATTCCTGCAGCACCACGCGGAGATCCTGACAGCGGCGTGGTGGCGCACCCAGCCGCCGCAGCCGCCGGAGGCGATACCGGTGCCGCGGATGGTCAAGCAGGCCATACCGGCAGGGTAGCCCTTCGGCGTCAAGGTCAACCGGGCCGCCGATAAATTCTTGTTCCCCGGGCGGGAATCACGGACCCGGCGGCCTGGTCTCCGGGATCGGAACTCAGGGCCAATTCCCACGGTCCCGCCGGCATCGGAATCGGCTGCGGCGCACCGGCGAGGTTGAACAGGGCGAGCACGCCGGCATGCTCGACACGCAGCCATTCCGCCCGTGCATCGAATTTCACCTTGGCGCGCGCGCGCGCGCGGCGGCTTCGTTGCTCCGCCCTGAGCGCGATCAAGCACCGGTGCCAATCGAGCAGCTCGGCGTGCGGGGGCCGCGCGGCCTCGGACCAATCGAGCTTGGAGCGCTCGAAGGTTTCCGCGGCCTGCGGATCCGGAACTCCTCCGACCCATCCGAAGCTCGCGAACTCGCGCGTGCGGCCCTCCGACACCAATCGGCCCAGCTGGGGATCCTGATGATCGGTGAAATACAGGAACGGCGTGCTTGCGCCCCATTCCTCACCCTGGAACAGCAACGGCACAAAGGGCGATAACAGCGTCAATGCCGCGATCGCCTTGAGCCGCGGCGCATCGAGCAGCATGGACAGCCGCTCACCGCGCGCGCGGTTCCCGATCTGATCGTGGTTCTGCGCGAAAATCACCAGCTGATCTGCGCCGACCCCGCGCGGCGGCTTGCCATGGCGCCGCCGGCGAAACGGCGAATACTGCCCGCGATACACGTAGCCATGGGTGAGCGCCGCCGCGATATCGGCAATGCCGTTGAAGTCTTGGTAGTAGCCGCGCGTTTCGCCGGTGAAAAAGCGGTGCACGGCGTGATGGAAATCATCGGCCCAGTGCGCGTCGAGTCCATAGCCGCCGCGGGCCGCGGGCCGGACCAACCGCGGATCGTTGAGGTCGCTTTCGGCGATCAGCACGAGCTTGCGATTCGACTCCGTGCTCAACCGATGCACCGCCTCCGCCAGCTCCTCGAGGACGTGCGTGGCCTCGAAGCTGTAGATGGCGTGCACCGCATCAAGGCGCAGTCCGTCGAAACCGTAGTCGCGAAGCCACATCAATGCGTTGTCGATGACGAAGCGCCGCACCTCATCGCTGTCCGCCGCGTCGTAGTTGATCGCTTCGCCCCACGGGGTCTTGACTCGATCGGTGAAGTACGGCGCAAAGCCGCTGAGATAGTTGCCGTCGGGACCCAGGTGGTTGTACACGACGTCGAGCAAGACCCCGAGCCCCCGCTCGTGGCACGCGCCGACGAAGGCTGCAAGCTCATGCGGAGTGCCGTAGGCCGGAAGAGGGGCATACAGATCCACGCCGTCGTAGCCCCAACCGCGGCGGCCGGGAAAGGTCGCGAGCGGCATCAGTTCCAGATGCGTCACGCCCAGCTCCGCCAGGTACGGCAGCCGCCCGGCCGCGGCGGCATAGGTCCCTTGCGGCGTGAACGTGCCGACGTGCAATTCGTAAATGACCGCATCCGCGAGCGGCTTCGCCTGAAACTGCGGGCGATGAACGCGGCGAATCTCGGCCGCATCGAGCAGGTATGAATTGCCGTGCACGCCGTCGGGCTGCCATCGCGAGCGGGGGTCGGGAACCGCCGCTGCGCCGTCCACGGAATACCGATATCCGCTTTGTACCTGTGAGGGATCGATCTCCCCGCGCCAAAATCCATCCGCGGCGCCGTTCAGGGCAATGCGCCGATCCGGCGTCACCAACTCCACGGACTTCGCCCGGGGAGCCCAGACGGAGAAAATCAAGCGCCCTCCCGAACCAGCAGCGCCACCGGGAAACCAACGAACAGCTCGCCCGGTCCCACCGCACCCTGCACCGGCGCGTCCGTGAATTCGTTTTTCCAGACCCCGCGCGGCAGGGAAAGCTGTGTATCTCCCCAGCCGCCGTTCGCCGTCATGCTGAAGCGCGGCACGACCGCGATGAGATTCTCGCCGCGCATGAATGCCAGTAGATTGCCGAGCCGGGAGCCCTGCGCGACCAGGGGCTGGTATTTGCTCTGGGGCATGAAATCGATCGCGCGCCGGCGGCGCAAGGCCAAGACGCACGCCGTCATCCACAGCTTCGGAAGTCCCGATTCCCAATCGAGAAGCACATCCGGCGCGGTCATCGAGGCACATCGTCCCAACAGCTCCGAGCGCAGCTCGAAGTCCACGGGGCGCCGATTGTCCGGATCGACGAGACTCAGGTCCCACAGCTCGGTGCCCTGATAGAAGTCCGGGATGCCGGGCGCCATCATCTTGACGAGCGTCTGTGCCAGCGAATTCACGCGACCGGGCAGAATCAAGGGCGCGATGAACGCCTCGAGGCTGGCGATGAATTCCGGAGTCTGGAATACGCCCTCGATGAAGCCGGCGATATTCGCCTCGTATCCGGTATTCGGCTCATGCCACGACGTTCGTATCTTCGCCTCGCGGCACGCCTTCAACATGTACTGCCAACAGCGCCCGTGATCGATCGGCCACGCGCCGATCAAAGTCTGGTACAGAAGGTATTCTGCGTGACGGTCCGGTGTTCGATTGCGCCACGCGGGCGCCGTTAGCTGAGACCACTGGTGCAGCGCCTCGGCCCACCGGTCCGGAATCTCCGACAGCAGCGAAATCCGCGTTCGGACATCCTCGCTGCGCTTGTTGTCATGGGTGGAGGTGGCGAGCAGATTGTTCGGCCAGCGGTCGCTCAGGTAGTGGCAGAACTCGTGGAACTTCTCCGCCGAGATGCCGACCAGAGAGGCCTGCGCGCCCACCTCATTGCACGAAACCAGCCGGTCGAAGATGTAGAACGTCGTGTCCTCGACGCCTTTCGCCATGACCGCGGGCGCCAGCTGCTGCCACTGCGCCACGAAATCCAGCTCACGTTCGTCGAGATCGGGTTTCGTGAACAACGCCGACAGGAAATCGAACGCGGCGGGTTCGATCTCGGGCGACCCGATGCGGGCATTTTGAACCGCTTCGGCGAATACCCGCTCATCGTTCGGACTCAGCGCCTCGGCGGTACGGTAGGTTCGATAGACGGTGAGCGCGGTGGTCACCCGGGCGAGCGCCTCGTGCAGATGGCGCGGGCTCAAGTCGCGCGACCGCCACTGCGCGCGGGCGATGCCGAGCGCCATTCTTCCGAGGCGTTCGAGATCGGCGGAGAACGTGGACTCGACGATCGAGCGCTTTTTCTCGCGAACCAGCGCCGCGAAATTGACCGAGTGGCCGGTGAAATCGGAGTACGTCGCGGTCAGAGCGTCCGTGCGCTGATCGTCCATCCACAGCCGGTTCACCTTCGCCAGGAACTCGTAGCCGACCGTGCCGTCGATGGGCCAATCTTCGGCCAAGCGCTCGTCGTTCTCCAGGATCTTCTCGACGTAGATGCGCCCTTCCGGCAGCAGCTCGCGCAGCCGCACGAAGTACTCACGCGGGTCTCGCAGGCCGTCCGGATGATCGATACGAAGACCGTCGATCTGATTCTCGGCGATCATTCTTTCGATGCGCGCGTGCGAGGCGGCAAAGACAGGCGCCAGTTCGGTGCGGATGCCGCTCAACGCGCCGACGTCGAAAAAGCGGCGATAGTTGACGAGCTCGCCGGCGAGCTTCCAGCCGTGAAGCTGGAAGAACTGACGCTCGAGGATCGCATCGAGCAGCTGCGGGTCGCCCTGCGCCTCGCGGATTGCACCCTCGAGCTGCCCCGACCGATGCGCATCGCTGAGAACTTGCGCGGCACGGCCGGCCTCGCGCCGGTAGCGCTCCCGTTCGGTGCCGCCGGGCGCGGGCATCGCCTGCAGCCGTGCGAGCTCGGCGAAGCATTCGTGCGGTTCGCCGCGGAGCAGCGTACCCCAGGAAGCGGGTCCCAGCGGCCAGCTGTTGTCGAAATGGGTCAGGCGCGGGCGCCCGTCCGCAATGTCGAGCGTGAGTTCGCCGCGCTCGAGCGACTCACCGTACGGGCGCGCCAGATTGCAGATGTGCACGCAGAAGCGTTGATGGGCCTGCCGGCGGATGTCGAAATAGTCGGCGAACCCGCTGTAGGGGCCGTGCGCGAGGACGTCATCCCACCAGGCATTGTGTGCAGAAGCGGACATGTGGTTGGGCACGATGTCGAGCAGTATCTTCAATCCCTGCGCGCGCGCCCCGCCGATGAAAGCCGTCCACGCCTCCTCGCCGCCCAAGTCGGCGCTGATGCGCCCGGGATCGGTGACGTCGTAGCCGTGCGTGCTGCCCGGGGCGGCCTGCAGGCAGGGAGACAGGTATACGTGGCTCACGCCGAGCTTCGACAGGTAAGGCAGGATCCTCTCTGCATCGCTCAACGTGAAGCCGGCGTGCAGTTGCAGCCGATAGCTCGCCAGCCATTCATCGCTCATGGCACAAGACGACGAATGAACGGGGCGCGAGATCCACCAAGCGGTTGCGTTTCACCTCCTCCTGCTCGAACGGCAGATCCGGACGCGCCGTGTCGAAGGCGATCTTCCAGCCGGTGTGATAGAGCTCGTAGGAAATTCGAAATGCCACCGGCTCGTGATGCGCGTTCAACAGCAGTAGAAAGTCCCAATCCTCCGCGCATTGACTTTCGCTGTTGCGGATCTCAGGTGCGGTGCCGTTCAAGTACATGCCCAGGGTGCGCATCCAGCCGCCGTTTTCCCAGTCCTTGGGACCCATGCGCTTCCCGTCGGCGCGGAACCAGACGATGTTCTTGTCCGGATGCAGCGCGTCCGGATCGTTGTCGTAGAACGCATAGCGGTGAAAATTCGGATGCCGCTTGCGGTACTGGATGATGCGCTGTGCGAACTCGAGAAACGCTTTGCGGCGCTCGTCCAAATCCCAGTGATACCACGACAGGTCCGAATCCTGGCAGTACGCGTTGTTGTTGCCCTGCTGGGTCCGGCTCAGCTCATCGCCGCCCGAGATCATCGGAGAGCCCTGTGCGAGGACCAGGGCGCACCACAAGTTGCGCTTCTGCCGCTCGCGCAGCTCGTTGATCGACGCATCGTCGGTGGGGCCCTCCACGCCGCAATTCCAGGTGTGGTTGTCGTCCGCACCGTCGCGGTTCTCCTCGCCGTTGGCTTCGTTGTGCTTCTGTTCATAGCACACGAGGTCCTGCAGGGTGTAACCGTCGTGGGCGGTCACGAAATTGATGCTGGCGGAAGGCGGCCGCCGCGTGCTTTCGTACAGATCGGCGCTGCCGGCGAGACGGGTCGCGATTTCCGAATGCAGCCCCATGTCGCCTTTCCAGAATTTGCGGACGGTGTCCCGGTATTTTCCGTTCCATTCCATCCAACCGGTGGGAAAGTTGCCGACCTGGTAACCGCCCTCGCCCAAGTCCCACGGCTCGGCGATGAGCTTGGTGGGCGCGAGCGTGGGATCCTGATAAATCGTGTCGAAGAACGCCCCGAGCTGGTCGACGTCCTTGAGTTCCCGGGCGAGCGCTGAGGCGAGGTCGAACCGAAAGCCGTCCACGTGCATCTCGGTGACCCAATAGCGCAGGCTGTCCATCAAGATCTGCACCGAATGCGGGTGCACCATGTTGAGCGTGTTGCCGCAGCCGGTGAAATCCATGTAGTGGCGCGGATCGCCGGGAACGGTGCGGTAATAGGCGAGATTGTCGATGCCCCGAAACGACAGCGTCGGCCCGGCATGATTGCCCTCCGCCGTATGGTTGTACACCAAATCGAGGATGACTTCGATGCCGGCATTGTGCAGATCCTTGACCATCTGCTTGAACTCGCGGATCACCTCGTTTGGTTTCGACCGCTCGGCGGCATATCTCGGCTCCAAGGCGAAGAAGCCGAGTGTGTTGTAGCCCCAGTAATTGCAAAGGCCCTTGTCGATGAGGTGCCGATCGTCCAGGAAATAGTGGATCGGCATGATCTCGAGAGCGGTGACGCCCAATGAGCGCAGATGCGCGATCACCGGCGCCGAGGCCATTCCGGCGTAGGTTCCGCGCAGTTTCTCGGGAACGTCCGGGTGCAGCATGGTCATGCCGCGGACGTGGGCCTCGTAAATCACCGTCTCGTGCGTCGGGTAATTCGGCCGCTGCTCGCCGCTCCAGTCGAAATTGGGGTCGACGACCGCCCCCAGGGGCGCGAACGGCGCGCTGTCGCGGTCGTCGAAGGAGAGATCTGCGTCAGGATCGCCCAACTTGTAGCCGAACAGTTCGTCGGCCCACTTCAACTCGCGACCGATGGCCTTGGCGTACGGATCGAGGAGCAGTTTGTTCGGGTTGAAACGCAGACCCGTATGCGGATCGTAGGGGCCGTGCACCCGATAGCCATAGAGCTGATCAGGCCCGATGTCGGGAACGTACAGATGCCACGCGCCATTGGTCCTTTCGCGGATTCGAATGCGCGTCTCGATCTTGCCGGCCGGATCGAACAGGCACAGTTCCACCGACTCCGAACTCTCGGAGAAGAGTGAAAAATTGACTCCACGTCCATCCCATGTCGCGCCCCGGGGGAACGGAGAACCTGCGGTTTGGCGGGATCGTTCGCTTTGAGACGATGGCGTCACTGACGCGTGTGACTCTCGCGCAGCGCGATATCCGGTCTATTCATTGGAATTCCTCGTCCCTCAAGACTGGCGGCGGCCCGGGCAATTTTCTGTCGGCAGGCCGCTCAAGGGTTTGTAGGACTAGACCCGGGCCAGGTCCAGTCGCGGATTTCGGGCATGTCCTGCCCGTGACGATCGATGTAGCGCTTGTGTTCGACCAGCTTGTCGTTGAGCTGCTGCTTGAGATACGCGCCGTCGCTGCCGATTTGCGGCAGCCGATCGATTGCATCCATGGCCAGATGATAACGGTCGAGGTCGTTGAGCACCGTCATGTCGAATGCCGTGGTGATGGTGCCCTCCTCCTTGTAGCCGCGAACATGCAGATTGGCGTGATTGTGCCGCCGATACGTCAGCCGGTGAATCAGCCAGGGATAGGCGTGGAAGGCGAAAATGACGGGCTTGTCGCGCGTGAACAGAGAGTCGAAATCGTAATCGGTCATGCCGTGGGGATGCTCGGATACCGGCTGCAGCTTCATGAGATCCACGACATTGATCACCCGGACCTTGAGCGAGGGCAGATGCTCGCGCAAAATCGACACCGCGGCCAGCGTCTCGAGCGTCGGCACGTCCCCGGCGCACGCCATCACCAGATCGGGTTCACCCTGCTGGTCATTGCTGGCCCACTGCCAGATGCCCACACCCTCGCTGCAGTGTTTGATTGCGGCGTCCATCGACAGCCACTGGGGAGCCGGATGCTTGCCCGCGATGACGACGTTCACGTAATGCCGGCTGCGCAGACAGTGATCCATGACGGACAACAGGCAATTGGCATCGGGCGGCAGGTAGACACGCACGATTTCGGCCTTCTTGTTGACGACGTGATCGATGAAGCCGGGATCTTGATGGGTGAACCCGTTGTGATCTTGCCGCCAGACGTGCGAACTCAACAGATAATTGAGGGAGGCGATCTTGCGCCGCCACGGCAGCCCCGCCGTCACCTTCAACCACTTGGCATGCTGATTGAACATCGAATCGACGATGTGGATGAAGGCCTCGTAGCAGTTGAACAAGCCGTGCCGTCCGGTGAGCAGGTACCCCTCGAGCCATCCCTCGCATTGATGCTCGCTCAACATCTCCATGACCTGGCCGGTCCGCGCCAAAAAATCATCGGTCGGCAGCACCGGCGCCTGCCACTGGCGGTTGGTCGCTTCGAACACCGCCTCCAACCCGTTCGACAGCGTCTCGTCCGGCCCGAATATCCTGAAATTCCGCTGTTCACCGTTCATGGCGGCGACGTCGCGCAGGAATCGGCCCAGCACGTGGGTATCGCCGATTCCGGCGATGCCCGGCTTGCCGATCTCCACCGCATAGTCGACGAACTCCGGCATCCGCAAATCGCGCAACAGCATTCCGCCGTTGGCGTGCGGATTGGCTCCCATGCGCCGGTCTCCGACCGGCGCGAGCGCTTTCAGATCGGCCCTCAAACGTCCCGTCTCATCGAACAACTCCTGGGGCCGGTAGCTGCGAAGCCAGTCCTCCAGCTGCTTCAAATGCGCGGGGTTGGTCGCAGGGTCGGTCAACGGCACCTGATGCGATCGGAATGTGCCTTCGATCTGCTTCCCGTTGACGAATTTGGGACCCGTCCATCCCTTGGGCGAGGCAAACACGATCATGGGCCAGAGCGGCCGCTCGGTCCTCCCATTGACTCTGGCATCGTTTTGAATCCCTTTGATCTGTTCGATCACGAGATCGAGAGTCTTCACCATCGCCGCATGCATGGGCATCGGCTCGTCGCCTTCGACGTAGTACGGCGTCCATCCGTAGCCGCGGAGCAGCTGATCGAGCTCCGGGCGTGAGATTCGTGCGAGCAGCGTGGGATTGGCGATCTTGTATCCATTCAGGTGCAGGATGGGCAGCACCGCACCGTCGGTCGCCGGATTGAGGAACTTATTGGAGTGCCACGAGGTTGCGAGCGGGCCCGTTTCGGCCTCGCCGTCGCCGACCACGCACGCGACCGTGAGCGAGGGGTTGTCGAATACCGCCCCGAAGGCGTGGCTCAGCGAATAGCCGAGCTCACCGCCCTCGTGGATCGACCCCGGACACTCGGCGGAAGCATGGCTCGGAATCCCGCCAGGGAACGAGAACTGCGTGAACAGGCGCTTCAGTCCGGCCTCGTCCTCGCCGACCTGCGAATAGACCTCGCTGTAAGTTCCTTCGAGATAAGTGCCGCTCACCACCGCGGGACCGCCGTGTCCGGGGCCGGATATGTAGATCATGTCGAGACCGTGCCGGGTGATCGCGCGGTTCAAATGCGTGTAGATGAAATTCTGGCCGGGCGTCGTGCCCCAATGCCCGAGCAGCATGTGTTTGATGTGCGCCGGCGCCAGGGGTTCTTTGAGCAACGGGTTGTCGCAAAGATAGATCTGCCCCACCGACAGGTAGTTCGCAGCACGCCAGTAGGCATCGATTTTCTGCAGCAGCAGAGCGTCGTTCGATTCGTCGGTCATGAGCGTGCATCTCCTTGCAAACAGGCAATCGTCGCGGCGGCGATGACCGACTCCTCGTCGGTGCGGATGACACGCACCGCGACTCTGCCCGCATCGCCCGATATCAGTGGCGCATTCATGGCGTTCAGCGGTTCTTGCAGCTCGACGCCGAGAAACTGAAGACCATCGCAGATGCGGCGGCGGACCGCAGCGGAGTTCTCGCCGATGCCGCCCGCAAATACCAGCGTATCCAGCCCGCCGAGGGCTCCGGCAAATCCGGCAATCCATTTCCGGGTCTGGTAGCAAAAGAGCTCCACCGCCTCCGCGGCCCGCACGTCGCTCGCTTCGGCCGCCAGCAGATCGCGTATGTCTGCGCTTGTCTCCGACACACCGAGCAGGCCGGATTCGTGGTTCGTCATCTTTCGCAACGCCTCCGCGTCCATCCCTTGGGCGATGGTCAGGTAGCACATCACGCCGGGATCGAGGTCGCCGGTACGCGTGCTCATCGGCAACCCGCCCGTCGGCGTAAAGCCCATGGTGGTGTCCATGCACCGGCCGTCGCGCACGGCAGCGAGGCTCGCGCCGCTCCCGAGATGCGCGAGGATCACCCGGCCGTGCACCGCCGCGGGATCGCCGATCCGAACCAGCTCCTGCATCAAGTACGTGTAGGAGAGTCCGTGAAATCCATAGCGCTGCACGCCCTTCGACTCCCAGCGGCGGGGAATGGGCAGCAAGGTCGCCACTCGCGGCATGCTGCGATGAAATGCGGTGTCGAAGCAGGCCACCTGATCCAGCCTCGGGAATCGGCTGCGGACGGCCTCCATGAGCGCGATTTCTTGCGGCATGTGATCCGGATCATAGGGTGTGATGGCCTTGAGATCCTCCAGTAATTGCAAGGTGACGCGCTCCGGATGCGTGCGCTGCAGACCGTGCACCACACGATGGCCGACGGCATTCACGTGCGCGAACAGCGGCTGCGCTTGCAGCCAATCCAGCAGAAAGGCGCCCGCGGAACGATGCTCCGCGGGATCCAACGGCAATCGCCGCGGCTGTGCTCTGCCCGGCTCATTCAAGAGCAATGCGGCGCCCGGCTCTCCCACGCGCTCTATCTTCCCGTCCAACAATTTGGCCGGGCGCTCGCCGTCACCGTAGAATGCGAAGCGAACGCTCGAGGATCCCGCGTTGAGGGTCAGCACCGACATGGCTTTCAGTCTGCCACATCGATGATGACAATATTGGGTTCGACGGCGGCGCCGCGAACAACACAAGAGGTTTTTTCCATGTCTCATTATCACGCCGTGGTTTGGATCGATCACCAGAGGGCCACGGTGTGGCAGTTCACGCCCACGGAACAGGAGAACACCGTCGTGCACGCCCACGGCGAACACCGGGTGCACAGCCGCAAGAGCACCCACGGCGGCCACAAGTCCCCGCCGGATCACAAGTTCTTCGATGAGGTGGCGCACGCCCTCTCGGGCGCCCACGAAATTCTCATCATCGGTCCCGCGCAGGGCAAACAGGAGTTCGCGGCGTATCTGCGCGCGAGGCATGCCGACCTCGGCAGCGGCATCGTCGCGGTGGAGAGCGCCGATCACCCGACGGATGCCGAAGTGCTGGCCTATGCACGGCGCCACTTCGTCGCCATCGACCGCATCTTCGAGCCGGGAGTCTCCGGGAGTTGACGGGTTCGTGGAGGCTTTTCTCCTGTCGGTCAGCACTATCGCGATCGCTGAGATCGGCGATCGCACCCAGCTGTTGTCGCTGGTGTTGGCCGCTAAATTCCGGCGGCCGGTGCCGATCATCGCCGGCATTCTTTGCGCGACACTCGCCAATCACGCGGCCGCCGGTTTCATCGGCAGTCTTTTCGGCAGCTTCCTCAATCCCAGGGCGCTCGGCATCGTCGTGGGCGTGAGCATGATCGGCATGGCGTTGTGGACGCTGATTCCGGACAAGCTCGATGAGGACGCCGCACCGAGCAGCGCCGCGAGTGCGTTCGTCGCGACGTTGACCAGCTTCTTCCTGGCCGAGATGGGCGACAAGACGCAAATCGCGACGCTGGCGCTGGCCGCGGCGTACCCGAATCTGCTGGCCGTGGTGTCGGGCACGACATTGGGCATGCTGATCGCGAACGTACCGGTCGTGTTCCTCGGCAAGGCCTTCGCGGCGAAACTGCCGTTGCGGGCGATTCACTACACGGCCTCGCTTCTGTTCGTGATTCTCGGCTTGATCTTCCTGGGTCGGGCGCTGTGGCGCTGACACGAAGGACCGTCGAACTCACGCACGCATTGTTGATCATTGCCTCGTTGACGGGCGCCGTGCGGGCGGCGGACGAATCGACCGAGAATTTCGCGCTCCACGGCCAGTTCACCTACACGGAGCAGGATACCTCGCGCTTCGAGGCACCCTATCGCGGACCGCACAGCCTCACGCCCGATACCGGTGCGGAGACGGTCGATGTCACGCTGTTTCTCGGTGCACGGATGTGGCGCGGCGCAGAGATCTGGTTCGCGCCCGAGATCGATCAAGGCTTCGGACTGGACGACACGGTGGGGGTCGCCGGGTTTCCGAGCGGCGAAGCGTACAAGGTCGGCGAGAACCAGCCGTATCTGCGGCTGCAGCGGCTGTTCATTCGTCAAACCTTGAATCTGGACGATCGTCGCGAAGCCGGCGATGCCGGTCAACTTGGACTCGGCGGTTCGCGCAGCCCCGACCGACTGGTGCTGACCATGGGCAAGGTGAGCGTGACCGACCTGTTTGACAACAACCAATACGCCCACGACCCGAGGAATGATTTTCTCAATTGGGCAGCCATCGACGCGGGGACCTTCGATTACGCGGCGGATGCGTGGGGCTACACGGTCGGCGCCGCGCTCGAGTGGTATCGCGGCCCTTGGGCGGTGCGCTTCGGAGTCTTCGACCTGTCAGACGTGCCGAACAGCCCGGACCTTGAACCGGCGTTGCACGAATATCAATACGACTTCGAGATGGAGCAGGGCTACTCCGTGGCGGGGCGACCTGGAAAGCTGCGCTTCACGGCATTCGACAGCCGGGGACGGATGGGATTGCTCGATCAAGCGGTCGAATTCTCGGCGAGCACGGGCTCGCCGGTCGACGCCGCGAACGTGCGCCGTTACCGCTCCCGGCTGGGCGGTCAGTTCGGCGTGGAACAGGAATTGGCGGACGATCTGGGATTTTTCGCGCGCGTCGGCAAGGCCGGCGGAAACGTCGAGACCTATGAATTCACGGATATCGACCGCACTTTGAGTGCGGGACTTTCGCTGCAGGGCAAACGTTGGGGACGTGCCGAGGACACCGTGGGACTCGCCGGAATTCTCAACGGCATCTCCGCCGAACGCGAACGTTATTTGAACGCCGGTGGTCTCGGCGTGCTGATCGGGGACGGCAAGCTTCCGCACCCCGGCCCCGAAACGATACTCGAAACCTATTACTCACTCTCGGTGCTGCATTACGCGCACATCAGCTTCGACTATCAATTCATCGCCAACCCCGCGTACAACCGCGATCGCGGGCCAATCTCAGTCTTTGCAGCCCGCGTACACGCGCAGTTCTGAGCATATGCGGCGGTTGAATGCGCCCATCCGTGCTTGCCCGCGCGACAAGCGCTCAGTACCATCGCGCCAAGGATTCCCGTCAACCCGGCCACAATAGGAGAAATCCATGAGTCTCGCGTCAGAATTCAAAGAATTTGCGATGAAGGGCAATGTGGTCGACTTGGCGGTCGGTGTCATCATCGGCGCAGCTTTCGGCAAGATCGTTTCTTCCCTGGTGGGCGATATCTTCATGCCTGTGCTCGGCCGGCTGATCGGCGGCGTGAATTTTTCCGATCTCGCCGTCGGTCTGGGCAAGGATCCAACCGGCAAGGATGTGTTGATCAAATACGGCGCATTCCTCCAAACACTTTTCGATTTCATGATCATCGCTTTCGTGCTGTTCCTGGCGATCAAATTCATCAATCGATTGAAGAAGCCGCATCCGGTGGAAGCTGCTCCGCCGGCCCCGCCGCCCAAGTCCGAACTGCTGCTCGAACAAATCCGCGATTTGCTCGCCAAGCGCTGACCAGCCGGAGCGACAGCGCCGGTGCTGCCGCAGCCGATCGACAAGCTCACACCGGGTGGTGTGGTCCCGAAAACCTGATCAGCGCAAGGATCCAGGCCAGCACTATGACCACGAGCGCGGCGGCGCCGGCGGCGATCTGCAGGCTGCCCGCGCGCATCCGCGGGATGGCGTTGCGCGCATAGATCCAGCCGAGCGCGATGCCCGCGGCGAATCCGAGTGCATGGCCCAGCACATCGACATGCTCGTCGCCCGCGCCCAACAGCGCGAGCAGGCAAACACCGGCGAATAGCGGGGCCCAGCGATACCGAAACCGCTCGCGCGAGGAAAGCCTCTGCCGCCAGGCGAATCCTGAGAGCAGGCCCAGCGCGGCGAATACTGCCGTGGATGCGCCGACGGCGCGATGCCACGAGGGTGAGATGAGCATGTCGAGGTAGTTGGCAACCCCGCCGGCTGCGAGGATGCTGGCCCACGCGACGCCGGGGCCGAAGGCTCGCCCCGCCAAAAACCCGATGCCGGCCCCGAACAGTAGATTACCGAGCAGGTGCGCCTGATCCAAGTGCAGCGTCAAGGCAGTGACCGCGCGCCACCACTCGCCGCCGCCGCCCGCGCGTGCGTCCAATGACCCTGCTTCCAGCCAATCGCGGCCGAAGGCCTGAATCCCGGTGCAATACGCCGCAAGCACCAGCACCGACGCGTAAATGCCGGCGCCGATGGAGGAATTGTCGAAGGGGGTGAAATCCGGCGGCCGCGGCCGCGCCACGCTGCGTTCCATCGCGTAGCGGGATAGTTCATCGCTCGCCGGCATCGCGGCGTCGGAAGGCACCATCAGCGCCCAATTTCCCTCGAGCTCGGCGAGCTCGTAGGGCAAGCCCTTGGATTCCAACACCAGGCTCGCTTCCAAACAAGCCGCGCGCGATCCGCGGAATACCGCAAGCGGCGCATCGCGCTGATCGTCCGGCTGGTTCAAGACGCGGCGCTCAGGTGCTTCGCGGCTGTCCAGCAAGCATCTGGTAGATCTTCAGCACCCGAGGTACGTACGCCATGGTTTCCGTGAACGGGGGAATCTGGCCGCCGTTTCGATCGACGGCATCTTCTCCGGCATTGTACGCCGCGAGCGCAAGGCGGATGTTCTGGCCGAAGCGGTCGATGAGAAACTTCAGGTAGCGCGCGCCGGCGCGTACATTTTGCTTCGGATCGTACGGATTCGAAACGCCGAATCGGCTCGCGGTCGCGGGCATCAGCTGCATCAGACCGACGGCACCGCGCTTCGATACCGCCCGCGAGTTGAACCCCGATTCCACGACGATGACGGCGCGCAGCAGATTTGCCTCCACCGCCGATGAAACCGCCGCGGTCTCGATGATCGAGTCGTATTGCGTGGCCCGGGCCAACAACGCCGGATCGTATCGTTCGCCGCTTCGGGTCATGTCCTGGGGCGACATCACCAGCAGCTTGTAGCGGTTGCTGTCGGGCACGTCGGTGTAGTGCCGCACGCCATCCGCATCCAAATAGGTGTAGATGTTCGGGTGCGCTCCGGCCGCAGCCGCGTACAGCGCGGCGGCGATTAAAATGGAAGATTTGAACAACATGCGGCGGATTCCTGTTGAATCACTCTACTGGAAGCGTCCGATTGCGGATGGGACCTGGGTCTAGATTCGGCCACGACGGATTAACATATTCGGCCGGGCGGCGCTAAAGCTTGCAGTGGGGCGGCCGATTTCTGCGGGGACCCATCCTCTGCAAAGCGCCCGTGGTCGACACCCCCGATTGGAAACAGAAATACCGCGACTCGCTCCAACAGGCAGAAGCCGAAGAGCAGCGCTGGCATCACGTCGAGCAGGTGCTCCGCCGTCTGGTCGGTCGCCTGTGCGCGGCCGGCATGGGTGTGAACCTGCAGCTCGACGATGAACTGGCGGCGCTCGCGGCGGCCAATCGGCGCCACGCGCCGGCGGAAGAACTCGATCATCTTGCGGGCTCTTTGACCGCAACGATCGTCGCCGTCGACGCCGAATCCCCCATCTCCCGGGTGTCCG
>Ga0302320_10010692_pt1 | contig 19531 bp, 10 predicted proteins | sample Bog_T0_3_FD_202130 | JGI IMG/M metagenome (GOLD analysis project Ga0302320, IMG submission 202130) | Peat permafrost microbial communities from Stordalen Mire near Abisko, Sweden - Bog_T0_3 | ecosystem: Environmental > Terrestrial > Soil > Wetlands > Peat | place: Sweden: Abisko, Stordalen Mire... | reverse complement strand
GCCGTCCACGCCCGTGCCCTGAAGCACCACCAGATAGACGCCCGCGGACAGCCTGCCGGCGTCCAGGCTGAGGCTGCCGTCCCCCGGACCCGCGGAAGCGTCCTTGACCCGGGCGACCAGCTCGCCCGCAGCGTCGTAGAGGCTGGCCTCGGCGCCGTAAAGCTCGCCGGCGGGATACAAGACCTGCAGCGGGCCCCGTCCCGTGGAGGGATTGGGGCACACCAGCGGCACCGAGCTCAGTCCCACCGGGCCGGCCTTGAGCACCGTGATCTCGCGGCTGAGGGTGGTGGACCCTCCCTGGCTGGCGGACACCAGGGAAATGCTGTAGGTCCCCGCCGACACCGGGACACCGGAGCCGGAGCGCCCGTCCCACGAGAAGGGCAGCTGCGTGCCGTTGACCAGCGTGACGCTTCCCACGATCAGGCCCTTGGCCTGCCCGCCGGCGGCGTAGGATTCGGCCAGTACCGTGTCGGACAGGCTGAAGGCCGCGGCGCTCATGGTGACCGCGCCCAGGCCGATCTGGGCCACCACCTCGCCGGCGGCGTTGGTGACCTCAAGGGCGCTGCTCAGCGGGGCGGGGATCACCTGCACGGTTTTGGTGTAGGTGGTCACGGTTCCGGTGGAGCTGGTGTATTCCACCTTGAAGGTGTAGACCCCGCCGCCGACGAACTGGCCGTTGTTGTTGGTGCCCGCCCAGCTCAGGGGCCCCACGGACTGGCCGCCCGCCATCAGCCGGCCGCCCAGGTCCAGGGTCACCGCGCTTTGGCCCGCCACCAGCGAGCCCTGGCTCAGGCCGATGGACTGGGGCAGGTCCTGGGCCGATCCGTTGAACAGGGACTCGACCACCTCCCCCGCGGAATTGTACACGGTCACCGCCAGGCTGTAGGGCACCGGCACCGGGGTGAGGGTGATGGTGGGGCTGAGCGTCACGGTCGGGCTGTCGCTGAGGCTCGGCGTGGCCGTGACGCTGGGCGTGTCCGTCGACGTGAGGGTCTGGGTAGGGGTCTGCGAGCTGGTCACGCTCTGGGTCAGCGACGGCGTCGGCGTGGCCGTGGCGGTGCTCGTCGGGCTCGCCGTCAAGCTGGGCGTGTCGCTCAGGGTCTGCGTTTCGCTCGGCGTGGGCGTGGCGCTGGGCGTCGGGCTCAGCGTCGGGCTGGCGGTCGGCGTCGCGGTCTGGGTCGAGGTCTGCGTGCTGCTCGGCGTCGCGGTGTCGGTCGCGGTCTGGGTGGACGTCGGGCTGGACGTCGGGGTCGCGGTCGGCGTGACCGGCGGCGTGTCCGAGGAGCTGGGCGTCGCCGTGGGGGTCGGGGTCGACGTCAGCGTCGCGGTTGCGGTGCGGGTGTCCGTTTGGCTGGCCGTAGGCGTAGGGCTGGGGCTGGCGCTCAGGGTGACGCTGGGCGTGGCCGACGGCGTCGAGGGCGGGGTCTGGGTGGAGGTCGGGGTCGCGCTCGGCGTCGCGCTGGACGTGGGGCTGGGGCTGCGCGTCGGGCTGGCGCTGGGCGTCGCCGTGGAGGTCGTGGACTGGGTCGCGGACGGCGTGGCGCTGGGGCTGGGGCTGGGCGATGGGCTGGGGGTCGCGCTGGGCGTCGCCGTAGGGCTGGCGGTGGCGCTGGCCGTCGGCGTGCGCGTGGGCGTGGCGCTGGGCGTGCTGGTCGGCGTCGCGCTGGGCGTGTCCGTCGGCGTGTCCGTGGACGTGGCGCTGGCCGTGGACGTGGGCGTCCAGGTGGGGGAGGGGCTGGGCGTAACGGAAGGCGAATCCGTGGGGGTCGCCGTGGGCGTCGCGCTGGGAGTGCGGGAAGGCGAGGCCGTGGGCGTGGCCGTGCGGGTCGGGCTGGGCGTGGCGCTGGGCGAGTCCGTGGGCGTCGGCGACGGGGTGCCGCACACGCAGGCGGCCGTGCCCAGCCACTGCTCGACGCCGTTGAAGTAGGCGTTGGTGATGGCGGTGGTGGGCGCATAGATGCCCGAGTCCAGCATGGACTGGTCCCAAGTCACGTAGAGCTTGCCGATGGAGCACGCCGACCCGGTGAGGTTGGGCATGGCCGTCAGGCCCGACCAGCCGGCCGCGATGCAGCGGGTGTCGGCGTCCGCGTTGTTCCAGGACGAGTTCGGCGGGCCCCAGTCCGCGAAGTCCACGGCGTTGGCGTTCAACACCTTGTCCGCGGCCGGGGAAACGGGCATGCCCCCCATGGCAAAGGAGACCATCTGGGTGGCGCCGGGCAGCTTCGGCGGGTTAAGGTTGATGACGTGGTAGGGGCCGGAGTCGTCTTCCATGTTGTCCGTGTCAAAGCCCCCCGGCGCCACGGCCCAGTCCGGGCAGGCGCTGAAGCCGGCGCTCACGGCGCCGATGGCAACGAGGAACTGGGCCACCCCGGTGTCGCGGGCCTGAAAGCCGGAATTCTCGGCAGCCAGGTACAGCTTGCCGCAGCTGCTGAGGTAGCCCTCGGCCTTGGTCTGCCAGCAGGGGCCGAAGTAGTCCCAATCCGTGCCCGCGGGCGTGTAGGGGCAGCCTTGGGGATTATTGTTGAAGCGGAAGTCCCAGACCTGGTCGTAGGCGCTCCAATTTTCGCCCGGGCACTCGGCGCTGCCCGTGATGATCACCGGCGTCACCGTGTTGCCGGCCGTGCTCAGCAGGGTGCTGAGCTCATTGATGGCGTTGTCCGTGTAGCCGCCGTCATGCGGGCCCCGGTACATCAGAATGGTGGCGGACGGCAGGGACCCGGAAAGCGCGAAGAAAAGCAGGCAGGCCCGGAACCAGGTTCCGCCTGAGGCAACACTTCCAAAGATGTGAGAACGTTCTTTGCTTTCCATGGCTTCCCTATATTCTGGTGCCGCTTTGGACCTGCTCTGGCTCTGGAAACGTTGGCGTCGTTAAAAAAATGCACTCACATCATGGAGTTGAATCAGGGTATAGCGTCGTCGCCACCCAAAATGACATGAATCAATATTACAGAAGGCGACAGGGGGTGTTCGGCTCAGTTTTGTTGAATCTTGATGCGTCTTCAGAAGAAATGACTCAAATCAATAATTGTTGCGCCTGCCTAAACGCTTCAACGTACCACGGCCACCCTGAGGATGTCCTTGCGTCCAGAAGGCTGGCTGATCACCACGAGGTACAGCCCCGTGGTCACCACGTGCCCGTTCACGTTGACGCCGCCCCAGGCATCCAGGGCCGGGACCCCGCGCGCCTGATAGCTGAGCACCTCCTTGCCCGTGATGCTGAAGATGGCGATGGTGCTGCCCGCCTCAACACGGTCGAAATAGGCCGTCTGGCCGTTGAGGGGATGGAAGGGGTTGGGATACACCCTCGGCTGCTCGCCCGCCGCCTGCCCCGGGGTGACGGTCGGCGAAATGGTGGCGCTGGGCGTCAGGGTCGGGCTGACGCTGAAGGTGGGGCTGATGGTGAAGGTGGGCGTGATGGTGGGCGAAGGGCTGACCGTGGGGCTCACGGTGAAGCTGGGGCTGCGCGTGGACGTGGGGCTGGCGCTGGGGCTGGGGCTGGGGGTGGACGTCGCGCACTGGGCCGCCAGCCACATCGCGTTGAGGATGGGCTGCTGCGACGGGCCGGCGCCGCCGAGCCAGTCCTGGTAGATGTCCCAGCAGAAGACCCCGGCCAGGTTCTGGGTCCACAGCACATAGTTCGCCTTGATGGCCGTCGAGTTGGCGTCGTCGTAGGAGACCACGCCGACGCCGGGCTGGGTCAGGTAGGGCGAATCCGCGGACGCGTCAAAGTGGTAGGTCGCCCCGCCGGCGATGAGCCCGGGTATCTGGCTGTAAAAGACCGTGCTCGTGGAACAGGCCCCGCCGCAGGACGCGAAGATCGTGGGGGAGGAGGCGTAGGACTCGCCGTAGCAGGCCATGCCGTACTGCAGCTTGGACGCCGGCACCCCGCGGCCCTCGAAGTACTGGATGGCGTCGTAGCCGTCCAGGCCGCCGTCGGAGGGCGGCGCCAGGGTCGACAGGAACAGCGGGGCGTTATGCCCGGAGTGGCTGTCCCAGGACCCGTAGAGCCCGTAGAGCTCGATGTCCTCGTAGTCCACCGAGGCCGCCAGGGTCGCCACGTCGAACCACTGGCCGAAGTACCAGCCGCTGGGCAGCTCCACGCTGATGATCCAGGAGGGCGCCGGAGCGGGGCTGGCGTTGAACTTTGCCCGCAGCTTCTGCACCAGGGTGTTGAGGTTGGCCGTGTCCGCGGCGCTGCCCGGGAACTCCCAGTCCACGTCCAGGCCGTCGTAGCCGTTGGTGGCCATGAAGGTGTAGACGTTGTTGACGAAGGCCGTCATGGCCGCCGGGGACGAGGCCATGACCGAATAGGACGCGCCCGAGTCCGAGCCGCCGCAGTCGATGAGCACCTTGTCCCCGGCCGCGTGGGCGTCGGCGATCAGGGCCGGCTCCAGCAGGCCTCCGGGGACGGCCAGGCTGCCGTCGGCGTTGGGGTTGATGTCAAAATGCACGACCGCGGTGAGGTGGTCGTAGAGGATCGTCGAGGCGGTGAAGCCGGAGGAATGCCAGTAATAGGGGTAGAAAGCCCAGACATTGCGCGGGCAGGACAGGGCAGCGGAAGCGGCGGAAGGCAGGCACAGCAACGCGAGGATCGCGGCCAGAGCCAGGCGGCGTGCGCCGCCCGCGGCGGAGCGGGCGGATCTGGGACGCAACGCGGCCCCCAGGCTCAAGCGGCGGACGCGGCTGCGGCGGGGGCCCCGGTCCGGTCCACCTTCCACACGCCGGCCTTGCGCTGCAGGGGGATCTTGCGCAGGTCCACGGACTGGCGGTATTCCTGCGGCGAGAGGCCCGAGAATTCCTTGAACGCCGCATAGAAGCGGCTGGCGGACTGGTAGCCGGACTCGAGGGCCACGTCCACGATTTTCATGTCCGTGGACATCAGCAGGCGCTGGGCGTGGAAGATGCGGTGCTGGGTGATGTAGTGCATCAGGCTCATGCCGCAGATCTTCTTGAACAGCTTGGTCGCCGAGGCCGGGTGCATGTTGATGTGCTTGGCGATGTCCACGACGGTCATGGGTTCCGAGAAATTGCGCGACACGAAGTCCGCGATCTGGGAGATCTTGTCGAAGTAATGGTGGTTGAAGGTGCCGGCCGCGGCCAGGTCCTTGCGGCGGGGCGCCTTCTCTTCCTGGAAGGTCACGGCCAGGCGGCGGAGACGAGCCTCGATCTCGAGCAGGGCCAGGCGCTGGCGTTCCTGGTCCTTGTTGTTCAGGTCCCGGTGCCAGTTTTCCATGCCGTGCCGGTCATAGGGAAACATGGCCTTGTCCGGCTCCACGAAAACGCTCCCCGAAAGGAGCAGCTTCGAAAAGGCCTCCGGAAGGCGCCATTCCACGAACACGGTCAGGGGGATCGTCAGCCAGTGCAGGACCAGGTTGTCGCTCGCCTTGAGCAGCTGGTGGGGACGGACGGCCCAGAAGGCGACCAGCTGGCCGGCCTTCAAAGTGATCATGTTGCCGGACATGAGCCAGACGCCCTGGCCCCGCTCCAGCAGCAGCACCTCGATTTCGTTGTGCGAATGGGGGCGCGGCTGAAAGGTCCCGGGGCGGGTCTCCTTCATGCTGCGCAGGCCGTTGACCTCATATTGGACTTCTGGTGCCTGGAAGTTCATCTTGAAAAACCCAAGGGGAGGCGGGTCGTTTAGCGTCGCTTTCCCCCATCTTCAAATATTTGCCCCCGGAATTGAACTTCTTTGTCTATTTTTCTTGGCGGACCGCTGTTCCCGAAAGGGGCCCCAAAGAACCTCCCGGACGGTGAAACGCTCAATAGGGGTGGGAAGCCACTTCGGCCTTGAGGCCGCCGCTGCGCAGCCGGAACCGCGCTCCGCTGCCGGTGCCGGGCAGGGTCACCCCCACATCCTGGCCGTTGATCCAGAGCCGCGCCAAGCCGTCGGGGCAGCGGGCGATGCGCAGCTCATTCCAACCCCCCTGGATCCAGCCGGGGACCGCGAAGTGGTCCGAACGGTACTTGCCGTCCACCTTCACATTGCCCATGAAGGGCTTGGTCTCTCCGGGCGCGAAGTCCAGGATCCAGCCGTCCCCGGGATCGCCGAAGCAGGCCTCGAAGAACTGGTCCACGGCCGAGCCCAGGGCGGCCTTTTCCACGCGCAGGTACAGGCGCGCGAACGGGCCTGGGGCCAGGTCCGCGCCGAGACGCCGGTTGACCGGCGCTTCAGCGGGGTTCCAGCCCAGCATGCCCCGGCTGCGGGCCGCGGCCGGGAGCCAGTCCTGCAGGGAGCTGACCCCCTCGCAGGGCCCCACGACCGGCGCGGGCAGGTGGAAGGCGGGCAGCGGCTCGTTGGGCTGCAGCAGCACGGGCCCGGGCTCAAGCATGTGCACTTCGGCCTGGTCCGACTCCACGCTGACGCCTTCGATGGCGAAGTCGTCGATGGGCCCGGGGAGGCCGAAGCTCTCCACGCGCAGGATGTACACATGGCCCGGCACCACCTTCATCGACAGCGGCTGGGGGGTGGTGAAGGCGGTGTGGTTGTTCTCCTCGAACAGCCGCCCCATGGCGTGGTCGTCGACAAAAATCATGTCCTTGCAGTAGGTGCAGTCGTCCACGCCCCAGATGCTGTCGATGCGCACCTTGATCGAGTCCGGCCGGTCCACGGTGAAGGCCTGCACCCAGCGCGGCCCCACGACCGGGTAGGAGTCCAGGAACTCGGAATCCTCGGATACGGCCAACTTGCCGTCGCCGATGTGGTACTTCACCCCCTGGTTGACGTAGTAGACCTTCGCCGGCGCCGCGGAAGGCGCCAGCAGGGCCAGTGCCAGGAAGGCGGCGAAGGCTCTGCGAAGCCTCAGCATGGCAGCACCCGGTCGGGGACCGGCCCGGGGACGAGCCGGCCCTCGAGCGGGTCCTCCTTCATCTTCTTTTCGCGGAACTGGGCCGGCGTGTTGAACTCGAGCAGGCCGGCGCAGCCCGTGGTCAAAGCCAGGGCCAGCACCAGCACGCCGAGCACGCAGCGCCGCAGGCTCATTGCGCACCCGCCTTCTTGTTGAACTCGAAGGTCGCGTTCACCGTCTCCTTGTGCCCACCCTTGACCGCCACGAGCTCGAAGAGGTAGCTGCCGTTGGACAGCAGGTGCCCGTCGTCATCCAGGGCGTTGAAGAAGATCTGGTTGTCCCCCGCCCGGAACGCGCCTGCCTTGACCTGTCGGACGACCTTGCCGCTGTCGGAGCTGTAGACGTTCATGGACACGTCCACGTCCTTCTTCACGCAGAACGAGATGAAGGTGCCCGCGTAGTTGAAGGGATTCGGGTTGGCCGTCAGGCAGCCCAGGTCAAAGCGGTTCTCGCCGACCATGGTCAGCCCCGTGTTCGCGGGCTTCACGGGCTGCGGCGTCGGGATCACCATCAGGCGCTTGGGCACGGGCGTCTCGGTGGGCGTCGGGGCCGGGGTCGGCGCGCACAGGGGCTCGTTGACCTTGATCTCCACCGGGTCGGAGTTGAGCAGGGGGCTGCCCGGCCGGAAAGCCGCGGTGTTGAGGGCCAGGGTGTCGCACTTGGGGTCCGTCACCGTGGCGTAGAACCAGGGCGAGGCCCCGGCCGGCACGTAGTACTTCACGGTGCACACCAGGCTGGACATGAGGTCCGTGGACACCGTGCCGCGGGCACGGGCCACGACCTTGACCGACAGCCGGTCCAGGTCCTCCCAGGTCCAGCGCCGGTCCTCGCTGGCGTCGTAGTAGGCGTTGAACCAATTGTCCGAGGTGGTGCAATGGCCGAACTTGACGTCGTCCGCCAGGGCCTCGTGCTCGGTGCCGTCGACGGAATAATTGAGCAGGATCTGGTCGGCATCCGTCGCCGTGGCCGTGTCCTTCCCTCCCAGGCGCATCTGGCCGCGGAAGATCACCCCAAGGATCCTGGGCCGGGTGGTCCTGAGGTCCACGCCGTGGGGGGCCATGCGGAACCAACCGGGATGGCGGGCCGTGAACTTGGCGCCGTCGGTGAAGGCGAAGCTGTCGTTCACCTCCAGGTTCAGCTTCACCTTGCCGGGCTTGGCAAAGCCCAGGGCCTTGTCCGGCTGGCTCCAGCCCGAGGCGTCCATGACGGCCATGGCGGGCATGCGCGCGTAGCCGACCTTGAGGTTGTCGCGGGAGAAGTTCCAGGACAGGCGCCGCAACCCGGGCACCCATTTGTATCCCGGCGAAGCGCTGGCCAGTTCCAGGCCCTGGGGCAGCCAGGCCAGCATGTTGAACTGGGTGAAGTCCGAGGAATCCGGGCCCGGGATGAGGCGCACCGCCACCTTCTGGCCCACGGTCCCCGAGGCGGGGTTGACCACGGCCTGCACCTTGGCCTGATGGTTGGGAAAGCGGAAATGGCTGCGGTAGAGGTCGTGGTCCTGGGTGTTGGTCTTGAGGTTGAAGTTGTGGGACAGGCGCGGCACGTAGGCGTCCATGCCGAGCACCCCGGCGAAGGCAGGGTCCGGCAGCGAGGGGAACACGAAGAAGGGATACACCAGCTCGGTGCCGCGGATCGCCGGCGTCCAGGTGGAGTCGTCGAAGTCGCCGCGCACCCAGCCGTCGGGGTCGGGCTGGCTCTTGGCCAGGTGCAGGAACTTGGCCTGGGCCGGGTCGCTCCAGATGACGATGGGGTCGCCGTCGCTGGTGTGCACGGTGAAGCGGTAGCTGACGCTGATGTGGTCGCCGGCCGTGTCGAAGTCCTCCACCGCCAGCAGGTTGTCGTGGTAGGGGTCGAAGAGGCTCATCGGCAGGGTGCCGTCGGAGGTCGACAGGCACTCAAAGTCGAAGGCCGCGTAGTCGCTCTTGGCCAGGATGGGGCTGCCGTTGAGGAAGAAGCCCACCTTGTCGTCCACGGAGTATTCCAGGATCGCCGAAGTCACATAGGCGCGCAGGGGCGCCGCCGCCGCGAGGGCCAGCAGGCTCAGGACGAGGGGCAGCTTCAGGCGCATGGTCAGAACTCCAGGGTGACGCGGGCGACGGTCTGGTCCGTGTGCAGGTTTCCGGAGGAGATCTTGGCCACGGTCAGGGAATCCTGGGGGATCGTGGTCGTGGCCATCGTGGTGACGACGTCGAAGCTCACGGTTTCCGTGGGCCTCCACCAGACCCCCAACCCGAGAATGTCCCAGATCTCGCCGCCGGGCTGGGGCGTGCCCTGCGTCCCCGCCGGAGCGCCCGGCAGCACAAAGGTCTCGTCCTGCCCGCCGGCCTGCAGCTGCCGGTAGCCGCCCTGGATGCCGATGGGCTTGCCGGCGTTGATCTGGAAGCTGGCGTCGATCAGCTCGGTGGTCAGCTCCCAGTTCAGGCCATTGGCGGCCTGCTGGCCGTTCTGGCTGTCGGTCATCGTGTAGCCGTAGCCCAGGCGCAGGGGCCACTTGAGCCAAGGCTCAAAGTCCATCTCCAGCCCAGCGCGATAGCGGCTCATGGAGAAGGGATCCAGCACGGCCCCGGCCGAATTGGTGACCGGATCGAGCTCCTTGAAGACCTCGGCGCTGGCCATGGGCTTGAACACGCCCCTGAAGACCTTCCAGTCGGCCTCAACGCCGCCGCCGGAGCGGTTCTGGGTCGCCACGCCGTAGGGGTCGATCTCCTCGCCCGGCCCATAGGCGAGCTCGTGATTCCAGACCCCGCCCGGCTGGGCGCTGCCGTAGATGTAGGTGCCCGGGGGGATGAGCACATCGTTGAGGCGGGACGCATTCGAGAGCGGGATGCCCGAGGGGCCCATCAGCCCGTAGGCCCCGGTCGGACCCACCTGGCTGTTGTCCGTCAGGAAGGGCCCGAGGTACTGGTAATTGTAGTCCACAGTGCGCCCCTGCGCGCCCGCGGCATGAAAGCCCGAACTGACGTAGCGCCCGAAGAGCCTCAGACGCCCCGAATCCCCGTTCCAGCCCGCGTCCGCCGTCAGCGCCGTTCCCGTCAGCGGACCGGCCACGGCCTGGGCCGTGGAGGTGATCCAGGGATGCTGGTAGTTGCTGTAGGCAGCCTCGGCGTCAAAGTGGAAGCCTGCCCCCTTGATGCCGAGCCCCAGGCTGTGGACGAATTCGTTCATGGGAACGTAGTCGGGGCTTCCCGCCAGTGTCGGTCCGCCGGTGGCGTTGACGTCGAAGAAGACGTTGCCCTCGTAGCTCAGCGAGACATCGTTGTCCAGCATGGGCACGGAGACCTGCCAGCCCTCGAGGTAGGTGTTGTAGCGCTCGGCCAGGTACTGGTAGGAAGGGGCCGTCAGCGTGACCGCCTGCTGGTAGATCACCTCGTCCGCGAACGCCGGCAGGCCCGCGTTCGAGGCGGTGCCGACCATGCCTGTCAGGGACTGGACATGGAGGGTGACGGCGTTGAACAGCAGGGGGTCGGTCGAGAGCCGGATGCCGGTGATGGTCCACTGGTTCGGCTTGAGCAAAAGGTCGTCCTCCATGCGCTGGCGCCGTTCCGCGAACACCGACGGCTCGAAGGGCTGGACCTCGTCGTTGCGCCACAGGGTCAGCGGGGTCAGGGACGAATCAAGATCCCCCACCTGCAGGGTGACCGGGGTCCGGTACTCGACCATGGCCCGGCGGAATCCGATGTCGCCATAGATCTCGCCCCAGGGGTAGACCAGGTCCATCTGGGCGTAAGCCGAAGCCGGGCCGCGCGTGCCTTCGAGCTTCAGCTCGGTGTGCACCACGCCCTCCTGGGTCCGGACGCCGACGTCGGCAGGCTTTCCGAGCGAAGCCGGCGACGGCGGGCCGGCGATCCCGGGCGGCAGCGGATTCTGGGGAATATACCCGTTGCCCAGGACGTGGAGATCGTCAAAAACGGAGTAGAAGCGCCCGAAGATCTTCAAGCCATCCTTGGGGTGCAGGGCCTTGAGCCGCTCCTCCAGCTGCGCGGTGCGCGCCTCGAGCACGGCCAGCTGGGCCTGCAGCTCGGAGCTGTCCATGCCCATCTTGAGCAGATCGTCCCGGTAGCGCTGCAGAAGCGCGAGCAGGGCCGCATAATCGTCGGCCTGAAGCCCCTTTTCGCCTTCAGGCGTGCTGGCGGCGGCGCCCAGCTCCGCAAGCGCCAGCAGGCCTTCGGGCCGGGGCGCGTCCATGGCCAGGGAGGGGGAGCCGTAGGCCCTGTCCTGCAGTTCCCGGATGGCGCGCTGGTCGCCGGCGGGCAGGGTCGCGTCCGCGGTGTCCGCGCGCGACAGGCCCGGCAAGATCAAGATCAAGAGCGCTAGGATGGCGCGCATGGGTTCCTCAGTAGGTCAGGGTGGTGCCAAGGCTCAGCGTGAACAGCTCAAGCTCCCGCGAGCCGATGTTCAGGTCCTCGAAGTTCATCCAGGACGCCCGGAAGTTCAGGGCCATGCCGGTGACGAATTTGTCGGCCGCCATGTCCGCCCCGGCGCCGAATTCCCTGATCTGCATGTCCACGGGATAGTAGCTCTGCTGGGTCTTCCAAGTCTCGAAGCCCGCGGTTCCGAGCAGGGTGACCATGTCCGTCACGCCCCAATTCAAGAACGCGACCTCGAACTGCTGGTTGAACAGCGAGCTGCCGCCGCCGGGCAGTCCGGGGGCGGTGGACAGGTCCCGGTCCTCGCTGACGACCGTGACTTCGAGGGGCAGGTTGCGGTTCATGAGCGCCGCGATGTCGAACAGAAGGTGGATGCCCGCATAGTTGAGGGTCTTGGCGCTGTCCGCCAGCACGTTTCCGTCTCCCGCGCCGTCCTGGCTCAGCAGGGTGGTGAACTCGGTCTCGTAGTTGTTGAACTGCGACATCTGTTGCCAGTGCACCGGCATCGCCGCGTAGACGGGCTGGCCTCCAGGCCCGGTGCCGGTGCGGTAACGGGCGTAACCATCCGTCGGCTTGTTGAAGGACTGCTGAAGCAGCTGGCCGGCATTGAAGGGCGCGGTGCCGCCGATGACCGGAGTGCCCGAGGCGGCCGGCACCTGGCTGAACTCGTTGCCGAACATGCGGAACCAGCCGTAGCCGTCGTTCTGGTTGCCTTCGATGTAGGGGGTGGTCCAAACGTAGGCGTCCGTGGCGTTGATCTGCTCCTGGGCGCCGTCGTACAGGCCCACCGAGGTCCAGGATCCGTGCCATTCGCCTGTCAGCGCAGCCTGCCGCGTGTTGTTGGTCGCCACGGACGGCTGGTTGATCATGCTGATCCATCCCAGCGTGGGGGCCGTGTTGGGGTGCGCCGCCGCGTATTCCTGCAGTTCGGTCATGTCCACGTAGGGGTAGGAATCCGCGATCGAGTCCTGGATCGCCCCGCCCGGACCCCACGAGGTCTGGTTCCTTGCGGCGGTGCGGGGAGCGCTGAGGAAGTGCGGCCCGACCTGGTCCAGCTGCAGGGCCAGGTTTACCGGCCCCAGGGGCTGGGCCAGGGTCACGAGGAAAGCCGTGTCGCTGTAGGACTGGGTGGGCGCGCCCCCATACCCGAACTGCCAGTCGTAGGCGCTCGCGGCCGCATCGATGTGGAGGATCGCGCCTTCGCTCAGCCTCAGCAGGCTTCCTGCCCCCAGCGAGCGCGTCCGTTGCGGAAACAGGGTCGGGTTGCCCCCGATGCCGGTGTTCCCGTTGATGGCGGTCCCCCCTGAGGCGATCGCAGGGATGATCGTCCCGCCCTCGCCGGCGCCCTCCATCTGGTCCAAGTCATTGCCTTCGGTCTGGGCCATGGCGTACACCAAGGCCCCATCCAGCCAGTTGCCCCGCTGGCCCAGGTCCTCGTCCAGACGCAGGGCCATGGTGTCGAATTTCGGGTCGTAGGACTGCCACCAGGTCGTGTCCTGGGCGTAGACAAAGGTGGTCAGCGAGAACGGCCACCACCACGAGGTGCCCGACTTCTTGACCGTGAGCCCCCTGAAATGGGCGGTCCCGGCCGGATAATTCAGCTCCATGGTCTTGACGATCTTGGGGGCGCGGAAGGGGGCCAGGACGTCGACAAAGAAGGCGTCGGTGTTGATCGGCACGATGCTGGCGAACAGCAGCGGGGAGAGCTCGAGGTCCTGCCCCGAGCCCAGATTGACGTCCAGGCCCCCGCTGTTGCCCAGGGGAAACTGGAAGGACACGCCCGCATCGTAGGTGCCCTGCTCCTCATCCGCGTCCTGCGGCCCGGGGTTGCCGACATTGGCGGTGTTGAGGGCGCTGTAGAAGTATTCCGCGCCCAGCTCGATGGTGTAATTCACTTTGTCGATGGTGCCCGCGAAATTGACCTCCAGGCCGCCCGCGAGGTAGCCGTGCTCGTTGCCTTGGTCCATTCCCGCCGGGTCGTCCAGGCGGTAGCCGGAATAGATGTTCAGCGTCGTCCCGGTGGAGCTGCCTTTGCCGTAGCTGTTCTTCGCCAGCGAAGCCTCCAGCGCGTCGAGCCGTTGGGCCGCATCCACCAGCGTGGCGTCCACCGCGGCCGCCCGTTGGGACGCGTCCGCCTGGCTTCCCTTCGCCAGTTGCTCGCTTTCGTCGGCGAACCACTGCTTCAGGTCCGCCTCCACCGCCGGGTCCAATCCGTCGACGGCCTCGAGCTTCTGGGCCAGCTCCCGGGCCGACGCCTGGGGCACCTTCTGGCCCTGGGCCAGCCGTTTGGCCACCCAGCCCTGGTCACCGGCCAGCTCGGCGGCGCGCTTCAGCGCGGCGTAGGGCTTCTCGCCGTCGTAGATCCAGTCGAAGAGGGTGACCGTGCGCCAATTCGCGGTGGCGCCGAGCGTCGGAGACGGGCCGACCGGCAGGGATCCCATGCCGGCCTCGGCCGGCCCAGGCGCGGAACCCGGCAGGGGTGCCGGCGGCGCTACGGCATTTGCGCTTCCCGGCGCAGGCGCAGCGGGCGAGGACGCAGCGGGCAGGGGGGCGGCCGGCACGGCAGCGGCGGAGGTCGCAGCCGGGAGCGGCGCGGAAGGCAGAGGTGCCGCCGCGCTGTCTGCGCCGCCCGGCAAGGGCGCCGCAGGCAGAGGCGCCGCGTTGTCGGCCCGCAGACCGGGAGCCAGGCACAGGACCAGCGTCAACAGGCATGCGCCGTCATTCAGGGTCCGGTTTGGCCGCCTCATGGGCGCACCACGGGCAGTTCCATCTGCTTCCACACATCGGGCGCCAGGACGGAAACGGTGCCTTCATCATCGGCCACCAGGCCCCACACGGCCACGCCCATGAAGGTGTCGCCTTCGCGCGGGAGCGCGCCGCTGAGGGCGTGCCTGCCGTCCTCATACCACTTGCCGGCGTCATCCGCTCCCAGGCCGCTGAGTCCCACCATGGCCTTGCCGCCCACGGCCTGGGCCGTGTTCAGGAAGCCCGCGGCCAGATCACTGACGCGGCCGGCATAGGCAGGGGCGTCGCCCTTGGCCGTCACCGGCTTCAGCACCACGAAGTCGGCATACTGGAAGGCCTCGGGCTCGTCTCCGCCGACTTCCAGGCTCAGAGGCACCGTCAGGCGCCGGCGCAGGGCGGCATACAGGGGATACAGGGCCTTGTTGCAGCAGCGCGCGGCCAGGTGCACCCCGCCGAAGTGGCGCTGCACCTGCACCCGGTCGGCCAGCTCGGCGGCCAGGCGCTCCCAGGTGATGGGATCCACGTTCTCGGCGCCCTGGGCCTCGCCGTCGATCCACACCTGCACGCTGGCGTCCCCGGCAAGGGTGTCGGCGGCGATCAGCGCCTGGTCGAGGTCGAGATCCCAGCGCGACTGTTCGCCGTCCAGGACCCAGCGTCCCACATGCACGAAGAGGTAGCGCACGTGCTGTCCCTGGGGGGCCCTGGTGTTGTAAGCGTTGACCTGCTTGACCTGGTCCCGCCCGCCGCCGTTCATCCAGAGGCCCAGCCCCGGATCCAGGGTCAGGGGCGCGCGCGTGAGGGACTCGGGCAGGCTGGGAGGTCCGCCGGCGTCCGTCAACGCCACCCGGGCTTCGGTGTCAAAGGGCAGCAGGTCCGCCAGGCGCCGCCAGTGCTCGGCCGCAAGGGCGGGATGCCCGGTCTGGTCCAGCAGGCGGGCGCAGGCCCGCAGCAGGTCCGGGTCGTCCGGGCTGGCCTGGATGGCCTTTTCAAGGTCGTAGATGGCGAGGTGCGGGTGCCCGGCGTCGACATTGGCCTGGGCGGCCGTGGACAGGTCCTGGGCCACGGAATCCGCACCGGCAGCGGGCGCGGCCTGGCAGAAAGCGAGAAACGCGAAAAGTGCCAGCAGGAAGCGGCGAATCCCCATGGAACCCTGGTATTCCGGCGGACAGGCCCGGGTGGGAGGCAGATTACGTGAGACGCGGACACAACCATAACCCCGGAGGCCCCGGGGGGCCTCCTGTTTTCTAGCCAGAATTCCGCTGATTTTGCGCCGGGCTTTCGGGCAGGGGCAGGCCCTGGATGGCCCGGGCCTTGGCCACGTGCAGCACCCGGGCCTGGGGCTCCATGAGGACCTTGCGCAGGTCAAAGGAGCTGCGCATGTGCTGGGGGGAGTCCCCGCAGAACTTCTTGTAGGCGGCGTAAAAGCGGCTGGCGGAGCGGTAGCCCGAAGCCAGGGCGATGTCCAGGATCTTGTGGTCCGTGGCGACCAACAGGCGCTGGGCGTGCAGGATGCGGTGCTGGGTCAGGTAGTGGATCAGGCTCATGCCGCAGATCTTCTTGAACATCTTGGTGGCCGAGGTGGGGTGCATGCCCACGGCCCGGGCGATGTCCGGCACGGTCAGCGCCTCGGCGAAGTGCCGGGAGACGTAGTCCGCGATCTGCGAGACCTTCTCAAAATACTGGTGGTTGAAGATGGCCGGCGAGCCCGCCGCCTCGGCCCCGGTGGGCTCGGGCAGGCGCGTCGCCAGGCGGCCTAGCCGCGCCTCGATCTCGAGCAGGGCCAGCTTGTGGCGGTTGCGGTCCGTGGCCTTCAGGTCCAGGTGCCAATTGTGGAAGGCCCGCTTGTCCAGGCCGAACTGGCTGCGGTCGGGCTCCTGGATGGTGTTGCCCGCCAGCAGCGCCTTCGAAAAGCGCTCGGGCATCTGCCACTCGTTGAACACCGCCAGGGGGATCGTCAGGCAGTTGACGACCATCTGATGGCTGCTCTTGATCAGCTGGTGGGGGCGCACGGCCCAGAACACGGTCAGCCGCCCAGGCAGCAGGGTGACGACCTGCCCTCCCAGGAACCAGGTGCCCGAGCCGCGCTCCAGCAACAGCACCTCGATCTCGTTGTGCGAGTGCGGCATGGGCTGGCCGGTGGAGTCCCGGATCTCGCGCAGCGAGTCCAAGCCGTTGACCTCGTACTGGATGTCGATGCTGGCGTAGGGCTTGCCCTGCGCCCCGCGCTTGCGCTCATTGTTCACGGGCCCGCCTCAGCATCTGCATGAATACGTCCGGCGCCAGCCAGCGGTCCTGGTACCAGTAGTCGTAGGCGCGGTTGATGCCGGTTCCCTCGCCCAGGTCGTTCCAGGTCGCCAGCACCAGTATGTCCGCGTTGCGGGTGGCCTCGAGCACGCGGGCCAGGTTCTCGGGGCCTTTCATCACGCGGTCCCCAGGCCCGGCCACCGTGCCGGGCTTGTCCCGCCCCAGCGAATCCCAGCGCACGATGGCATGGGCCAGGGTGCGCCCCCGCACGTGGGACCAGCTGATCTGGTCCGGGGTGTCGCTGCCGTCGAGCGGGTCCCAGATGAAGCGGGCATCCGCGACCTGGCTCAGGTCAGGGTCGGCGAAATAGGCGCGGTCCGCGGCCAGGAAGGGCTCCACCCCGAAGTCCTTCTTGAAGCGGTCCTTCATGCGCTGCAGCGTGGCCGAGGACTGGTTCAACGGCGTCAGCTTGCCGCCGTTGTAGAAGTAGATCAGGGGCCGGCCCCCCACCAGGTACCAGTCCTGCCGGGGCACCTGGGTGAAGAAGGGCTTCCACTTGGCCTCGTAGAGCCGGGCCGCCGCCCGGGCCGGATCGCTGAAGCTGGGGCGCAGCTGCCAGTCCGGCCCGAACCATGGCTCTCCCCAGGGCCAGGTGTCGTCGATCAGCGCGATCTTCACCGGCGTGGGCTCCGCGGCCAGGGCCTGCACCAGGCCCTTGAGGTCGCCCTTCTCCATGTCCGGCCCGTACACGTTCAGCATCAGAAAGTCGAGGCCCGCGGCGCGCGCGTCCCGCAGCTCGTGCAGCCAGAAGCCGCGATTGCCGGGCACGTAGTAGCCCGGCGCCCCGCCGTTGCCCAGGATCGCCGCGGGCGCGGCCATGCCCTCGACATGGTTGTTGGCCCAGTCCATGCCGCAGTTCACGCCCCCGGGGCAGTTGAAGAAGAACATGGCGATGGCGCCGATGTCGCGCTTGTTGGCCTTAGGTCCCGCCGCCGGAAGTTCGGGGTTGTTGGCCCAGGGGTTGGAATAGGCCAGCTTGACCGTGCGCCCCAGACCCTTGGCCATCGTGCGCACCACGTCCACGCGCCGCCAGTTCGGCGTGCCGGCCAGGTGGGCGTCCCAGGCCTTGACGAAGGCCGCATCGGGCTGCTTGCCGGTGATCTGGCAGTAGCAGGCCTTGATGAAGGTGTCGGTGGTGTGCCCCAGGTTGACGTCCACGGTGTCGCTGGCCTGGCAGGGTCCGGACCATTCCGGCTTGAGCGTGAAGGACGGGCTCCCGGCCGGCAGGACGGCGGCGCACAGCAGCAAGGAAGGCAGAAAACCGAGCATCAAACACCCCTGGCGTGGTCGGGCCCGCGGGCCCAAGGATGGCTCCAGTGTATCCAAGGGAGGCGCGGTGCACCCTCCGGAATCGGGGCGCTCTTGTCCTGCTTTCTTGCCGTGGGTCATGGGGTCGCCGGAAGGCCCGGCAGGGACGGAACAAAGGCGGGCGGGGACGGACCGAAGGCATGCCCGGCCCGGGCCAGCGGAAGTCAGCGGACCACGGCCAGCTTCAGGACCTTGCGGGCGAGAACCGCCTGGCCGTCGCGGACCTCAAAATCGACCAGGTAGACGCCGCCGCTCCACTTGCCGCGGAAATTCAGCGGCCCGCCTCCGGGCCCGGCGCCGCAGCTTCCAAGCAGCTCCCCGTCGAGGCTGTACACCTGAGCCCAGGCCGAATCCAGCCCGTCGCCCGTGTACTGCACGGTGAAGGCGCCCGTGGAGGCAAGCACCGGGTTGGGGGCGATCAAGGCCGAGGCCGCCATGGCCTGGGGCGAAGGGTCGGGACCCGCAAGGAGGATCACCGGCATCGATTTCGTCAAAGGTCCCGAACCGGGCTGCACCGCCGTGAACTGCACCGTGTAGCTTCCCGGCTGCAGGGGTTGGCCCTGGGAGTTGCGCCCGTTCCAATACACCGTCTCGGTCGCCCCGTTGGCGAGGGCAAGTTGGATGTCCAGACCGCCCGACGCCGTGGACGTCGAGCCGGCGGGGGCCACCACGGCGGCGCCGCCCTTGAGGGGGGCGATGCTGGCGCCCACGGCCGCGGCGGGCAGGCCCGCAAGGCTGAAGTCCGTGACCACCTCGCCGGCGCTGTTGTAGACCGCCAGGGTGGCCGTGGCCCCTGCGCCCACGACGGGCACCTGCTTCGTCAGCGTGGACGTCTGGCCGAAGGAGTTCGTCGAGCTCAGCTTCAGGTAATACATGCCGTTCTGGACCGACTGGCCGTTGTTGTTCATCCCGTTCCAGACCACCTCGGCGCCGGCGTCCCCGCCCAGGCCCGTGACCACGACCTGCACGGGCGCGCCGCCCGCCTGGGGCCCGTTGACGGCCACCTGCACCATGGACACGGGGTTGGCCGCGAAGCCGCTGTAGAGGGTCCGCACCAGCTCCCCCGCGCTGTTGTAGAGGCTCAGGCTGACGTTGAAGGGCTCCGGCACCGGGGTGGGAGAGGCGGTGTAGCTCTGGGTGCCGGTCGGTGAAGCCGTGTAGCTGGCCGTGGGCGTCCCGCTGGGCGTGACCGTGGGCGTGACCGTGGACGTGCCGGTGCCGGTGGCGCTCGGGCTCGCGCTCGGGCTTGGGCTGGAGCTGGGCGTCTCCGTGAGGGTCGCGGACTGGGTGGCGCTCGCCGTGTCGCTGGGGGTGGAGCTCGGCGTCGGGCTGGACGTCAGTGTGCCGGTGTCTGTGGGCGTTTCCGAGGGCGTGCTCTCGGGCGTTTCGGTCGGGGTCCCGGTCTGCGTCGGCGTCGGGGTGGCCGTCAGGGTCTGCGTGGCGCTGGGCGTGGCCGTGGGGCTGGCGGTCAGGCTCGGAGTCGGGGTCGGGGTCAGGGTGGCGCTGGAAGAGGCGGTGGCCGTCGGGGTGTCCGTCGCCGTCGGCGTCGCCGAAGGCGTGGACGTCGGCGAATCTTGGGGCGACACCGTGCTGCTGGGGCTTGCGCTCGGGGAGGCGCTGGCCGTGGCCGTGGCGCTGAAGCTGGGCGTCGCCGTCTGGGTGGGGCTGGAGGAGGGGGTGTCCGTCCAGGTGGCGGACTGCGTCACGCTGGGCGTGGCGCTGGGGCTTTCGGTGAGGGTGGGCGTCGCCGTCGGGCTGGCGCTCGGGGTGGGGCTGGACGTGAAGCTGGGCGTCACGGTGGGCGACACGGTGGGGGAGGCCAGGGGGCTGGGGGTCGAGGTCGGCGTGTGCGTCGGCGTGGGCGTGGCGGATGGGGTGACCGAGGAGGTGGCCGTTTGGGTGGAGCTGGGGCTGGCGGTCGGCGTGGCCGTCGGCGATTCGCTGACCGTGTCCGTGGGCGTC
>Ga0302320_10010691_pt1 | contig 19532 bp, 19 predicted proteins | sample Bog_T0_3_FD_202130 | JGI IMG/M metagenome (GOLD analysis project Ga0302320, IMG submission 202130) | Peat permafrost microbial communities from Stordalen Mire near Abisko, Sweden - Bog_T0_3 | ecosystem: Environmental > Terrestrial > Soil > Wetlands > Peat | place: Sweden: Abisko, Stordalen Mire... | reverse complement strand
GTAATGGCTGCAGTACCCCCTAAGAGGATTCTCTCATCGGCAGTCTGCACATGAGAATGACTGCCAACAACAGCACTCACCTTCCCATCCATAAAATAAGCAAACGCCTGTTTTTCGGATGAAGCTTCTCCGTGAAAATCCACCAAAATACACTGAATACCTACGCTGTCTAACCGATCCACTTCCCTCTCAGCGGTTCGAAAAGGACAATCTAAAGCATCCATAAAAACTCGCCCCATCACCTGAATCACCCCCAACTTGAGGCCACTTCGTCTTTTAGATTCAACCACGGTGGATCCTCTGCCAGGAGCCTTATAGGCCGGGTGATCCGGATAATTCGCTGGACGAATCATGCGAGTACTCGCTGAGAGATAAGGAATAATTTGACGCTGATCCCACGCATGATTGCCTAACGTAATCACATCCACCCCTAAGGAGAAAAACTCATCCGCCATTTCTGGCAAAATTCCGTTGCCATGGGCAAAATTTTCCCCGTTCACTACTACAAAATCAATGACATGCTTAGACACTAGAGTGGGCATCGCTGTTTTCACAGCTTCCCTACCGGGACGACCAAAAGTATCACCAAAGTAAAGCACTTTCATCTGGACACAACCTCAACTGCTCGGAGTTCTCTTAAAACAGTCACTTTAATTTGCCCTGGAAAACGTAAGTCTTCCCGAAATCGATCCGCAATCGACTTTGCCACTTGAGAAAGAGCTCCATCTAAAATTTTCGTACTGTCCACAAAAACTCTCAATTCTCTACCCGCTTGAACTGCATAAGCCGCAGTTACTCCGGGAATCTCCTGCGCAATTTTCTCCATCCCCATCATTCGCTCTAATCCCACCTGAGTTGACCCATGCCTAGCACCAGGCCGTGCCCCAGAAAGCGCATCTGCTGCGATCACCAGATGATCCAACCACGACTCCGGCCTCACCTCTTCATGGTGAGATGCAATGGCTGAAACTACAGCTGCTGTTTCACCATACCGGGAAGCAAATTCCGCGCCTGCTTGAGCATGTCCCCCGTCATGGGTTTGATCCAATGCTTTTCCTAGATCATGAAGCAATCCTGCTCGACGCGCTAAGTGAACATCAAAGCCCATTTCTGCAGCCAAATTGCCACAAAGCCAAGCGGTTTCAATAGAATGGTCGAGCTGATTTTGTCCAAAACTATTCCGAAACTTCAGTGTTCCCAAAACTCGAAGGATGGCAGGATGAAGCCCTGCTACCTTGAGATCCAAAGCAGCCTGAGCCCCCCCACTTCGGACTTGCTGATCCACTTGGATACGAGCCTCACCTAAAAGCTCCTCAATCCGTCCAGGATGAATTCGTCCATCTCGAACCAAGCTTTCAAGAGCAAGACGGGCCACTTCCCGGCGAAAGGGATCGAAACTAGAAACCACAATGGCATCAGGCTCATCATTGAGGAGCAAGTCCACTCCTGCTTTTTCTTCAAAATGTCGGGCATTTCTACCTTCTTTTCCAACGATCTTCCCCTTCATGCCTTCTTGAACTTGAATCCGAGTGAGCTTTACCCGAGACGTAGTCACCTGAGAAACAAATTTGGTTGCTTGGCGAGACACAGCAATAGCAAGCAGCCGTCTCGCCTGTTCATCTTCCTCAGGTGCATTGCATTCCCCTACCGTCACGAAGGATTCCCCCCTTGCCGCGACCAATGATCCACAAACTCTGTCTTAAATTCTCTTTTTTCTGTTATCACCCAATGCACGGGAACATCCCAAGGCTGCTGAGGCAACGAGGAGAACAACTGAAAATCAAAAGCTAAGGAAACACGCAAAGCCTGGGGAGCCAAAGGCAAAAACCGATCATAATATCCAGCCCCCCTTCCCACTCTTTCCCCTTGTGGTCCAAATGCAACGCCAGGAACCCAAATCAAATTCAATTGTTTTGGATCCACCGGTTGAAGATAGGGGTGAGGTTCTCTGATTCCAAACGACCCCACTTGGATTTTTGCATTCTTCAAATCTATTGAATCCATCTCAACAAACTCCAACCCCTTTTGATCCCCTCGTTTTATGACTCTAGGAAAATAGACTTTCCACTGAAGACTTTTCACAACCGGTCCTAGCGACTCCAAGCAAACCTCATCAGCAAGAGCGTCGTAACAAGCGACATGCAATTGAGGAGGTAACCGGACGGGCAAGGTTTTTGCCACTTCAAGAAAATGCTGAATCATTTGCTCGCTCCGCTGTCGAACCTCCTCAAAGGATAGGTGCTTTCGTTGCTTCAAAACGGAGTCCCGAATCTGACTTAACTTCACTCGATTCACTTCAGCTCATTCTCGACCCAACCGAGGATTTGATTAGCATGCTCATCTACCTGCTGCTTGAAGTCAGAAGTACGCTTTTTCGCGCAACAGTACTCTTCTGCTAAATCTAACAGAGCCAGCAAAGCAATCTGATGAGGAGCGGCACCTCGAGCCCGGCTTCCCGCTTCGTCTAATTTCGTTGTCACAAGTTGAATCACTTGGTTCAAAACCTCAGGATCTGTCTCAGAAGACTTGAGCACGATTTTTTGGCCTAATAACTTGATCTCGGTCGTCGTCGGTTTGAGCATTGAGGGTGAATATACCACTAATTCAGTAGGGATTCAACTATCAAGGCAATGCCCTGGCCTCCGCCAATACAAGCAGTCCCAATCCCAAATCTTTTCTTTCTTCTGCCTAATTCATAAAGAAGGGTCTGAATAATTCGAGCACCACTGGCTGCCAAAGGGTGGCCTATTGCAATTGCCCCTCCGTTGACATTGAGGACATCGGTTTGAATACCCAGCTCACCCACCACCGCACAGGCTTGAGGAGCAAATGCCTCATTCACCTCAATCAGATCCATCTGGGAAAGCTTCATTCCTGCTCTTTTTAGCGCATCTTTCACAGCGGGAACCGGACCGATACCCATAATCTTTGGGTCGCATCCTGCAATTCCATAGGAAATCAGACGCCCTAAAGGAGTGGCTTTTCTTCGGTTGGCTTCTTTTTCTGTGGAAACAACCAGTGCGGCTGCACCGTCTACAATACCACTCGCATTTCCAGCAGTCACCACTCCCGCTTTCTTAAACACAGGAGTCAGTTTGGCTAATTTTTCTATTGTCGCATCGGCTTTAGGATGTTCATCCTGACTCAAAAGCGATGCATTTCCTTTTTTATCGACCCGATTAAATGGAACGATCTCATCTTGAAAAAACCCTTTGGCTAGCGCTTGTTGATAGAGTTTTTGGCTTCTCAGAGCAAATTCATCTACTTGGGGTCGAGTCAGGTGGTGCATTTCTGCCAAATTTTCAGCAGTAATTCCCATCGGTGCGGGAATAAATTCATCGAAAAGAGACTCCACCATCGAATCTTGGAGCTGTCCGTGTCCCATTTTCATTCCCCAACGAGCCCCTCGCACGACATAGGGGCTCATACTCATGTTTTCAACCCCTCCGACCAGGGCAATTTTGGCATCTCCAGCCAGCATTTGATAGTACGCTTCCACTATCACTTGAAAACCTGTTCCACAAAGCCGGTTCACTCCCAAAGCTGGCACCCCAATGGGAATCCCTAACTTCAGCCCAATATGCCTCGGAACGTATGCGCTATTAGAGGAGGAATGAAGCACGCTTCCAAAAATCACATGATCAATTTCCTGAGGATCGACCTTTGCTTGCTCCAGCGCAGCCCGCGAAGCAGCAGCCCCAAGAACATCCGGGTTCACCTCCTTGAGACTACCCCCATGACTTCCAAAGGGGGTTCTTTTTCCAGACAAGAAAACGAGTGATTCTGCATTTGTTGGCATGATCTTAAACCTAAACTGACCTATAGCTCATCTTGCTTCAAACTGAAAAGAAAAAATAGGAAATTTATGCCTATTTGCATCTTAAATTATTCAAAGCATAATTATTAAATGCCACCAGAAGTATCCAATTATCAAAATCTTTCCACAGAAGAACTTCGAATAATGAACTATCGGGCTGCTCTGGAAAGAAAAAATGAATTAGAACTAAGGGACATGGAATCCAAGCATAACGACGACATTCAAAGACTCCAGGAAACCTACACTCAACAAAGTGAAAATATGCAACGAGCCTACGAAGTCAAAATCTCCGAGGAAGCCGATCTTTTAGAAGACAAACTTCACCGACTGCAAATAGCAAATGAATCTAAGCTTGAAGCTCAAAAGCTTGCAGGAGATGAGGAACTCAACAAACTAAAAAACTCACAACAATCACGCATCGATGAGTACCGAAAAAATTCCGAACTCCAACTAGAAACACTCCATAAGCAGATGAGAGAAACCTCGGAGCAAATTCATGAACAAGCCAAAAAAACGGCAAGAAGAGAAAAAGAAGGGAAAACCGTATGACCCCATTTAAGAACCCAAAAGCTTCCCAAGAACCCAACCCTGAAGCCACCCCAGAACCTGAAAGAATTCCTATTGATGGATTTCAACAAGTTTTAGAAATGCTGCGAGTTGCTGATCCTGAATTTCGGGAATCTCTTTTAAAAAGACTCGCTCTCCGAGACAAAAAACTAGCAACCACCCTCAGGCGAGATTTATAGCAGTTGGAATGCTCAGAACCTGCTTTAAAAGAGAGCCTTTTGCAAAAGCCCATACCTAAGACCCCGCGTACTCACCCGACATTCTGAAAACTGAAGCAGTTCTAAGACTCTCCACAAAATCATCGCCCCTGCAAGAATCACATCGGCGCGAAGAGGCTCCATGCAGGGAAGCGCTTTGCGCTCGTACAAAGTTCTTCGCTTGAGCTCTTCGACCTTCTGACAAACAGCATCTCGACTGAGAACGACAGCATCCACTTGAGCCGGGTCAAATCGTTGCAAATTCAAATTCCATGCAGCAAGAGTCGTAGCAGTTCCAGCAACAGCAACCAAAGTGGGATTCGCAACCAGTTTGCTTCTCCAAGGGAGAAAAACCCTGAGTTCCTCATCAATTGCAAATTGGCACGCCCTAAATTCCGCATCAGTGACAGGATCGGATTTCAAAAATCGCTCAGTAAATCGCACAGAACCCAGATTGACACTTTCCACCCCTTCCCGAGAAATGATCTCCGTACTACCACCTCCAATGTCAATCACACACGTGTGTGCAGGATCCATCCCTGGAAGAAGGGCTCCTAAAAAAGTAACCTGAGCTTCTTGTTCCCCGGAAATGACTTGGAATCGAAACCCTGTTTCGCTTTGGACCTGTAGGAAAAATTCTTGGCTATTTTTTGCATCTCTTGCTTGACTGGTTGCTACACACACAACAGAATCTGGAGAAATTTCAAACTCCCCAACTCTTTTGGCATATTCCTTCAAGCATGCAAGAGCTCGATGCATGGGTGCCAACTGAAATGCTCGCCCTTGATCTACCCCTTCTCCCAGTCGGACCATCCTAGCCTCATCAGCCAGAACTTGTTTCACCTGATGAGAACTGGCGTCCCATTCAACAACAAGTAGCAGACAGGTTTGGGTTCCCAAATCGATTGCGGCTCGAAACATGGGGACCTATTTTTTATCCGTATCCATTCCTAGTTTTACTTTGAGTTTGTAATTTTCTTTTTCTAAAGCATCTGCTTTTTCTTTCCAGTACTTGTTTTCTTGCTCCAGCTCTGCAATCTTCTTATTGCGCTCACTGGCAAGAGAATAATAACCTTCCGAAAAAGTTTCTGTATCAGGACTAAAAACTCCCACACGGGTTTCCCCATCCACAATTCCCCTGACACGCCAAGTGTTTCCATCAGCCTTTTCTGCTTCCACTACTTGGATGTCCAACCCCTTTCCAGGATAAGCCTTGTCTTGCCAGTATCTTGCCGCAGCTTCCTTGGCCTGATTTTTTAATTTTTCACTCGAACAACTCGAAAACACCATCACGAGTCCCATCCAGATACCAATAAACACGAAACCACTTGTTTTCTTCATATCGCTTTCACCTTAGTAAGAACTCAAAAGGCTTCCTAATGAAACCACTTCTTCAGTCCTTCATTCAATTGTTTCTGCAAAGCAGGAGGAGCCTTTTGAATCAATGACTCGGCTTGCTTGCGAATTTCTTCCTTCGATTTGCCTTGGACTGCCTGTGAAATATTATTCAAAGCTACCTTTGACAATTGTTCAGGCACTTCCGTGTAAGAATAGCATGGAGACTGGATAGTACAGCCAGCATTTACTGTAAAATGAAAAGGAGCACTACCTTCTGTAAAAATATGATCCACTTTCACCCCATTTTGATCCACAGAAATATCCTTCACTCCAGTCAGATTATAAGTATCTATCACATCCCAGGTGGTTTTAAGTGAAAAGTCCTGCATTCCTACAGTGGTTTGGCCTTTTAAATCTATCCCTTGCTGAACTGCAGCTTTTGCGTAAAAGTTGGGCATTGAAAATTTTCCATCCCCAATCGAAAAATCAGACGATATCGATTCGTAAGCGGCCCCACTCACACGAGAAGAAAGATTGGACTGAGAATAAAAATTGGCAGGAATTTTTCCTTCAATTCCCGGGACTTTGGCTGCAATTTTTTGAACGGAACTACCGATACCATCAGAAACCATTTTAGCAATATCAACCGTAGCAAATTGGGCTTGGCTCACCTTGAAATTCCCCGTTGCTTTCAAATGAGAGATCGCCAACTGGGGATTAAAACTGGAACCCTGGCCCTGAACATTAAAATTGGCCTTTCCAGTAATCGTGTTCTTAAATAAGGCCATTTGCGATTCCACTGCCTGCTTCATGTCTAAGCCAGATACCTGCCCATGAAACTGATAGGGTGGAGTTTTTGGTTTCAATTGAACCTGAGAACCCACTTGAATGTTTCCCGAAAAAACTTTTAGCCCACACTTATCTATTCCTGCACCTAACTGCTTAAAACTCAACTGGCAGCCTAAGTCATGGATCTTCACCTGCTTAGCTTTGAGCATGGCTATTTGAACTAATAAACGCAGCTCAAGATCTGCAAGAACCTGATTTTCTCTCAAAGGCTGCAATAAGGCATCCCAATCTACTTTTTGATCTCTCGTTTGAACTACTGCAGATGAAGCAAGAGGTGTCTTAGCCGCTCCTGGGGACGCTGATTGAGCTTCTAAACGAGCCTCAGTTTGTGATGCAGGTGGAGCAAAGACCACTAGCTGGTCAAGATCCATTCCGGTGGAAGTAACCGTCAAATCAATTTTCGGACGAGTAAAGGAAACCACCTTGCCCCTGATCTTCAAATCATTCCCGGGAGCCTTCATAACCAATTGTATCTGGTCCACTTGATTCGTAACCACATGAACCCAACCATTCCATTGAGGCTGCGACTTCAGTTGCGGAGCTTTAGCAGTCAATCCGTTTAATTCTAGTTTGGCTTGATAACCTAATTTTGAAGTGGGTCCATTTGCTTGGGCATCGAATTGAAAAGAACCTCCCAGCTCATATTCCTTTAAAAGAGGAATCAGCTCTACCCAGGGAGCAACCTCAATTCTATTAGACTTCAGGGATAAGACTGCAACAGGACCCATTTTGTCCGCTGCACCGGTAGAAGGACCTGTAAGGGTCAAATGAGCCACCGATCCGGTAGCAGTCAGTTCAGCATTAAAAAAATGAGCTTGAAAATTCTCAATTTTGGCTTCTTTTTCCGAAGCACTCACCGAAAGAACCACGTTGGCAGGGATCCCCTTTTTCTTAAAAAACATCTCTGAAGCAGAAATTTCAAGAGAATCTAAATCGATCCTTGAAGTCAAACGAAACGACTCGAGTTTTCCATCTTTCAACGTGGGTTGAGCCTTTCCCTCCCAACGGATCGGACCTTTGACCAAAAATATCTTTCCCATTTTGGTATCAAGATTGGCCCAGACTTCCAGATCCATGGGATGACTCAGAGAAATGTCCCGCAATACCAAGTTGAGATCTTGGATATGGCTACTCAGTCCCGTACCTTCATCTTGGTAGGTCACTCGAGCATTGCGCAGCTCCACACCCATCCTAGCTTTCGTAACCCAGGAGGGAAGTGCCGCCTGGGCCTCAGTCCCCCCTGAAGGACTCTTGGCATTATTTGCGGATGGCTGTGAACTGGCTGAGGCAGAGGTTTGAAACTTCACCTGCTGATTTTCTGGAGTTTTGAACAAGGTCAACCCATTGAGCTGACCAGCCTTATTTTTCAAAACCATCACCTCAGGCTGATTCATTTTCAAGGTCAAAACAGGCGAACCAGAAAGAACAGAAAGAAATGGAATATGAAAAAAAGCATTTTTTACTTCAACGACCCCCTTGCCAGTGGAATCCAAGAGTTTTACGCCTGCCACTTCCACTTTGATTTGACCCCATAGCGACAGCGATAGCTTACCCAGCTCAAGGCGCCCTTGTATCGTTTGATTTACCGCATTAACTAACTGAGGACGGTACTTATCCACATCAACCATCAGAGGAACAATGACCAAAGTTGCAATAAACAACAAAAAGAAAACTCCAATGGCAACTCCAATTTTCTTCACGCTAAACCTCCTCTGAAACATTTTTTCAGCTCAATGGGCCAGTTCAAGTGGAATTAAAAAAGAGAGCTTCCCATTTTCGTCAGCCACTATCCTTAACTTCACTCTAGCAGTCATCCATTTAATAAATTGAACGAAGCTTTCAAACTCCTTGCCATGTTCATAACACAATGTCTGATAAAATTGACCAAATCGATTATGGAAATTGACTTTTTCTAATATTTTTTCGCCTGGGTTTGAAGCACGTCTCAATAATTGTAACTGAAAGTCCGGAGAGTTCGACCAATCTTTTCCCAACTGAGCACCCAAAGTGGCACCTGAAATCATACTTCGACCAATAATAGTTTCAGAAACCACCTGCCCCAATAGAGCATCGATAAATAAATACCCTGTCCAACCTCCAAGAAAATAGTAAACCATCCATTCAGACACCGCCCATCCCACCATAAACCCCCCTGCAGTTCCGCAAAGTGCTCCTAAGCCAGCCGAGACGCATGTCATGAAGGAGGACCGGATCTTTTGACAAAAGCTAGACCCACCATCGGAAACTGCCTGCTGACATTCCGCCCGGAGAGCCTCTATATTCATTTGATTTCGCACGTTTTCACTATAATTAGCCCCCTCTATTGATAAGATCTGCTCAGCTTCAGCAATGGACTGACTGGTTAAAGCAAGATAAAACTGAAAGGCATCTAGACTGACCTCTTTACTCATCCCTTCGGCTGAACAGATTTCTTGAAAAATGAACAGTATGACAATAATTAAAATTATTGTCAGAATATCGATTTTCTTTTTCATCTCAAATACCCCACACATCAAAATTCACTCTTGACTAAAATAAATCCGTGGCTATTTTGACGAAGCTGCGCTGCGAAGCAATAAAAAAAGAGGACTTCATGAAATTAGCACTTTTGGCATCACTTGCCCTAGGATTGGGACCAATACAAGAACCCAATGGAGTTCAGACCACCCTCTCCTCCTGGGTTGAGATAGGACCTGGTGGGATTCCTTTGGTTCGAGCAATAACGAATAAAACATCCTGCCCATTCATCCAAATCGATCAGGCAACCCAACCGATGAAAGTTCGAGTAGCGGAATCAGCACCCAACTTTCCAGTAACCGTTTGCGAAATAGACATCCCTGAAGGAACCCTAAAAATTACGCTTGAAAATAAAAATATTCCATTGCCTCACCCAAACCCTCAAAGGATTCTGGTTTTGGGAGACACGGGCTGCCGAATCAAATCCTCAGGCGGAAAAACTCTGATTCAAAACTGCAATGACACTGCTGAATGGCCGCTTCAACAAATCGCATCCGCTGCTGCCCAGTGGAAACCCGATCTTGTCATTCATGTGGGCGACTACAACTATCGTGAATCCCCTTGTCCCTCCGATCATCCCGGATGCAAAGGAAGCCCCTACGGTGACCTCTGGGACACCTGGAACGAGGATTTTTTTAATCCTGCTGCCCCCCTTTTGAACGCAGCTCCCTGGATTATGGTCCGCGGCAATCACGAAGACTGCACCCGAGCTGGAAACGGCTGGTTTCGATTTTTGGAACCGAGACCTTACACTCCTGATTGCAAAGACTTGACCGACTCCTATTGGATCCCCATCGGAAATACAGACATTCTTGTTTTGGACTCTGCTCCCGCCGACGATAATCAAGTCACTGAAGCAGCTAGATCCATTTATTCCAAACAGATATCTGACTTTTTGAACATACCCACAAAAAACGAGCGCTGGGTGATTACCCACCGCCCTAGCTGGGGTATCTCCTCAACAAAACTGCACCATAACGAGCTAAAAGTAACCACAGCCAATGCCACTCTCCAAGCAGCTTGGAATGGGATATTTGCGCCTACCGGGAACGGGATTCTTTCAAATTCCGGTATTCAACTTTTGCTATCAGGACATGTCCATTTGTTTGAACTCCTCTCCTTTGCTGACTTCCGTCCTCTTCAGCTAATTGTTGGAACAGGTGGAACCCAACTCGATGACAAACTGGTTGATCAACTTGAAGGCATTCCTGTAGCAGGCACTACGGTAAGTACGTCGCATCATTTAAATCAGTTCGGATTTATGACTCTCGAAAGACTAGGTGCAGCAGAGTGGCTAGCCCAACAACACAGCAGTACTGGGGAAATTAAGCTCACTTGCCGATTAAGAAACGGAAACCTGGATAGCTGTTTTAAATAATTCAACCAGATTAATGCACACTGCGTTACAGACTCATGCTAACTTTATCGAATTGATTTGATTTTTCTAATTGTTATGAAGGAAAATATAAACTAGGGGATTATAAACTTAAATGTTTCTTCCTTTGAATAACCACATCTTTCGAAACATGAAAACCTGGGTCGGAGTACTTGCCTTTTTAATATTCCCTCAAAATGGATTCTCAGCTGCGTTTCAGTTAAAACTCGTTACTAACACTCAGAAAGTAATTACAGAATTAACGTGGGATGCCTCAAGAGATACTCAAACCCCTGTACTGCGTCTTCGTTCAAAATCTGGAAGAAACTTTTACTTCGTAATACTTTCAGGTAAATTCTCTGGAAATGCACTTTTATATAAAAACATGCGAATTCCGATTAAAAAAGATGGAAGCTTTGATCTAGAACTTGAAATTACAGGAGAATCTACACAGTTCTCACTCGCATCCATAGACGCCAGAGGACTAGTACAGACAACTTCCGGAGAACTACTATTTCCTGAGTGGAAAAATCTTAAGAAATCAACGAGTATTGCTCAAGAGAAAAAACTTCAATTTCAACTGGGAATTGGGGCTGCTGCAGTCAATTATAATCAAACTAACTACACTTCGACTGCTACTAATAATTTTAACCAAATCGGACTAGATGCACTAACATCCCTGAGATACCAAGGCCAGGGGTCTTTTGGGTTTGGAGGGCAAGCTTCTTTTACCGCCTACCCTGTTGGATTATCTGCAACAGGAAGCTCCATTCGACTTTTGAATATGGACGCTCAAGTATTTTATTCTCCTCGACCTACTAGATCGACATGGAAGTTTGAACTCTTGGCTGATTACTCTTACCGTGCTGCGTTTTCCACCCAAGCCAAATTTGGATATTCCAATATTCAAGGAATAACACTTTATCCAAGAATCGAAAAACTATTTGCAGGGAATAGAAAATTCTGGGCCCAAATTAAATTCATGCCAATTATGGTTGGATTCAGTTTTGCAAACCTTACCAGTTACGAAGTTAGTACCCAACTAGGCTACCAAGGCATCCGCGTAGGAAGTCACTGGATAAACTTCATCCTCAATGGTTCAATGTTTTCCTATCAATACAGCACATTGGGCGACGCAGGGAGCCTCCGAGTCAATTGCGCCACATTTGGATTGAACTTTCTGTTCTAATAAATGAACCTCTGTCCAATCATTCGACAGCCGCATATGTTGTGAATCTTTCACAAAAACACACCGGGAACTCCTTGAGTGCTCTGAAGGCACACGCATTGCATAGCAGTATTGAAGGAGCCAGTACATGAAAACAAAACTCAAACGAATGATCATTCCTTTGATAGTAGGGCAACGGAGTGATTTGGACTCCTCACCCAAAAGATGCAAATCATTCTGAATATCCAGCTAGATTAAGAAAGGCATTAGGATACTGAAACTTCTGATATGACAAATTTCTTTCGATCTCCTATGCTAGTATTTATAAACCATAAGAGATCTGAAGATATACGATGGAACCATGCTGTTTCTTATTTTTTTGGTGGAGCTTTTCTTATTAATGCTTTGCCTCATTTCCTCAGTGGAGTCTCAGGCCATCCGTTTAAAAGCCCTTTCGCTTCACCCCCGGGCGAAGGATTATCCTCTGCAACGGTGAACGTGCTTTGGGGTGCATTTAACCTAGCCATGGGAACCTACTAGTTGTCGGCGACTTCTCGTAAAATTCTTGATCTGATGTACTTTCTGATTTGGTCATGTGACCAAAAACCAGCTTCTTTTTGATCTCTGGCCATTCCCAGCAGCCCACGACTGACGTTTTCTAAAACAATGACACTGATGTCTTCAGTGGGATAGTAGAGATTTGAGGCAGTGTATCCCCAGACATATCCAGTGTGAGAATATTCTAGAAGTTCATCTTGGTTTGAAATCATTAAACCGTATCCATAATGGACGCTAGGGCCATACCTATGGATTGGGATTTTTACCTGTTTGGAAGTCATGAGATTAAGTGAGTTTTGACTTAAAAGAAGCTTGTCTCTATATAATGCTTGATTCCAAAAATGAAGGTCGTGCACTGTGCTCACTACTCCGCCGGATGGAGGATAAATATAAGGGAAGGGACATGGACACCTAAAAGGATCTTGTTTTGGAATGCAAAGTGAAAATGGCACTAATGGAAGTTCCATGTAGCCAGGTGATAAGGCAGGGAATTTCTTTTTTTCTATTGGGACAGGCTCAGCAAGGAAGCCACTATTTTTCATTTTTGCTTCAGAAAAGAGTAAAGAAAAATGATCTGCTAGGGGGAGTTTGGTTTGTGATGTGATGATCCGTCCAAGTAATTCATAAGCGAAGTTCGAATATTTGTAGCTTGTGCCAGGTTCAAACTGAAGGTCGAGAGTCTTGTCGCTTAATCCTGCGGTGTGATTGAGTAACTGGTGTAAAGTGGCTTTTGATTTCGGTTGGTTCATTAATTCTGGCAAATACCTTCCTATGGGTGAATCAAGATTAAGAGTTCCTTTTTCGTATTCTTTAAGAATAAGAACAGCTAGCATTTGCTTGGTAACGGAACCAATCACAAATTGGGAATGTTCGTTCAACTGCCCATAGTAATGAGACACTGAAGTTTCGCATTTTGAGGGGTCTGGCCCAGCGCATATTGCTATGACACCATTGATGTTTGCAAGAGCGTTCTGAGGAATGGATTCAAGGTAAGTACCAGCAAGAGCAAAATTTGAATAGAGAGCCAACACACAGATATATCGATAAAGATAAACTAATTTCATTCAATAAAAGCAAGTTGTTACCAACTTGCGCTCCTGTTAAAAAGCCTTGAAGGAAGAAAATAAATCATAAAACATAAAAAAAGCAAGATTTCACTCCTGTTTTCAAGTGGACAAAAAATGGATATTAAATATGGAAGTTCCCTATTGACATCAGGAGCACACGAGCTCCTTTAGGTTAGCGTCGTACCCAGGAGATCTAGAGTTCTCTGCTACCAGCGAGGACCTCTTCCATGAGGCATCGCCGACATCCATGCCGGCTCTTTTACGCTGGTAGCAGAGAACTCTAGATCTCCTGGGTAAGCCAATAGCCCAATCGAGATCGTGTACCCCTGATGTCAATAGGGAACCCCTCATCTCATCGAACACCCCGGACTTCAGTCCGGAGGTTATACTCTTTTTAGTTCCTCAGCCTCACTAGAAATATTGTTGCCTTGAAGACTTCCGTCCAAAATTTGTCTAGTTAGCTCTCTATCATACTGATGATTGGGACACCCTGCGCGCCTAAAAGACTACAAGTAGCGACTCCAGTAACTCCAGAATTTGCTGCGTTAGGGGATATGTATGAAGTTTCAGGTTTGATTTGGAGTGCAGTGGCTCCGGAGGCAATGAATCACTACGATGCAGAAAATTATTGTCAAAATTTAGGAAGAAGATCAAAGCTTCCTAGCAAAAAGGAAGTTGAAGCTTTAATAGATGCCATGAGTCCTGAAGGAGGATACAATACTAGATTACTGCCTGGGACGAAAGATAGATGGTTTTGGTCGTCGACGCTTTTTCCTAATAATCGTGACAGTGCCTATATCTTCCAAGCTGCTGCGGGTTTTATTACCAACCCTGGTGATCGTAGCATCTCCAAATTCGGCGATGTCTCCATGAGCGTGAGGTGTGTATACCATTTAAAAGAAGAGACTACGAAGTCCACGGAGGGTTCTTCTTGATAATCTCTCGGATATACTCTCTGTGCTGAATTCCATCAAAACACTCAGGATCATGATTAGTGGTGAGACAGATCTCCTTAAATCCCAAATCATAGATTGTTTTTGCCTCAATCTCTCCTTTAATCCCATCTCCCAGATCTGAATCAATGTAGATCGTATTTGCCGAGATGTTTTTACAAGTATCGTAGAAATTTTGAACTGTAGAAAATACCCCGACTTTTCTTCTAAATTTTTTCCCCATTTTTAACCACTGCCAACGCACCAGAGGGTTATTATCAATCAGAATATCGTCGTAATCAATCTTCGCATGCTTCAGGTCCTCTTGAATTAAAACAATTTGGATAGGAACCCAATCAATACTTGTTTTGGGTAACATTCTAAGACCAATCCTCTGGCAATGTTTTTGAATCTCAGGATCACAAAAATAACTCGTCACTAAGACGCTTTTATTTACTATCCCCAAAGACTCAATCAAATCCAATCCATTGTGCTCTGGATAGGTTAAATCAATCTTATAATCAATTAGATAGAGAATTTTATCTTGATGACAACCCTGATAAAACGCTTGAAAAGATTCTAATGTAGAAAAATGCTGAAGATGTAAAGAAATATTTTCTTGTATCATTAAAGCTTGGAATCTTTTTTTCCATATCGTATGAATATAAATTTCATCATCCAAAATAACAATCGTACAACCCTCCATCACATTAAGGGAGGAGACAAACCAACTAGGTGGAGGAGTTTGTGGAAGCAGAATTCGAATAGCAGTTCCCTTCCCCAGCGCTGAATCGATAGAAAAAGTTCCACCAAAGGATTCAATCACTCGCCTGGCATGATAGAGTGCAATCCCATGTCCACCTTCTTTATGGCTTTCGCCTAGCTTTCCAAGCTTTTCTAAAATATCAGGAGAAATACCTTTCCCATTATCTTCCACTAAAATGGAACTCATATGATTGTCTGAGGTTCCAAGAATCACTTTCACATAGCCTTGCGAATCAATCGCTTCAACTGCATTTTTAATCAAATTAAAAATTAAAGATTTGAACTCAACCCCATCCATTTCTGCAAATAACTGTCTAGCATTCTCCTTAAATTGAGCTTCGATTCGAGTAGAATGTAAGGTTCGATACTGATAGCGACTTTGAGTTACTACAGCATCAATTAAGCTAGAGAGAAATATAATTGAGCTTTTTCTCATAGGCTCGATGTTTTGAGATTTTCCATCTTCTAAAAGACGATTAGCGATGTCATTAAGCTCGTCGATGGAAGAGCGGAAAAGAATCTTATTATTTTCATCAGCAATCGTAGGATAAATCTCTGAATGCAAAGAAGCTAAAACAGAAATGGGGTTCCTTAAATTATGGGCTAACTCTCTACTACGTTGAGCAATGGTTTTTAGTGTATCAGCTTTTATTTCAAGTTCCCTTTGCTTTGCCTACATGTTTTGCTCTTTAATAGTGCTAGATAAAACACACGACATAGACTCTACTAACTGTTTCCCTCTTAAATTGAATTTATCTGCCATTTGATTGTACTGGTCGACAATAAAATTCATTTCTGAAGAGAAAAAAATGGTTTTATTAATTTTATTAAGCTGAACTCCAGGAGAACCGTCTATCCTAATATCATTCACCCTATCAGTTCCCATAAGAGTGCCAATTTTCATGAATGTCGAGGAAATATTAAATGCTAAAATATTTGAAACACTCCAACAAAAAAGAATCGTATTTAAAATAAATGTGATATCAACTGCATTGATAACTTTTAAAAAATTAGTTATAAAAAAAATCATCATCAATAAAACTACAAGTACAGATAATCCAAATACAGTACGAATACTAATCAAATTAGCTAGTAGACCTTTTTTAGAAAAAACAATCTGACCTTGAATATAAGACAAGAGAAAAACTAAAAAAATTGCCCCTAAATTAATAGTCCACAAAAAACCAGCGGCCCCTAGAGAGGATTTATTTTTTATCATCTGAGTCACTTGATACCTTTCTGTAAAATCAAGGTTTAAAAAACTCATCAATAGATGAAGAAAAACAAACTCCCCTACATGTAAAGTTCGCTGACAATAAAATATTGAAATTCCAAAAACAAGAGCAATAATAATACTGTACATTAAAGCACTAATATTACATAAAAAATAACTAGGACCATTTGGACACTCATCAAGTAATAAATACTGCTTTTGCAACATAAAATACAAAAAAGAAATAAATAAAACACAAAAAATTATAAATAGATTTTCTCTATAAATTTTATAATGATAAATTAATGCAATTGCAACTAATCCAAAAGCAAGAATGTAAAAATTATGATAGTATAACAAATACTTTAAAGAAACTGTGTCTTCTCCTAATAGGGCTATCCTATTATACCCAAAGTCACCAATTGCTAAGCATATAAAACTCACTAGGAGAAGTGGCAAGATAGTTTTTTTTAGTGCAAAGCGCTAGTTTAAAAAGCAATACCGTGCTAAAATAAAAACAGTTCCTGCTTCGAGTACCAAGTCATAAAAAAAAACAATATGGTTTCGTAAGTCCTCTTGAGGAAATATAAAAGTAACTGCAACAAAAAAAACTAAAACGATAGCCGTAAAAATAATGATTATGCTTTTCATCTTCAACGCCACTTGAGTCAAACTCTATAATTTAGCTTCTTGTTTTCATAATTAAACTTTATAAAATAAGGATCACATTAGTGCAACTAATGTTCAGGAGTTTGGAAGATTACTTCGACGTCAGAGGAGAACCTCAACATACAGAGAGAATAGCCCTAGCCTAGAAGGAGCTTGTGCACCCTGATGTCCATAAGAAACTTCCAGTTTTTAATAACTTGACTAAATTATTCAGTTATTATATGCTAGAGTTACTTAAGGAATATTTCACAAGCGCACGTACTGAACGTTGTTTCACGTAGGCGTGGGAGGATGCATGAATGCTCCTAAATTTAAAAAATATGGAATTGTTCTAGTTCCTTTTTTGATCAATGGCTGTGCCCAACAGCTCGCTGAAATATCCTCATTCTTGTCCTCGGCCTCGCTCATTACAACACACGACAAAACAACATCCACAAAGGACTCAACTGACCACCTAGCAATTCTTGCAGGACAAGGCCAATCTCAGAGCGTCAATACCATCCTCACTCAAGCCATCCAAGTTCAAGCAATGGATAGTGATGGAAATCCCATTTTAACTGGAGACATCCATGTCCAATTTACAGCTCTCCAAGGAACTACAGACATCCTTGAAGCTACAACCGACACGGTCATGGGAGCCGCAACTACTACCTGGGCCCTGCCTACGACTTCTGGTGTTCAACAACTCCAAGTAACAGCGACAGAAATTCCTAGCGGCAATGTGGGCAGCACCGTCAACCCGTTAATCTTTTCAGCCACCGCAACTGCGGGTGCACCTTCCACCATGGTTATGAACATTGCAAATCCTTCGGCACTTCCTACCTCTCAAAACTTACCTATTTTGTTACAAGTTCAAGACCAATATGGAAATCTTGAAAACACCTATTCTGGCATCGCAACTTTAACTGCTAATGGAAATGCACTCTTTAATGGTGGAGTAAAAACTTTCACCATAGCGCTCTCCCAAGGAATTGCTTCTGTTACCATCAGTGATTCGACTGCCGAAATGGTGAGCTTAACGCTTCAGAATAGCTCGTTGAATTTCTCTTCAACCCAAATGGTCACTTTCAACAATACTGTTGGAACTTACTCATCTGGTGGCACTCCCGGAACCTTGGATTCGACTTTTAATGCGGGTGTAAGCAATGCGATTATCAACTCCATTTCCCCAGGACAAGAAACGATCCTACCTCCCTATTGTACTGGAATCGTAAGCGCTACAACCACTTCTCGCGGCGCAGCTGTAATACAAAATGATGGAAAAATTCTGATCGTGAACGACTGCGGATCCAGTAGCACATCAACCTATGGAGTATCCGTCACCCGAATTAACTCCGATGGAATGCTTGATACGTCTTTTGCAAATGGAATCGGATCGCTGTCCTTTAATCCTAGGTCAGGTTACAGTCCTCACTCAAATGCCATAATAACAGACGCATCCAGTAATATTTTTGTTGGAGGATGGGTATCTAATAACTCCACCTTATCCTATCCCTCATTAGTAAAAATATTGCCCAATGGAAATCTCGATACCACCTTCAATTCGAGCGGAATTGTTATTAACCAATCCTTAAGCCCTTCCAACTCGGTCAATTTTGCACCAGGCCTTATTCTATCTGGAAGCGACATTATCTACTCGGGTGCTCTATCTGGAGTCCCGGGATGGCTTCTCAGTGCTTATTATACATCCTCGGGAAGCTTAGATTACACTTTTGGTTCAGCAGGAAATACCCTCAACATCCCTGGCACTATCTCGTCCAGTAACAGCAGCCAAGTGGGGGCTGGTCCTGCCCTTATTTCAGGATCTTCATTATGGATCGCCGGAATTTCCAACCCTGACCAAATTATTTTAGCGCAGTATTCTCTGAATGGCACTGTTCTTCAAGAAGTTTCGTCCGTGCCAATTCCTGGAGCAACACAAATTTACACAATTAATGGGATGGTTATGGATCCGACTTCTGGCAGCATCTATGTAGCTGCTGCATTCACTAATAGTACCACTCCTTATTCCTCTATATTGCTAAAATATACAAACTCCGGAGTTCTGGATACTTCTTGGCCATTGAGAGGAACATTCCAAAATCAAGGATATACTATTATCTCAAATGCAATTCCCTATGTCATGGCAATTGACTCTACTCAACGGGTGCTTATTGCTGTCAACTCTAACCTAGAGAACAGTCTCGCATGGATCCGCACCAACACGGATGGCTCGATAGATACGACTGTGGGCACCGCAGGCACTGCTTTTGCGCATTTTGGAAGTGCTGTCGGTGCTACGCCCTCGGCACTTTTAGTGGATGCTCAGGGAAGAATAGTTCTCGTTGGAACTGCCTTTTTTGGAGGAATAAGCAATATTATTATTGCTCGATTTACGCCGTAATATATAGACCTATTCAAAAGTATTGCAATATTAATAAATTATGTTAGCTTGGCTTGATGAGCCGAAAGCATAGCAACTTAGATCTTCGAACGCGAGCTATTCAAGCAATTTCTGATG
>Ga0302320_10010690_pt1 | contig 19533 bp, 17 predicted proteins | sample Bog_T0_3_FD_202130 | JGI IMG/M metagenome (GOLD analysis project Ga0302320, IMG submission 202130) | Peat permafrost microbial communities from Stordalen Mire near Abisko, Sweden - Bog_T0_3 | ecosystem: Environmental > Terrestrial > Soil > Wetlands > Peat | place: Sweden: Abisko, Stordalen Mire... | reverse complement strand
AACCTGCTCTGTGACGTGCCTGCTGATCGCCTCCGGCGTGCCATGAGACAAAAGCCACTGCGTATCGCAGCCGCCGCCCCAGAAGGTGATGTCTTTGCCGAAGTCCCGCTTCAAACCCTCCGCCTCCATACCTTTGCAGCTGATCTGCACCGGGTTGACCGCGTCCAGACCGGCTTCGATGAGATCTGGCAGCAGAAGCCGTATGCCGCCACACGAGTGGAGCATCACCTTGACGTCGGCCAGCTCCTTCGCCCGATGCCAAAGCCGCCCATGCCGAGGCTTGAAGAACTCTCGGTACATCCGCGGTGAGATCTGAGGCCCGGTCTGCATCCCCAGGTCGTCGTTGAAAACGATGACGTCGATGTAAGGCCCCACCAGTCCGAGGTACTTCTCCAGGCTTCTCATGTGCACTTCAGTCAACCGTTCGAGAAGGTCATGGGCGCGGTCCGGTTCCGCCGCCAGCAACGCCAAGAAGTTGTCATTACGGTACAGGAACTGGCCCCACTCCAACAGGTTGCAGCCGAACACGCCCAGCACCGCCCTGTCGGTACCTTCCCGCAAACGCCGGGCACCCTCTACCAGCAGACGGTCGCCATCCCCGCCTTCGACCAGAGGCCCCGGCGCCGTCGGGATATTCCACATGCACTCCCCCATCGCCCCGGGTCGAGCTCGCAACCCGGTCCGAAGCTCACGAAAACCACACAGCCCCAGGTGCGGCCCAGGCTGACGGCAAGACGACGTCCCTGAGAGTTGCCGGCGGTCTCAATGACGACGTCCGCGCCGGGGTAGCCACTCAGCTCGCCGATTTGCCCGGCCGGGTCGGCGTCCGCGGAGTTTAGGACCATATCGGCTCCGAGGTTTTTCGCAAACTCCCGACGCTCCTGGATAGGGTCGACCCCAACAGTACGGGCGCCAAGCGCCTTTCCCCAAAGCAGAGCAGAGAGGCCAACCGGGCCTAGTCCTACCACCGCGAGGGTAGCGCCTGCCTTAAGGTCACCGCGCTTGAGGGCTTGGAATGAGGTCCCAGCACCGCAGGCAATAAATGCCGCGGTGATATAGGTCACGCCGTCCGGCAGGAGCACGCAGTCCTTCGCTTCGGCGAGCAGCTTGTCCTGGAACCCTCCGTCCCGCCCGAGCGTATAAACTACCTTGTCCTCGCATAGGCAATCCCACCCCATGCGACAATGACGGCATTGCCCGCAACCCGAGTAGTGCTGGACCACGATACGCGACCCAACCTGGAGGTGGGACACGCCAGGACCGACTGCCTCCACGACACCGGCGATCTCGTGTCCGGGCGTAACCCCTGGGTCGCGGCCTAAGCCTTTGCCGAGGGAAGGGTTCCGTTGCTCATCCGGGCTCATGTTCATGAAATGGAGGTCACTCCCACACACACCGGCGGCCCGCAGAGCGATAAGTACCTGGCCCGCTTTCGGATCCCCAACCACTTTTTCGGTAGTAGTCACCGCCCCATTGCCAGGGAAGAGAACCGCACGAACGACCTGGTCTGCCATCTGCCTTCGTCCTTCCTCCGCCAGCGACAAATATATACCCAAGGACCGCGTGATGGCGAAGCAACGTCATCGCCCGCTCCCACTAGGGAGTCCTAACTCTTGACCTTCGCTAACCCGAATGCCAGTATTCACGGCAGAGATCGCGACCGCCCAGGAGACGACCATGCCCTCTGCCGTCGACAGCCCCTTTTCGCTCTCAGGCCCCCACGCTCTCGCGCTCAGCCACCTCCAGGGGAGCCAACCACAAATGATGCATAACGTAACTCATGCATCATTTGTGGACAGATGTTGGCCTGTCACGGCTGCATAGCCTCCCACGGTTTGTCCCGCTCTCCCTCGCTACGGCCGGCTGGATACCTCGAAATCGTCCAGAGCCAGCTGGGCCGGGACGCCGGAGGGGCCCTCGGCGTACCAGAAGCCGACGGTGGCGATGTCATCGGAACGAGTGAGGTAGCGCCCGTCCGAGCGCCAACCAAGGTCCTGGATGGTCACCCGCAGCTCGCTCTCGAAACTGACCGGGTCGAGAAGGTGCCAGCGGTACATGCCGAAGCGGGTCTGGGCGCGGTACAAGCCGTCAGGCTTTATCAGCTGGTGCAGGCCTAGGAAACTGGACATGTATGTCGAGTACCCTTGCCCCGGCACGTCGAAATCCCAGGCCCCGCCGAAGTAGTCCTCCGTGCCCGTGCCGCAGATGGTGGGATCAGCCTCGCCGTCCAGGTAAAACTTGACCTCTCCCTCACCCCACCAGCCCGGGCCGTTGACCCCGATGGCCATATAGGTGCCGACATAACTGCCGCGACCGGCGGCGCCCTCCAGGATCGTGTGCACCTGGCTCGCGGGCACGGGGTTGGACCGCTGCCAGTGGGCGTGGAAATAGCCCATGTCTGGCGGCACTTCACAAAGGGCGTAGTCCACCTGGTAGTAGACCACGTGATCGACCGCGCCCAGGTTTTCCAGGCTCAGGCGGGCAGAAGTACGGAACGGCATCGGGAAGTAACAGTTCATACCGCCGTAGGGGGCCACGACAATGGGCTCGGACATGAGCGGGGCGTACTCGGCCCAGCCCTGGCAGAAGAAGTCCCCGACGGGCAGGGCCACCGCCGGGTGGCCCTCGTCGCCCTCCCAGGTCATGCGCAGCACCAGCGTGCGCCACGCCTCGACGCGCATCGTCAACCACAGGTGGCGGATGACGCCGGGACCTTCTATGGCCGCCAGTTCCACCCGTTGGCCCGCCCCGATCACCAGGCTGGGGGAGACCTTCCAGCCCACGCCCAGGTCCCGGGCGGCCTTGGCGCCCGCACCCTCGGTCGCCCGGGCCCCGGCGCCCCGGGCGCCCGTGGCGTTCTCGGCCGTGATGGCCCGGCTTTCAGACGCCGTCAGCCGAGCGATGTCCAGATGAGCGGGGCCAGTGAACCCGGGCATGTCGTCAAGCCTCCCGGGCCAGGTCGTAGCTGGTCCCGGCCACGAGGACGCCCGGATCCTTGGCGTACAGCGCTGAGCCCCCGATGACGACCCGGTCCACCCGCACCGAGCCGTAGGCGACGTCCAGTTGGGCGCTCCGGGCGCCGGAGGCGTCCTCGGACTGGACCAGCGTCCCCCACGCACTGCCCGTGGACCAAAACCAACGCGACGGCGCCTTGGCCTCGGCAAAGCTCATCACGGCGCTGCGGCCGTCGTAATCAAACCCGGTCAGTCCGACTACGAGCCCCCAGCTCGACAAGGCCCGGGCGTAATGGTGACCGCATTCTGCCTCGTCGTAAGGGTTGCGCCTAGCACCCGAGAAGCGTTCGCGGGCGGCGGTGGCCACATCTTCGGCCGTGGCCATCTCGCCCTGCTGGACCAGGCCAAGGGCATAGACGTACTCGAGCCCGGTCCAGACCTCGCACCAATAGGGCATGGGGTGCTCAGGGAGGCCCTTGGGATAGGAGAGCACAATGTGGCCCCGCTCGCCGTGCACGGCGTAGGTGCGCATGTAGTTGGTCCACTCGCCCAGGTCTTCCACGTAGTTCAGGCGGTGGATGTTGTTCAGTGCCACCCTCACGTGGCCGGGATCGAGCACCGGGCCTAGGCCCACCAGGCGGGCATAGGTGTCCCCCACGGCCTGGTCGAGAAGGCAGCCATCGCCGATCTGGAACTCGGGGTCGTCGGGCTGCTCGGCCCCCATGTGGCCATGGCGCAAGCGGGGGGCGACGTTGGCAAAGTCACCGGGCGGGATGATCTTTTGCTCGTAGTACTCCCCGTTGAACAGCTGCGCCTCCGTGGCGGCCGCGCCTTGGGCGTAAATCTGTTGGCAAGTGGCGGCAAATTCGCTGTCACCCACGGCACCGGCCATCACTTCAGCGGCCCGCAGGGCAGCCAGGTACCAGCTCTGTATGACCGGGGTGGGACCGAAGTACTCGACGTCCATGGTGTTGTGCTGGGCACCTTCGGCCAGGCCGTCCCGGTCGGCGTCCCAGCCACCCGGGATCCAAGCGAACTCGATCGAGCGCCGGCATGCCGGCCACAGTGTGCCCAGCCACTCATCGTCCCCCGACAGCCGCCACTCGCGATAGAGCTTGAGCACGCAGCCGAACTGGCCGTCGGCGGCCGTGACGGGAAGCTCGCGGGCCCGGTCCAATGGGAGCATCAGCCTGAAGCTCATGGCGCCGTCGTCGTCAGTGCCGTAGCGGTACTCGAGCTCGCGCATGTGCTTGGCCAACCCGGCGAACAGGTACCCGGTGGCCAGGTCATAGTTCCACACGTGGGTACAGGACCCCAGGCAGGACCCGACGTCGTCGATGCACCCCTCCCAGCCGAAGGGCCACCCGTCAGCCGTGCGGAAGAACGTCTGGCTCCTCAGCGTGCTCAGGTTGAACAATGCGGCCTCTTTGACCGCGGGGCTGAGGTCGCTCGACCAGAACGCCGACACGAAGCGCTCCGTCACCTCTCTCAGCTCACCTAGCCGCGGCATGTGTGCACTTACGATGTCCCAGGCATTTTCGCTCGGGCCGGCGTAGAAATTGCCCACCGTGTCGGTGCCCGACATCCCGCGGGCGCCACGGTCGAATTTCCACGCCCGGCGGTTGGGGAAGTTCCACCCCAGCACGAACACGGCCTCGCCCGTGCCCTGCGGTGCCAGGGTGAGGTCGGCGCCGAGCGTGCCGGCCACGGAAGCTTCGCTGGACGGGCCCGGCCCGCCCAGCCCGTAGATCCCTGGCCCAGGCTTGCCGGTCTCTATGTACCCGCGCCACATGGCGAAAAGTCCCTGGTTCCACTTCCCGAGGCCCCACGAGGGGCCCACCCACGGGTGCTCGGCGTCCACCGCGGCCGCCAGAGTCCCCCACTCCTCGGCCGCCGAGCCCATTTCTTCGTCACGGAGCAGGATCCCGGTGGCCGCCGGCCCCGTCTGGGGCTGCACCACCGGCCGGCTCGGGAGCCCAGCTGCCCTCAGGGCGTGGCCCACCAGGGCCTCGACGGAGAACATGAGGTTCACGTCGACGGGCGCATGGTGGGTGGACCTTACGTTGACCCGAAAGATGGCCAGCGGCTTGCTGCTCTCCGCCTCCCCGCCTGGGCAGAACGGGTTGAACGCCTCGAGCTCCACCTCGATGGGTAGGGCCGGGTCGGCCAGGCGCACCCGGCCCATCGGGTAGGTCGTCTCGAACACACACTCGGAAAAGCGCGGGATGCCGGCCAGCGGGCCGCGTGCGCCCTGCCATCCCTCGACCTCGTCGTCGAACAGCGCCCCCTCCAGGATGCGGGCCTGAGTGGCCAGGCCTGGGCCGCTGGTGCGGCAGGCGAAAAAAGTAAGGGGGGCGGTGAGGCCCTTGGAGGGGTGGTTCTCCAGCTCCCAGTCCCGGAACTGGCCCCGCCCCCCAAAGCCGACCGTACCGGTGCCGATACCGCCCAGAGGGAGCGAGATGTGGACGCGGTCAGCACCCGTGTAGGTACGGGCCACCGGCCAACTCGATGTGCCTGCCAAAGCCATGTCGTGTCCTATCTTTCTGTGTACAGGTCCTTCTGGGTACAGGTTTTCCAGTGGCCCGAAGGCTGAGCGGGGCGAGCGAGGCACCGGCTCAACGCGAGATGCCCCGGTACCCGATACCCTCCATGAGCTTTCGCTGCAGGAGGATAAAGGCGATCACGGCGGGCACGGCCAGGATTGACATCCCGGCGAATATGGCGCCGATCTCACCGCCGCCCAAGGCGGTCTCCTGGTAGTAGAGGGCCAACGGCGCCGTCATCCGGGTGGGGTCATTGATGAACAGGTTGGGCCAGAAAAAGTCGTTCCAGATGTACTGACCCGTGACGATCATCACCGCCGATATGGCGGGCCACGACAACGGGACCATAACGTGGCGGATAATGCGCAGGTGACCAGAGCAACGCCTCCAGAGCCGCCCGCGGCACGAGGCAGGCTCCGAATCGCCAAACACCAGCTCCCGTCGACCGGCTCAGCGTCCTTCATGCCTGGGTGGCGGTCTCGTTCCAGCTATCGATGGGTTGGAGCAGCGGTGTGTTCTTGCGCTGTTGGCGGGACATGCGCCGCAGTATGTCATCAAGGAAGACGATGGCGGCGTCGACGTGGGGGCCCTTGTTCAACATGACGCACTCCGCCCGTTGTCCCATGGCGGCGTCGGTAACCTCGGCGCGCGACGGTCGGCCCGTCCTGGCCAACTGGTCCAGGACCTCGGTGGCCCAGATCACCGGGAGGTGGGCCGCTTCGCAGATCCACAGGATCTCCTCTTGGAGTTCGGCGAGGCGGTCATAACCGGCTTCGACGGCCAAGTCCCCCCTGGCGATCATGACCCCGACGAGGGGAGAGCGCATGGCGTGCAGCAGGATTTCGGGGAGCCGGCTGTAGGCGGCGGTGGTCTCGATCTTCAGGACCAACCCAAGGTGCTCGGCGTGGACCGTCTTCAGATATCGGTGGATCTCGTCGACGTCGCGCTCGTGGCGCAGGAAGGACACGGCGATCATGTCCGCATGCACGGCGGCGACCTCGAGGAGAGGCATATCCGCGTCGCTCACCGCTGCGGCGGCCAGCTCCGTATCGGGAAGGTTGATCCCTTTCTCGGCACGCAGCCGAGAGCCCTTGGCTGAAGCGGAGACGATCCGGACGCGAAGTTCGCCGTCGGCGACCCCGTCGATGAGCCCCGTCATCTTCCCATCGTCGAGTATCACCCGCTGGCCGACGCGGGCGGCGTCGAATGCGCCCGGTAGCGTGCAGCCGATCCGGGCACTCCCCGGCTGCCCGTGGCTCCAGGGAACGGCCGGGCGGAGGTCCCTGGTCAACACCAGAACGTCGCCGGCACACAGCCGATGGCTCTGGGCGATCGCGGGTAGAGCCCCAATTCGGGCTTTGTCGCCTTCACACGACAGTTCAAGACCTGTCTCGAGGTAGGCGGTGTCCCATACCAGCACCTCGCAGTGCCCGGCCTGGGCCTCGACGACGTGGAGCTGACGGGCCGACCCGCGGGCGTCCACCAGTTCGACGACATCGCCGGGGCGGCGACGTTCGGTCCACGCCGGGCCCACCGGGACCACGTTCGCCTGGCCGTCTGCTGCGCCAGAGGCGAGAGTGGCTGTCGCGGCGACGACGGCAACGCCGCGCAAGTCACGTTGGGGCCGTAGCTTTACGACCCGCGGCCCGTCTTCGAGCGGTCCAGTGCGCATCTTGGGGCCAGGGAGGTCCATCGACACTCGGCAAGGCCGCCCGACATCCGAGGAGGCCCTGCGAACATTGACCGCCATGCGCTCCCATGCGCTGGGGTCGTCGTGGGCGCCGTTGATGCGAGCCACATCCATCCCTTTGGACACCAAGCGGCGGACAAGGGCGAAGTCGTCGGCCGCCTCGGAGGGCATGGTTACCATGATCCGGGGGACCCGCCCCGGCGGTCGGGCGCCGAAAAGCGCGTCCGTGTTGCGGTCGAGGGCGGAGCGGCCCGCTTCGAAACTCTCCGCGGTCGGTCCGGGTCGCGGTTCGGTCCCGTCGAGCGCGGTGCGAACGCTTTGGACGGTAGCCAGCACGTGTGCCTCGCAGCGTCCCAGCGACGACAGTCCTCGCGCCCCCAACCAGCGCTGCAGGTGCCGGACGTCGCCGTGACGAAGGGCAAGGTAGTGCACCAGGTTGATGGCGTCCACGCCATGGGCCGGGTCAACCAAGGAGATCTCGGGCTCGCGGTCTTTCTCCGTCCGGCGCATCAAATCCTCGAGACGCCCCAACTCGGCGCCGATCGAAGCTCGCTCCGTGCTACTTGCCGGCTGCTCGCGTCTCGCCATTATCCCAACGCTAGGCGAGAAGCCATGCTCTCCGCCGATAGAGCAGGAAGTCACGCTCTCACAACTGAAAATGTTAGTCGGGCTGACCCGAACGTACACTGAATATTCACCGGCGATTTACCATTCGATCGGGCTTGGGGGGTAAAAGGGGCTCCCGAGCCGGTGCAGCAGCGAAGCCTGAGCCCGCACGTCGGCCGCTTCGGGGATCTTTCACTTTAGCCACAGGTTGGCTAGCTCGGGCATTGCGGTGGCCACGTCCGCTGAGCTCGGGCACGCCTGCGCAGCGCTCCCTCCCTTCGCTCGCCAGTCAAGTGTTCATTGACTGTTCACTCCTAGTTCCGCCCGCGGAGCCGCGACGTGCCCGAGACTCTTCGCATGACCGCCGTGCCCGCCACCGGGCCAGGCACCTTCGCCGCACTCGACGACAGCAAGATCACCCGCTTCCAGTACAAGATCATGTTCATCTCGGGCATGGGGTTCTTCACCGACGCCTACGACTTGTTCATCATCGGGATCGTCGTAGACCTCCTCAAGCCGCAGTGGCACCTGTCGACCGGCCAGGTGTCGCTGCTCAACTCCGCCACCCTGGCCGCCTCCGCCCTCGGTGCGGTCATCTTCGGCCGGGTCGCGGACATCCTCGGCCGGAAGAAGATCTACGGCTACGAGGTGCTCATCCTCGCCATCGGGGCCATCGCCTCGGCGCTCTCCCCCAACTACACCTTCCTGCTCGTCTCACGCGTCGTCCTCGGCATCGGGATCGGCGGGGACTACCCGGTGAGCGCCACCATCATGAGCGAGTACTCGGCCAAGCGCTCACGCGGCAGGATGGTCGGCCTGGTGTTCGCCATGCAGGGTGCCGGGTTGGTGGTCGGCCCGCTCATTGCCGCCCTACTGCTGAACACGCATGTGCCCAACGGGGACATCTGGCGCGTCCTGCTGGGCTTGGGCGCGGTCCCTGGCTTGGCGGTCTTCTACCTCCGCCGGCAGATCCACGAGACCCCCCGCTTTGCCCACGCCGGCGGTGACCTCGACGAGGCGCAAGCCGCAATTGCCGCCGCCACCGGCCAATCAGGCACGCGGGGCCCGAAGCCCGGGTCGAAGGCTCGCCACCCCCAAGGGGCGCTCGAGGGGCTCAGGACCTTGGCCCACAACCGGCGCATGCTCTTCTGGCTCATGGGCACGGCCGGCACTTGGGCCATGCTCGACTTTGCCTACTACGGCAATACCATCTCGAGCCCCGAGGTACTGAAGGTCATCAATCCCCACGGTTCGCTGCTGCACAACACCCTCCTGCAGCTGCTCATCTTCACGGTGTTCGCTTTGCCCGGCTATTGGCTGGCCATCCGCTTGCTGGACCGCTCGGGGCGCAAGAAGATCCAGTGCTTTGGCTTCACCATGATGGCTGTCGCCTTCCTGGCCATCGGCTTGGTGCCCGGGGCCACGACCGTCGTGGCGTCCTTTGTCGTCCTTTTTGGGGCGAGCTACTTCTTCACCGAGTTCGGCCCGAACACGACGACGTTCATCTACCCGGCGGAGATCTTCCCGGTGGACGTCCGCACGACCGGGCACGGCGTTTCGGCGGCTGCCGGCAAGCTGGGCGCATTTGCCGGGGCCTACCTGTTCCCCGACATGCTGGCGTCCTCCATGGGGCTGCGGGGCGCCGAGATCGTGGCCGGAGTCGTCTGTCTCGTCGGGCTCGGGCTGTCAGCCTGGCTGCTCCCCGAGCCCAAGGGGATGAGCCTCGAACAGCTGGAGGCGGCCGCCTACGCTCCGCCGTCGCCCACCAGGATCAGGCTGGCGGCCCCGTGACGTACCGCCTCGTAGTCGGGGTCGACGGCTCTGAGCACGGCAATGCCGCTTTGCGCTGGGCGGTCGAAGAAGCCAAGGCTCACGGCGGTGAGATAGTCGCGGTCTTCGCCTGGCAGTTGCCCTTCGTCGGTGTCCCTGGGGCGTTCGACCGGGACGAGATGGAAAAGGCCTGCAAAACCTTCGTCGAAAAGGCCGTCAGCGCCGCCGTCAAAGACACTCCGGTGCCGATCACCAAGCTGGTCGCCGAAGGAGACGTCAGCGCTTCGCTGATCGAGGCGGCCAAGGACGCTGACATGCTCGTGCTGGGGTCCCGGGGACGGGGTGGCTTCGCCGGTCTCAAGCTCGGGTCGGTCAGCCAGGAATGCGTCCAGCACGCAGCGTGCCCGGTGGTGGTCATCAAGCATTTCAGGGACATCTGAAGAGCTGGCTCGATATGGGCCAGAAAGCCGAGGTGGACCGCGAAATGCGTAACGTGAAGCGATTGATCGTCTTCGACCTGGACGGCACCCTGGCGCCGAGCAAAACTGCCCCCGACGCCGAAATGTCGGGCTTGTTCCACGACCTGCTCGGCATCGTCAGGGTGGCGGTGATCTCGGGAGGCGACTGGGCCCAGTTCGAGGCACAGTTGCTCTCGGGTCTCCCCTGCGACGAGCGCCTGGCGCACCTGTCCCTCCTGCCCACCTGTGGCACGCAGTTCTTCCAGTACGCGGGGGCCTGGACGAAGCTGTATTCAGAGGACTTGACGTCGGACGAGAAGGCCAAGATCGTGAGGTCCCTGGACGAGGCGCTCAGTTCGAACGGGCTCCACAGGGCCAAGGTCTGGGGAGAGATAATCGAGGACCGCGGGAGCCAGGTGACGCTCTCGGCCCTGGGCCAGCACGCCCCCCTGGACGAAAAGGAGCACTGGGACCCCGACTTCGCGAAAAGGAAGAAGCTCAAGGCAACCTTGGACACCCTCATCCCCGAGTTCTCTGTCCGCATAGGTGGGGCGACGTCGGTCGATGTCACCAAGCCCGGCATCGACAAAGGGTACGGCGTAAGGAAACTACGAGACGTCCTGGGTATCCCCCTGGGAGAGATGATCTTCATAGGCGATGCCCTCTTCGTGGGGGGCAACGACTACCCGGCTCAACAGGCAGGTGTTGTCTCTGTCCCGGTGCGAGGCCCCGGGGAAACCAAACTTGTGATCAGGGCCATCGCCGCTTGCCTGGACGGCGACCAGGACGGCGCCGGGCCGAGGGACAAGCAATGACCGCCTTTCGGTTGCAGCGGCTGGGACAAATGATGGAGCCCGAGCCAGGGAACCCACTGGAGGCCGAGGGCGTGACGAACCCGGCTGCCGCCCGCGGCCCCGACGGGCAGCTGTACCTGTTCCCGCGACTGGTGGCGGCGGGCAATTACTCCCGCATCGGTATTGCCAGGGTCCTGTTCAACGGGGCCGGTGACCCCTCGGGGGTGGAACGGCTCGGCATTGCTCTCGAACCCGAGGCTGACTACGAGCGGCGGCCGGGCGGCGGCGGCGGCTGCGAGGACCCGCGTATCAGCTTTGTCGAGCCGCTCGGGCGCTACGTGATGACCTACACGGCGTTTTCGGTTGCTGGCCCCCGCATCGCCTTTGCCATTTCGGAAGACCTGTTCCATTGGCAGCGGTTGGGCCTGGCCAACTTTTGGCGGGAGGGGGGTACCGACTTCGATGGTGTGGATGACAAAGATGCCAGCCTCTTCCCCGTCGCTGTCCCCAACCCATCAGGGCAGCCCGAACTGGCCATCCTCCACCGGCCGCTCTTGCCGGGCACACGCCCGCAGGAGACCGCCCGCCACCCTGAGCCCCGTGAGGCGGACCCCGACCGGGAGAGCATCTGGATCTCTTACGCCCCGGTGGCGCCGGAGGGCGACGGTTCGTACCACCTGGGCCAGTTCAGCTCTCATCACCGGCTGGCAGCCCCGGAGGCGCCCTGGGAGCGCTTGAAGATCGGCGGCGGCACCCCTCCCGTCCTGACCCGGCATGGGTGGCTGGTTATTTACCACGGTGTGAGCGAGGTAGAGGGGCCGGCCAATGGCGGACATCAACTGTCCTACTCGGCCGGGGTTATGGTGCTTTCGAGGGAGCACCCGCGGGTCGTCCTCTACCGGTCGGCGGCGCCGGTGCTGGTGCCGGTGCTGCCCGAAGAGCGTGCCGGGACCATAGCCAACGTTGTGTTCCCCACCGGCATCGACAAGCGTGACGATCTTGGCCCACCGGAGCGCTTCGACGTTTATTACGGGATGGCCGACGACCGTATCGGGGTGGCGCGCTTTGACGTGCCAGACCTCCTGCCGCCGAGAGAGGCCCCAGCTCAGTGGAGGTCACAAGAAAAGGAGGACCATATCATGTGGTGGGGTACGGCCGGGCCTGGCTATCGTGCGGCACGTGGCGCCGTGCCCATGGCGACGGCGGCTAGCGTCGAGCCGGTGAGGACGGAGGCCCGACTTTCGTCATTTCCCGCTCCTTCAGCCGTGCCGCAGGAGCCGGCCAGTGCCTGAGCAGGTGACCGTCCTCGTCGTCGAGGACGAACCGTCGTTTGTCGACACCCTTGTCGTAGGCCTGCAGCGTGAAGGCTTCCGGGTGGAGGTGGCCTGTGACGGTGCCGAAGCGCTCGATAAGTTCAGCACCGTCCGACCGGACCTGGTCCTGCTCGACATCATGCTGCCACGGGTCTCGGGTATCGACGTGTGCCGGGCCATTCGCGCCGGGGGCCACCGGACGCCGGTCATCATGGTCACGGCCAAGACGAGCGAGATCGACACCGTCGTCGGCCTCGAGGTCGGTGCCGACGACTATGTGACCAAGCCTTACCGCATGAGAGAGCTCGTCGCCCGCATGCGGGCCGTGCTGCGCCGTTCGCCGCCGGAACGACAAGCCCCTGGCCAGCCTGAGGTCCTCAAAGTTGGCGAGCTCCTCCTCGACCCCGAACGCCATGAGGCCTACATCGGCGGCAAGGAGATTGTGCTGCCGCTCAAAGAGTTCGAGCTGCTTGAGCTCTTCATGGCCAACCCGGGCCGGGTGCTGACCCGTGAGTCCCTGATCGACCGGGTCTGGGGCTCCCACTATGTAGGTGACACCAAGACCCTCGACGTACATGTCAAGCGTCTACGGGCGCGCATCGAAGACGACCCTGGCCACCCTCGGCGGATCACGACGGTCCGAGGCCTCGGTTACAAACTGGAGCTCGCGCAAACAGAAGCGGGCTGAGCCGCCAACCCGGGACCGGGCCCGAGCGGGAAATACGGGGCAGCTCATGTCGAGCGGGGCAAGACTGCTCGCATGGAGACCACCCCGGCACGCTGTGGCCGAGCGGAGGTCCGCCAGGCCAGCGAAAGCGACCTCGACATCATCGTGGAACAGACATGGCAGGTCGTCGTAGAAGGCCGCTGGATCGGGGCTGACGTCCCGTTCGACCGGGCCGCACGGCGCGAACGCCTCGCTTCGGCACTGGCGAACGACTCTGCGACCGTCCTGGTGGCGTGCGCTCCGGGCGGCGCAGACGGGCCGGGCATGGTCGGTCATATCTGGGTTTCCATAGCGCCCTACGGCGTTGCCGATATCGGGATGCCCGTCGTCGAGGCCTGGCGCGGCAGAGGCATAGGCAAATTGCTGCTCGCGTCGGCCATCCAGTGGGCGGCGGACGCTGGGGCGCACAAGATGGCCCTCGAAGTATGGCCCCACAACGAAGCCGCCATCCGGCTTTACCGGGGTGCGGGCTTCGTGGAGGAAGGGCGCAAGGTACGCCATTACCGGCGCCGTAACGGGGACCTGTGGGACTCGCCGAACTGCGCGACCACGCCACACTGAGAGTGGGTTTCCGGCTTACCCGAGGCCATGCTCCTGTCCTGCTCGCTGAAGGATCCGCCGGGTAGCTCGGGTCGGCCCGGGCCAATGACCGACCAAAACGGTCCTGCCGGTGTGCAAAGACCTGGGCGACCTACGTCGCACGCAGATCCGCCGGTTATGCGTGGCCGAACAATGCTGAAGTTTCAAGAGGAATCGAGCCTAACGACGGGTAGGGCTCACCCGGCCGTGGTGTAGCGCAGCGCCAGAACACGCGACCGGCCCCGGGTTCTCACTGCGCCAGTTCCGCTGCCCGCGGCGCAACCGTGAGGCCGGTCAGAGCGTTATCCAGGCTGTGCACAGATGTCGACCAAGTGAGCGGGCCCGCCGGCGAACGCCGCCCTCGGCGGCCGAGCATCGGCGACGCCTCGTCGCCAGCGGCCTTGCCATCGTCACGGCCGTCGCGCTGGCCGGGACCAGCAGCGCTTACGCCGCGGTGCGCCAGGGAGCGACCCGCCTGGTGGCCGCACCTCTAGGGGGCCGCTTACCAAGCCCTCCCTACGCCGGGGTCTACGTCGTCCCGAAAGCCCCAGGCTCATTGGCCATCGGGCCGAACGGCAACTTGTTCATCGCCGATGACGGCCGGGACCAGGTCCTCGAGCACCTCCCCAACGGAAAGTTCGTCGTGGTCGCTGGCAATGGCAAGCGAGGTCTTTCGGGCGACGGTGGCCCGGCGCTGACCGCCGAGCTCAACTACCCAGGGGGCATAGCCTTTGGGCCCGATGGCGACCTCTACATCGTCGACGAGGCCAACCACCGGGTCCGAAGGGTCGCCCCCGACGGTGCCATCACCACGGTCGTAGGCGCCGCCGGGCGCTGGGAGGCACCCGTTGCCAACGGCACTCCCGCCCTCCGGGCCCGTCTGCTGTCGCCCGAGGACGTCACCTTTGGGCCGGGGGGCGAGCTCTACATAGCTGACACCGGCGACAACGAGTTGCTCAGGCTCGGCCCGGCCGACAAGCTGGTGCTCGTCGCTGGCGGTTCACACATCCGGTACGCAGGCGCCTACAACATGGGCAAGCCCGCCACCGAGGCGTCCCCGGACGGCCCCGCAGGCATCACGTTTGACCGCGCTGGTGACCTGTTCATATTCGGGGTCAACACCAAGGCCCTTTTGATGGTCGACCCCCATGGGGTCATCCACGCCATCATCGGCCAGAAACCCGAGACCGGCTTCTTCCCCCATTCCAGCAGCGGGATCGTCACGGCCCCAGACGGCGAGGTCTTCGGCCTCGACGACACCTCGCTCGACCGCATCACGACCACCGGCATTCGTACCGTGGTCGACTTCACCACCGACCTGTTGACCCGGGACTGGCGAGCCTTCTTGCCCAATGGGGTCGCCGTCCTGGCGAACGGCTCGACCTACGTCGACACCGACGGGGCCAGCGGTTACACCCAAACTCCCGGCATTGTCGAGATCGAGCACGACGGAGAGGGGCTCGTGGTCTGGAAGGGTTGACTGTCATCCCCGACCGACGAGCAGTAGTGCCGCCCCAACCCGCCACCAAGGGTACGACCGCCGAGCCGCCAGATCCCCCCGTTATGCGCTGCCCCGGAACCCCTTATGTTTCAAGGTGAATCAGTGCAGAACGAGACGGCTCTGGCGTCGCTGACGCCGACTCGGCGAGCCGGCCGAAGCCTCAGACACCGTCACTCAGCGTGACTGAATGGGGCCATTTCAAGCTATCGCGACGGGGCCAGCTCAAGCTGTCATTCCCATGTGTTGCCACTAACGGCGGTTAATAGATGGATCGCTGGCCACTTTGGCGCCGTCACGCGGAAGACCCCGATGGTGGAGCCTCGCCAAGGCGTTGGGCCGGACGAGCGTTTTCGCGTGGTCAGCTGAGGTCGCGGCTGTTGGCAGGTCCGGGTGCGCGCCGCTCCACTCTTTCGATCAGTGACGCGAGGTTCTTGATCCCAGGTACCGCAAACACTCCCGCAGCGAACACTGCTCCCACCAGGAGGTCCTGGTCGAGACAGCCCCGTTCATGTAGCCCACTTATGATCCTCAGCGCGTCCCGCTTCCCGTAATCATCGGCGAACCCATTGTTCCCGCAGGACTTCAGGCGCTCGACCGCTTCCCTGGTTGTCTCAGGCAGGACGGCAGTGGGCGCGCCGGTTACGAGGTTCAACGCCCCAAGCCAAGCGGCCCACCCGCGAAGCGGGGTACTGATTGACTCCACGACGGCAAGCGACGATTTGCGCGCCAGTCCGGTCGCGAACTCCAAGTCCTTCAACGTGGGTACATAAGACAGCACCGGGCCACGAGAATCCCGCCTACTGGACCGGGGACTGACACGTTGGTACTAGCGTCTCCGGGCTCTCGGCGGGCGCGCCTCTGTCTGAGGGCGGGTGCCGATCTTGAGCCGGCTGCGGCCCAAACGCCACCGCTCAGCTCGTCCCAGCGACGCGGCCCGTCAGGACGTCAGGTGCCGACAGGGCTTTGGCGAGCTCGGCGGGGATGCCATGGCGGCCCGCCAGCCACTCGGACGAGAGGTAGCTCATCCACACCGCGCCGGCGTCGCCTGCCCACACGAGCACCTTGAGCGGGAGGTCGAGGGCGGCCAGAGGTGCCGCCTCCATCACGGGGGTGCCGGCAACCGGGTTGCCGAGGACAACTAGCTTGGTGTCCCGCAGCGAGAGCCCGGCCCGATCCGCCTCGCCGCTATGGTCCATGACGACAAAAGCCTTGGCCCCCGCTCCCTCGACCACCTCGGTTAGCCGTTCGACGGTGCCCGCCACCGACAGCGGGCTACGGCGGTGCACGACCCCTTCGGTGGGTGTGGCACCGACAGGAGCGTCAACGGCTGGTTGGCCCATGGAGACCTCCAAGTTGTTGCAGGGCACCGCTGCCCCAAACCATACCGGCCAGCGTGCCGCCCGCGACCGGAGGGTGTGCGAGCCCACCCAGTTGCCATGCCGCCCCTACCTACGCTTCTGGGCGCTCCGGCACGCACCCTGACCGCTCGGCGTCGGTCCCGGCCAGGCCGGGCCTGGGGTCGGGTGAAGCACGTGGGTCGGGACTGAAGCCTCGGCTCCGTTCGAGCCCGTCTGAGACGCGCACCTATAGGGGCACCCGGACCAGGCCGTTGCTCCGCGGCGCCGGGGTCGCGGCAGGCCAGAGACCGAGGAGCCCCGCGCCAACGAGCGCGATGGCCGTGAAGGCAGGGATGGCGAAGGGTGCTACGCGCGGCCCGAACCAGAGCTCGAACATCGGCACGTCGTCACCGGCGCGCCGTTGAAAAACACCGAACGGGCAACCCTTGGCGACCACAAGGGCTACCCCTTCTCCGGTCAGCACCGCAATAGAAGCTCGAAGCCAGACGTCGCGTCGTCGAGCCAACGCGCAGAACCAGACATAGCCGAGACAGACGAGCTCTCCGGCCCCGATCGCGTTGTGGAGCACCCGCAGGGACCTCGCCTGGCATGTCAACCCATTTTCGGGGCCCTCAGCAACGCGCGGCACGAGCCCATCGTGCCTCAAGTGGCCGGAGAGCTCGGGCCGGGGTGGCTACGCGCGGAGGGCCTTCTGATGTGTGGCCGAAAATGCGGGAGTCTCAAGGGACATCCGCTCATTGCGACGGCTCGGGCTTGCCCTGAACGCAGTGCACGGCCGTCCATTGACGCCCGTAGCCATAGTTCATCGCTCACGTCGGCCCGCCGTGCCGGGGCCACGGTAGAGGTCCTGGGCGGCCTTGCTGGCCGCCCCGGCCGCCGCCTCGAGGAACGTGGCGATGGCGCGGCGTTGCTGGGACGGTACACCCGCGACGAGCGCTTGGATAGAGCTGTGGTACGTGGCCAGCCCTGTTGGCGCGTGCTCGGCCGCTTGCGTCGACAGTTCTATGAGGATGTAGCGCCGGTCGCTGGGATGGGGTTGGCGCATGACCCAACCGGCCGCCTCGAGCCGGTCGACGAGCATGGTGACCGCCCCCGAGGTGATCGAAAGGCGCTCGCCCAGGTCGCGTTGGGTGAGCGGCCCGTCGGCCTCCAGGTGCTCGAGCGCGTCGAGGTCGGTCCCGCTCACCCCTGCGTGGCGGGCTAGCGCGGCCCGCATGCGGTCACGTTCCAGTCCGAAGCGCTGCAGGTAGGCGGCCAGGTCATCAAAGGACTTTGGGCCCATGGGCTCATTGTAGTGCTTAGCTATACTAGCGAATAACTAAGTTACTGAGGAACGAAGGAGACTGTTATGCAGCGGCACACAGGAGCAGTCGTGCTCACGGCCCTGGCCCTCGGCGTGTTCACCCGCGAGGTAGTCCGATGAGCCGGGGGCGCCTCTATCGGGCGCTCACCGTCCTCTCCATGGCCGTCGGGCGCGGACCGGCCGCCCGTGCCGTGGCCGCCAGCGCCAAGCTCTCTAGCGACGACCGGGTCGTCGACATCGGCTGTGGGCCGGGTACTGCTGTCCGCCAAGCCGCCAGCCACTGCAGCTCTGCCACTGGTGTCGACCCGGACCTCGCCATGCTGCGCCTAGCCCGGTGGATCAGCGCCGCCCGCCGGGCGCGCAACGTCAGCTGGCTCGAGGGCTCCGCGGCGGCCGTGCCGTTGCCCGACGCTTCGGCGACGGTCGTATGGGCCCTCAGCTCGGCTCACCACTGGCCTGAGCGGGCTGCCGGGTGGGCCGAAGCGCGACGCCTCCTCGCCCCCGGGGGCAGGCTCCTCGTGGTCGAGCGGCTCACCCCGCCTGGTGCCCGGGGGCACGCCGCTAATGGCATCACCGAGGGCGGAGCCGACCGGCTGGCAGCGGAGCTCGCAGAGGCGGGCTTCAGTCGCGTCCAAGCCGAGGTCACCAAAGCAGGTCGGCGGCGGATCGTTGTTGTGAAATGCGCTATACCGGGTGCTGCCTGAGCCCATCGGGTGCGATAGCCGTGACGCCGTCCGACCAACGGCGTGCAGAGCCAGCGAGCACTACGTCGCGACACCGGTTCCGTTATTGCGTGGCGATTCTCGAACCACCGACGGCGTTCGATCGCCCGATCGACGTTCTGGGTTGTGCTCGACAACAAGGCGGGTGCCCCGGAAACGCGACCGGAAGGCATCGGACGCAGTCACCGGATCCGTACCCCAGGGGTCGGTGCAAGGCAAGGTAACTGGCGCCAGCGCCACACTGCGTTGACCGCTCAGCGTGACCACCATCGGGCCTGACGGGAGTCACCGCAGCGCCGTCCGGTGGCGTCAGGTTCCGGAAATGCACCGCAACCGAGGTTCTCTGCTCCGTTCCTATCGGAACCCCTGTGCGCCCTCACCCGGGAGGCCGGTCAGCGCCGTAAAGTCCATGGCCGCGGCCATGGTGAGCTGGAATGCGTGACCGAAGAAGTCGGCAAGGCGGCGGTCGTCGAACCGGGTGGCCTTGGCCACCGCTTGCCACATCTTCCCGAAACAACTCCTGGTGACGCGCCGGACGTCGTCGTCGCCACAAGCCGCGTAGGCCTGCACCTGTGCCAGTAGCAGCGTGCGGTCCTCGACCAGCGTCCGGCAGGCATCGTCCATGGCCGCCATGGCCTCCTCGCCGGTGCGGTCGCCGGCAGCATCGACCAGTGTGCTCTGAGCCCGGTCGAAGGCCCTCTGGACAACCGCCAGGAACAGGTCCTTCTTGGTGCCGAACAGCCGGAACAGGTACGGCTGGCTGATGCCGGCCAGGCGGGCAATGTCCTCGGTGGACGTGCCGGCGAGGCCGCCCCTGGAGAACGCGACGATGGCCGCCCGAAGCACTGCCTCCCTTCGTGCGTCGGCGGACAGGCGCACCGTTGGATGGCTAGGTGCGCTCGTCGCGGCCCGGCGGGCCCGTCCTCGAGCTGCTCCTGGTCGGGTGCTCTCAGGGGCGGGTAGCTCTCCTGCCTCGTAGCCGGTGGCTAACTGGTGCCCGCCCCGGCTGACGGGGGCCTCTTGGCCGACCAGGTGGCCCCAGGCGATCGAAGGCCTGCCCGAGCGCCTCCCGCGAGCTTCTTGTCTGCTGGGCTCGTCGATCTCGATGGCTGACACGACCCGGCCCCCGAAGACGGCGCAGACGACGTCGCCCGGCGAGGCGACGCCGTCCCCGATGACCAGCGCCAGATCGCTCAATGTCGCCTCGGCTGCCGA
>Ga0302320_10010688_pt1 | contig 19536 bp, 16 predicted proteins | sample Bog_T0_3_FD_202130 | JGI IMG/M metagenome (GOLD analysis project Ga0302320, IMG submission 202130) | Peat permafrost microbial communities from Stordalen Mire near Abisko, Sweden - Bog_T0_3 | ecosystem: Environmental > Terrestrial > Soil > Wetlands > Peat | place: Sweden: Abisko, Stordalen Mire... | reverse complement strand
CGGTGGCGAAAACAGGGCCAGCGTACTCTGTCGGCCAGGTTCTATCCTGCGCGGTCGTTATCACTCTTTACAGCTATATATTCCCCAATCCAACCGGCGGGACGACTACTTATAGTGGGTACTTTACGCAGACATGCTCTGGGAGAGAGTGGACGATCGGCGAGGCGATTTCACCGGTGGGATTTCAGTGGAATTTTTTGCCTCGGTTGAAGGCGCAGCCATTCTTGATCGGCCACGGGGGATATATGTATTCCACAAAGCCAATTCCCACGGCAATTGCGGGCTCGTTCAACTTTACATTCGACTTTGGGGCGGGAGTCGAGCTTTACCGGTCGAGAACCCAGTCTGTGCGGGCGGAATATCGATTTCACCATATATCGAACCACCAGACGGCAGAAGAGAACCCCGGCATCGACAACGGAGTTTTCCAGGTGACGTATTCATTTGGGCGCTAATAGCGAGGTATGGTTGGATCGACCTCGGCGGACCACGCGTCTATGCCGCCGCGCAGCGATTGGACCTGCTCATAGCCCTGATTGCGCAGCCATACCGTGACATTCATCGATCGCATGCCGTGATGGCACATGACTACGAGGCGCTCGTCGGGGTCGAGTTCCTGATGCGCACGGGGGGGAACGTCGCCCATGGGCATGTCTACGCTGCCTTGAACGTGGGCGGTTGCAAATTCCCACGGCTCGCGGACATCGATGAGTTTGGCTTTGCCTTCGGCGATAAGAGAAGCGGCTTCAGTGGGGGAAATTTCGTAGTCGAGCATGAATTCAGTTTATTACCAACGCTTACTCAGGTTGCGGGTTGGATGATTTCGCGGATGGAAGCCCATCCAGTGGGGCTGTGCTTGTATCGCACATAGACTACCAGCGAACGGCCTTTGAATTGGAATGGCTGGCCTCCGTTTTTTGGCGTCCCTTGTATGGTGAAGACGCTCTCCTCGACCGCTGTGTCTCCCTGAAAAAAGACGCTCTCGACGCGGCTCTCTTTGAACTCCAGATGATTCAGCTGCAATGACTGCTGCAGATCCGCCTTTAAGGCATCCCGGCCAACCAGGTAGTGGTTGTAGCCGAGGGCCTTGATCACATCCGGATGGTGATAGGCAAGGATTGCGTCAATATCGCCACTTTCGAAGGCTGCCCGGATGGCAGCACCTGTCTTTGCAAGCGAGTCGCGGTCAGCACTGGTTCCGGCGTATTGGCCCTGGGCGAAGCATCCTGAGGTTACGAGGGTAAAAGCGACGCATGAAATCAATAGGATGAAAAGGCGAAGGGGTCTCATAATCGGCGATTATATAGGCGATTTGGACGCCGTGGACCGCTTCTGGTTTTGCTTGAAGCTGCATGCAGGAATCCTCGATTGCGGCGAACACGATACTCTGGAAGAGATGCCTCCAATTCTCAATGCGCAGTCGGTGACCAAGCAATTCGGTGCTACTCCACTTTTCAAGAATATTTCCCTGACGGTCGAGGACGGTGATCGCATAGGTCTGATCGGCCCGAACGGTGCGGGCAAGTCCACGCTGCTGGCGGTGCTGGCTGGGCAGGTCGAACCTGACTCAGGCGAGCTGGCCGTGCGCAAGCGAGCGCGGGCTGCGTATGTGCCGCAGGACTCGCGATTTGCCGCGGGCCTGACGATTCGCCAGGTGCTGGAGCAGGCGCTGGCTGCGGCGCATGTGAACGAGAGCGAGCGTGAGGGTCGGCTGCGGGAGCTGACGGGACGGGCTGGGTTTGCGGACCTCGATGCGGAGGCTGCTTCGCTCTCCGGAGGTTGGCGGAAGCGGCTGGCGATTACCGAGGCGATGGTGATCGAGCCTGAGGTGATGCTGCTGGACGAGCCAACGAATCATCTGGATTTGGCGGGAATTGAGTGGCTGGAAGAGCTGCTGCGGTCAGCTTCGTTTGCCGCTGTGACGGTTAGCCACGACCGCTATTTTCTTGAGAGCACATCGAGCCAGATCGTCGAGTTGAATCGCGTATTTGCGGATGGATTATTCCGCGTGAAGGGGACGTTTAGCCGTTTTCTCGAAGAAAAGCAGGCGTATTTGGAGTCGCAGACCAAGCAGCAGGAGAGCCTGCGGAACCAGGTGAAGACCGAGATTGAGTGGTTACGACGCGGACCCAAGGCGAGGACTACAAAATCGAAGGCGCGGATCGACTCAGCCAATGCGATGATCGGCGAATTGAAGGCCATGGATTCGCGGACTGTGGTTAACTCTGCGGGAATTGATTTTGAAGCCAGCATGCGGAAGACGAAGCGGCTGGTCGAGTTTGAAAATGTGGCGCTGGCGGTTCCGGCTGGCGTGGATGAAGCGGAGGCCGGCTCGAAACCTGAAGACGATCAGCGGATTTTGTTCACCGGGCTTAATTTCGTTCTCACGGCAGGAATGAAGGTGGGGCTGGTTGGGCCGAATGGGAGCGGGAAGACTACTCTGCTGCGGCTGCTGCGTGGGGAGATTGAACCTGCAGAAGGCACCATTAAGCGGGCAGAGGTTCTGCGGATGGTCTACTTCAGCCAGATGCGCGAATTGGATGAGAATCTGACTTTACGGCGCGCGCTGGCTCCGGAAGGCGATAGCGTCATTCACCAGGGTCGCACGGTCCATGTGGCAAGCTGGGCGGCGCGTTTCCTGTTTACAGGCGAGCAGTTGAACCAGCCGGTGCGCAATCTGTCTGGCGGCGAGAGGGCGCGGGTACTCATCGCGAAGTTGATGCTGGAACCGGCTGATGTTTTGTTGCTGGACGAGCCGACGAACGATCTCGATATTCCTACGCTTGAAATTCTGGAAGAAAACCTGCTTGATTTTCCGGGAGCTCTCGTGCTGGTTACGCACGACCGGTATTTGCTGAATCGGGTTTCGTCGACCGTGCTTGGGCTCGATGGGCGCGGAAACACTGGGCGCTTTGCCGACTACGCGCAGTGGGAAGACTGGCTGGTAGAGCAGGATGAGCAAGAGAAGAGCGGACACGAGCAGCGCAAGTCGATCCGGCGCGCGGATGGTTCGAGTTCGGGGCAGCAGACAGGTGGTGCTCCGGCGGCAAGCGGGAAGAAGAAGCTTTCCTACAACGAGGCGCGGGAGTTTGCGGCTATCGAGCACCGAGTGGAGTTGTCGGATGCTCGGCTGGCTGCGGCGCGGGATCATGTCGAGCATCCGGATATTGCTACCAATGCGGCCGCGCTGCAAGAGGCGCTTGCGGAACTTGACGCGGCGCAGCATGAAAATGATGGGCTGTATGCACGGTGGGCGGAGTTGACGGAGAAGGCGGGATAGCCTGATCACCATGGGCGGCCGATGTTCGAGTTCCTCAACGCTGCACCGTAAGATGGGGACGTGCATTGTGTCCTCATCTACAACCCCGCGGCGGGCCGCAACAGGCTTCGGCGTGCAGAGCAGCTCAGGCAGATTGCGAGTGCTCTTTCGGGCCTTGGCCACCGCGTAGAAATCGCAGCGACTTCGTCCGCGGGTTCCGCAACAAATCAGACGCGGGAGGCGGTTCTTGAAGGAGCTGCGATCGTCTTCGCATGCGGAGGCGATGGGACGGTTCATGAAGTTCTTCAGGGACTTGTTTCGGAAACGGGTGTGATGAGCGCGGCTCTCGGAATCATTCCATTGGGCAGTGCGAACGCATTGGCTCGCCACCTGCGCATTTCGCTCAACCCATTGCAAGCCGCGCTTCAGCAGATTGATCGCGGGACACAGACTGTCCCCGTCGGCAAAATCTCATTCGATGGCCAAGTCCGATATTTTGCAGTGATGGCCGGAGCGGGGCCGGATGGAGCGCTTGTTTATAACTTGCTGACAGGCAACAAATCCAACCTCGGGCGCTTTGCTTATTATCTGCATGCTGCACGTTTGTTCGCGACTCGCAGCTTTCCGGCTTTTGAGGTTGAGTTCACCGATGTCGCATCGGATTCAACCGTGACCCTGGAAGCTGTCAGCGTGATGGCCATCCGTGTCGACAGTCTTGGCGGCTTGTTCAGCGGGCTTGTCGGAAGTCCGGCGAGAATTCAGGACACTCATTTGCGGCTAGTTATGTTAGGCCCGCCGGCGTGGCTGTCGTTGCCTTTATGGTTTATTACAGGCTGGCTGCATCTGCACGGCCTCAATCGCTTTCTACGCTCAGCAAATGTCTCCAGGTTTTCGTGTCGTCCGTTTTCCAGTCACACCGCTCACTTTCAGGCGGACGGCGAATGGCTTGGCCGGATTCCGTTTGAGGTATCGCTGATCCCGGACGCGCTTCGCATCCTTGTGCCCAGCAGAGATCTGGATCTTCAATCTCGAACGGTCACTTCGAGATGGTAACGCTATCAGCTATAATTCGGTCCGCGAAGGGTTGGGTGTCCAACATGAGGATGAAAACTACGCGGATGGCGGCAGCTTTGCTGGCACTTTTGTTTGGATATGCAAGGCCGGTGCTGATTGCGCAAGAAGTGAATCTGAATCCGGTGCCGGTGAACCCTCATGCGACTCCTGAGGCGCGTGCGTTGCTCGCTTATCTCGCTTCAATATCCGGGCAGGGTTACATTACCGGGCAGCATAACTATCCGAATACGGGCTCGCATTATTCTGACCTTGCTTTCGACTTGACGGGCAAGTATCCGGGGCTTTTTGGGCAGGATTTTGGATTTTCGGCAGGCGACGATAAGGACTCCGTGCTGTCGCGACCGGCGATGATTCTGGAGGTTGAGAGGCAGTACCACAACGGCGCTGTGATCGCTCTGACATGGCACGAGGTTCGTCCCACGGATGATGAGCCAGTCACTTTTCACAACAGCGTGCAAGGGCATTTGTCGGATGCGGAGTGGCAGCAATTGCTGACTCCGGGTACGCCTCTTTACAACCGCTGGTGCGCGCAGGTGGATGTGGTGGCGGACTATCTGCGGCAGTTGCGCGATGCGCATGTGCCGGTCTTGTTTCGCGCATATCACGAGATGAACGGCGGCTGGTTCTGGTGGGGCGGCCGGACGGGCAAAGATGGCTCCGCGGCGCTCTATCGGCAGATTTACGACCGGTTTGTGAATCTGCACCATCTTGACAATCTGATCTGGGTTTGGAATGTGAATGCACCTGGGGGCAGCGCGGGACCGGTGGAGGGTTATTTTCCCGGCGCGGAGTACGCAGACGTAGTTACGATTGACAACTATGGCGCGTTCAAGCAGGGCTACTACGAGAGCATGATTGCGCTGGCGGCGGGCAAGCCTATCGCGCTGGCGGAGGTGGGCAAATTGCCTGTGCCGGAGGTTCTTGAGCAGCAGCCGCGGTGGTGCTACTTCATGACCTGGAGCGAGTTTATACAGAAGGCCAATACGGTGGAACAGGCCAAGGCTGTGTTCGATTCGCCGCGGGCGCTCAATCGGGATGATCCACGGCTGGCTGGGCCGTTGCGGGCGATTCGCATTGCGGCCTGGGATACGAGGATTGACTCGCCGTCGAAGGTGCAGTGAAGTTCGATATTCGCGAATAGGCGAGCGCGATCAGCCTGAATTTCTTGGCATTTTATTTGCGCCAACTGGCTTAGCGCGAGCTTTGCAAGAGCGGGTCCATTCGACTCCGCTGAAGTACGCTTCGCATAGGATGAACGGGTTGAGACTTGAGGTTTCCCGCCCTTGCGATCGGAAAAAATCGCAAGAACGGGGCACGGAACATCTTTGCTGTAACGTGCATCGACTTGCCGTAACTTGCTGACGCAAGTCGTGCTGCTCAGGATGACGGATTTGTTTTCGATATGAAGTCTTCAGGAGCGGGGCTAGCGTTCGCCCCAGCTTAGTTTGCTGCGGAGGGCTTCAAAGAAGCTGCCTTCGCTGAGGCGTACAAGCTTTACCGCGTGGACGGAACGCTGGCAGCGGACTTCGTCGCCGCGGAGTAATTCGACGGCCTGCTGGCCATCTACAGTGAGCAGCGCGGTGTTGGGAATTCCAACAATTCTAACGGTCAAAGAAGCGTCGCCGCGAACGACGATGGGGCGCAGCGTGAGCAAGTGCGGGCAGATGGGTGTAACCACCATGGCGTCGACGTCGGGAGTAAGGATGGGGCCGTTGGCGGCCAGCGTATAGGCCGTGGAACCGGTGGGAGTGGAGACGATGACGCCGTCGGCGCGGAAGTCGGCTACTTTCTTGCCGTCGAGTTCAACGGTGAACTCGCCCATGCGGGCTATGTCACCTTTTGAAACTACGACATCATTGAGCGCTTCGTGGCTGCAAAGCACTGCGTCTTCGCGCCACAATTCGGAGTGCAGCATGGAGCGCTGGTCGACCTGGTAGCAGTCGTTGCACCAGCCGTCGAGGGTGGCATACAGGTCGGCGAGACGAACCTCTGTGAGGAAGCCGAGAAAGCCGAGGTTTACGCTGAGAATCGGCGTGCCGGTTGCGGCAAAGATGCGCGCGACTGAGAGCAGAGTGCCATCGCCGCCGAGGACGATTACCAATGCAGGCGCAAACGCGGGCAATTCCGCTCGGTCGACGACGGTGGCTGCGTCGCAATATTTGCCGCTTTCCTGATCGAGCAGCGGTTCGTATCCGCGCTGGCGCAACCAATCAATCAACTCGGGCAGAAGCCGCGTGAGCTCTTCTCTTTGAGGCTTGGAAACAATCGCGATGCGAACCATGCAACCTCAGTGTACCGCTGCCTGCTACCGAAGATGATGCGGACGGCTTCACGACGCTTCCGGAGCGGCATTCCTCCGTTGCAATTCGGGATGCAAATCATGATGCTTGGTGGCGGATTCGCAAAGGGTACCTTTGTTACCTCTCTTTTAGTTTTTGGTTACTACCGGGTCTGGGGGTGGGGGTCATGTAGCAGGGTAGGGACCGGGGACATTCCTGACGTTCTGCCGGTGGCAGAGTTGACTTGTCCCGAGCAGGCGGCGTGTTTGGTGCTTTTTGGTTCATTGAGGATTCACCTGGGAGTATTGTGCGCGCTTGGGGGAGAATAGACTGCAAATTAAAGTGCTTTTATTTGAGTGTGGCGCGGATCTGTTTACTAAAACCGCAAAATCGATATATTAATGGGGAAACACCGTTTCCCACCTTATGGAAAACGTGCTACAACTCCATCATGGCAAAGGGTAAGCTTTCTACGCCGCCAGGGCACGTGAACCTAAGAATGCTCGCCGAGCACCTGGAACTTTCCCAGACCACAGTTTCACTTGTCCTGAATAACTCGCCTTCCGCCAAGTCGATCCCGCAGGAAACCCGCGACCGCGTCACTGAAGCTGCCGCTCGCCTTAATTACCGGCCCAACTACTTCGCACGGTCGCTTCGCCAGAGCAAGTCGATGAGTGTCGGCGTGCTGGCGCCCGATCTGAGCGAGGGGTATTTCACACGCGTGATGAGCGGGGTGGTTCACGAGCTGACAGCGGCCCACTACTTCTACTTCACCGCTTGTCATGACTGGAATCGCGAGCTCATCGAGAAGTATCCGCGGATGCTGGTGGAGCGGGCCGTTGACGGTTTTCTGCTGCTCAATACGCCTGCGGATCAGATAGAAGTTCCTGTGCCGGTTGTAGCTATTTCAGCACATAGCGCAGCTGAAAACGTGACCAATATCGTGCTCGACCATCATCTGGCCATTGAACAGGCGCTTACTCATCTGCATTCACTCGGGCATCGCCGTATTGCATTCATGCGTGGTCCGCACGCTATACCCGATTCAGAGTATCGCTGGGAGAGCATTCAACAGGTCTCGCAGGAAATGGACCTCAAGATCGATCCGGAGCTAGTGATCCGCATCGACTCGGCGGGCTGGTCGATGAAGGATAATTACCACCCCATGGCACCTGAAATTGGCTACAAACCGATGCAGGGTTTGCTTGAAAAGACGCGCGACTTCACCGCTATTTTCTGCTTCAACGACATTGCCGCCATCGGGGCGATCCGTGCATTAAAGGATGCAGGGCTGAGTGTGCCCGGAGATGTTTCTGTTGTGGGATTCGATGATATTCAGTCCGCCGCCTACTCCACGCCATCGCTTACCACGGTTCGGCAGCCTCTGGCCGAAATGGGTCAGCGGGGAGCGCAGGTTCTGCTGGAGCGGATTGGGAAAAACGGCACCGAACATCCTTCCGAAATCGTGATGGCACCCGAACTGGTAGTCCGCGAATCAAGCGGGCCTTCACCGGCAGAGAGCTAGTTACCGCTGGCGTTTAGAGTACTGCCTTCCCAGGTCTCAAAAGCGAGCCCCGGGGACCCAAATTTGTTTGCGACATTATGCGATCACACAATCGGGGAGTAGCCTGCATTTCTCACAGATGGTGCGACACGTCGAAATGCAAGGCTTGGCGAGGTCTCCGCGGGCCGGGAGGCCCCCAGGACAGCCGATCTGGAGATCGGCGCTACAAATTTCAGCAATCTGTGAGAAATGCGAACTAGCTACAAAAAGACTCAAACCATCGGCTGATGTAGACCTGCGCGTGCGCTTCGCCGCAATAGTGCCGAGCATGGGGCGCATTGGCAGCTTCGGTTGTCCATTTGAAGATCGTCAATTGCGCATTGCTGCAATGGATCACGATCCAGCGCATCGGATTATCGCTTTCGTCTCCGCAAATCTCACACTTGTAAATCGTACCGATCATCGCCGGGCCTCCAAAAACTGGTACGTCAGAACATCTAACAACGAATCATTAACAACTAAACGTTAATTCCTATTCGAGCATTTGCAAATCCAGCGGCTCGACAATCATGCAGTCCATGGTTCGAATGCTTTCGAGTGCCCTTTTCAGCGCAGACGACTTGCAAGGCTCCACGGTGACGACAAACGGCAGTTCATCGGCTGGGAAACCGGGCTTTTGCACGATGGCACGAATATTAATTTTCTCATCCGCCAATGCTCTTGTAATCGCCGCAACAATTCCGGGCCGGTCCTTGACCAGGAACCGTATGTAATGAGGGACCTCAAACTCGCCACTAACGTTTGCCGGATGCGCAGGAATTTCAACGCGCCGGGATCCATGAGCCAGTGTCAGCAGGTCGCTCACGACAGCTACGGCTGTGGGATGTCCGCCAGCCCCATGTCCAGAAAATACGACATCGCCGCCATACTTTCCGCTGAAGACCACCATGTTTTCTGTGCCTCGCGACCAAGCCAGCGGAGAACGCTGCGCGACCAGCATGGGCCCCACGGTTGCCGCAACCTGACCGACAGATTGCTGCCCGCGAGCAACCTGCCTGATGGTGCAGTTCAGGTCGCGCGCGTAACTGAAGTCAACTGCAGTTATGGTCGTAATAGGCCGCGGAACGATTTCCTCGGGATCGACTTGCACGCGCAGAGCCAGCCGCATCAGGATTGAAAGCTTTGCTCGGGCATCGAACCCACCTACGTCCTCGGTTGGGTCGGACTCCGCATACCCCAATCTCTGGGCCTCTGCAAGCACCACCGCATAGTCGGCTCCATCTTCCATCTGACTGAGGATGAAGTTGCAGGTACCGTTCAAAATTCCTTCAATGCGTTCGATGCGATCCCCTGCCAGCCCTTGTTCGAGGCCCGGAATTACCGGTATACCGCCTGCCACAGCGGCGCCATATTTGAGATGGCCGCCCTTGGAAGCGGCGAGGCGCTCCAATTCGACGCCATGAAAGGCGATCAGTTTTTTATTCGCCGTCACAACGCTTTTGCCCGCGTCCAAGGCCTTGCGCACCCAGCCGCCGGCCGGATCAAGGCCGCCGGCCAATTCCACGATCACATCCACATCCGACTGAAGCACTGCCTCGGCGTCCTCACTCCAGACAACGGCCGCCGGGACCCAGTCGACGCGTTTGCGGGCCACGCCGCGGTTGAACACGTGGGTCAACTCGAGTTCTCGCGGCTGCGACTCCACCAAAATTCGTGCCACGGAGCTGCCTACAGTTCCGAATCCAAACAACGCAATCCGCAGCGGCCTTTGCACTCGAGCTTCCTGCGCGGCCAGCGGTGAAACCTGCTGCGGCGATACCGAAACACTCACTTCAGACACCGGCATTCCCTCGTTTAAGCGAATAGAAAACTGAATAACCCGATGATACCTGACCGCAAAGCATCCACTCCGGAAGTCCATCTCGATAATTCAATAACCATGGGTGTGTTCGGCTACGACGATCCTCGATCGTTCGAGTCCGAGATGCGTTACCGCTCCCGCTTCTATGCAATCACAATGAACCGAACAGGCAAGCGTACACCTTATCTCGATTTCCGAGATATGGGGGACCACAACTATTGAAAAGTAATTACTTCAATTGCGCGGCATGCACGCGACCGGCCGCATCCTTTTGAGGACTGGCCCAGTCACGATAGCTGTTGAAGAGGAATTGTCCTCCCAGCAACAGCAGCCAAACCCACAAAGCAAACCGCAACGGCTTGCGGGGAATGTGGGTGCTCAAAAAGGTTCCGCCGATTGCACCGGCCACACCCCCGGCAATTAGTTGTAAAAGCAATTCGGTATCGGACGTGTGCGCGAACCAATGAGCGCTGCTTCCAATCAGGGAGATGATGAATCCGAAGGCAATGTCCGTCCCCACCACTTGCGCGGGCAGCAAAGGAGTCAGGCTCAGCAGCGCGGCGCTTCCTAAGGCTCCGGCGCCAGCCGACGAAAACCCCACCTCTGCGCCAACTGGCAGCATCAGCGATGCAAGCAGCTTGCCGCGGTGTCGTGGATCGCCTGTCGCTTTCAATGGTCTGAAGGAGTTTGCAATCTGCCACCCGGCCGTGGTCACCAGAATTGAACCCAGCAGAGCATTCATCAAGTTCTGTGATCCCGCCGTAACGAGGTGTTTCAGGAACAGCGACCCAATGATTACGCCCGGCAAACCGCCTGCGAGCATGAATGCCAGAGTCTTCCAGGCAACGTTGCGGCGAATTATCTGGGACGGCACCAGGATCAGCTTCACCGCGGTCGCAAACATCAATCCGATGCTCACTGCCACCGGTGCGGGCACGCCAAGAAACAACACCAGGACGGGCACGGTAATGGTCCCTGCGCCCACTCCGGTAAGCGCAATGAAGAGCGCGATTGTGAACCCGATGACGTACCGCATTTTCCAGCTCCGCTGCGCTTTGGCGGTCTCACCGAGCGGGCGCCGCTTCGATGTGAATGCCGCATTCAACTTTGCGACCGGCCCACCTGCCCGACCGCGGATCGTTGGCATCAAGTGGAAGCGAAGTACATGGTTGGCAACCAATCGACGAGTATCCACGCTCGTAAAGCGGCAATAGCGGAATCGAGAGTTGCTCGCAGGCGTACCACACATCGCGGGTTGTCCACGCTGCCAGCGGTGCAAGCTTCAGCACCAGCTTGCCGCCCGGGAGGGCAAACTGCGCCGACTCTTCAAGCGCAGCCCGGCTCTTTGCCTGCTCACGACGTAGTCCGGTAAGCCACACGCGATAACCTGCAACCGCCTTGAACAGCGGCTCAACCTTACGCAGTTTGCAGCACTGGTCAGGAGCGGATTGATAGAGCAGCCCATGCTCCTGCTCTTGTTCGGGAACGGTTTTTTCCGGCAGCAGGTTGATCAAATTCAATTGCCACTCATTCGCGATGCGATCCCGATACGCATAGGTCTCCGGGAAGTGGTACCCGGTGTCTAGAAAGAGAATCGGAATATTCGCATCCAGTTCGAGGGCCAGCTTGGTGAGCAGCACGTCCTCGGCTTGGAAGCTGCAAGTAAGGCAGACGTCTCCGCGCCCTTTAACTTCAAGGGCCAACAACGAGCGCACCGCACTCAGCATGGTTGCGACCTCTTCTTGAATCTCCTCAGTGCTCACTCATGTCCCGCCTTCCTGGTGTCGAAAATGATTTCCGTTTCATGGAGCAGGTGAAGCACAGCCGGAAGGACAGCGCCGCGATTGGTTTCGTCGAGAACCAATTGCCGATCCCTCACTTGTGCCAGAAGACTTTCACCGTCATTCGCCGTTACCTGCAGCACAAGCAGGCCAGCTTCGACTTGAAGGCGAAGGACGGCCTCCAGGAATTCCGGATTCTCAGCGAAAGCCGGGCTACGTGTAGAAATGCGTTGTGTAATGACGCCAGCAGCAAGGAGCGACCGCTCAATCATGTCGATCAACGGAGCAGGCCCGGTCAACGAAAGTACCGCGCCCTGATGCCCCCATCGCGCCGCGCGCTCAATCGCGGTAACCGGACCCGAAGCCGGCTCATCATCTCCGACCGCAGTATCCAATCCGACGGACGTAATCATGCCGGCTGCGACAGTGCTATTCGTTGCAGGATCGATCAGGATAAAAGCCCCGGTAGAGCGATTCTCCGCGTACAGATCCAGCGCAATGGGGCGCAACAGTTCAATCGAAACAGAGCCAATTGCATTCATCTCCAATGTATCGGCGACCTCATGAGCAAGAGTGGCGATGTTGGAGCGATGCCCGATGGAAGCCACGAATGAAGGAACGGTGTGGCTGGTGTGCTTGAGCAGATAGCGCCGATTCAGCACCAGCGGAATCTGATCCATCCACACCAGCGAAGCACCGATATGCCGCGAGACGCTGGGAGTTGAGCCTGCCGAAGCAATCAAATCACCGCGGCTGATATCGAGTTCGTGATTCAGCACGAGCGTGATGGAAAGGGGTGCGTGCGCTTCGGGAATGTCGCCGTCAAAGGTGACAATGCGATTGACTTCCGCGCTTCTTCCCGAGGGCAGCACGGTAATCATGTCGCCCTTGTGAATCGTCCCGGAGGCAATCTGTCCCGCAAATCCGCGAAAGGTGTGATCGGGCCTCAGAACACGCTGCACGGGAAAACGAAACGGCTCCGCATGAGTCTCTCGCGCAGGAGGCAAAGCCTCTAGCAAAGCAAGCAACGACGGTCCTTCATACCACGGCATTGAATTTGTGCGGTGTACCACATTGTCCCCGGCGAGAGCGCTGACAGGAATAAAAATCGCCTCTACCGGATTCCGCGTATCCGCAGCAATTTTATCCAGAACAAGCGAAAACTCGCGCTGGATGGCTCGGAAAGCGAATTCATCATAGCCGATGAGATCCATCTTGTTCACGGCCACGATTACGTACTTCACTCGAAGAAGCGATGCGATGTACGCATGACGCCGCGATTGCACGAGCACGCCCTTGGCAGCATCGATCAGCACGACAGCAGCATCGGCCGTGGACGCACCGGTGGCCATGTTGCGGGTGTACTGCTCATGCCCCGGCGTGTCCGCAATTATGAATTTGCGGCGCGCGGTTGAGAAATAGCGATAAGCAACATCGATGGTGATTCCCTGCTCCCGCTCCGCGCGAAGCCCGTCGGTCAATAACGCAAAATCAATTTGTCCAGGCGCTGCTGTTCCCTTTCCTTCGATGGAACGGACCTGATCTTCATAGACAGATTGCGTGTCATAGAGCAGCCGGCCAATCAGAGTGGACTTGCCGTCGTCCACGCTGCCCGCGGTCGAGAAGCGAAGCAGATCCTTTTCGCGTTCCTGCTCCAGAAATTCATCGATGGAAAAACTCGGAATGGTCAATTCAGGCACTTAGAAATAACCCTCGCGCTTCTTCAACTCCATCGACCCTTCCTGGTCGTGATCGATCGCACGGTTTGCCCGCTCCGACGAGCGAAACGAAATAAGCTCCGCAATGATGTCGGGAATTGTCGTTGCTTCAGAGCGGATCGCCCCGGTGCATGGGCTACAGCCGAGCGATCGCAACCGCGACTTGACCATGACAGGCCGCTCGCCGATGCGTGCTACAAATTCCTGCTCGATCGGGAGCAGCGCATCGCCGCGAATGTACATGGGCCGCTCTTTCGCAAAATAGAGATCGACGACGGGAATGTTTTCCTGATGGATGTATTGCCACACATCCATCTCAGTCCAATTCGAGAGCGGAAAAACGCGAATGCTTTCGCCGGGATGAATGCGCGCGTTATACAGATTCCATAACTCGGGCCGCTGATTTTTCGGGTCCCATTGACCTGCACTGTCGCGAAACGAGTAGATCCGCTCCTTGGCACGGGACTTTTCTTCATCGCGCCGCGCGCCGCCGAATGCCGCGTCAAAGTTGTAATGCTTCAATGCATCCAGCAGCGCCTGCGTCTTCAGGAGTCCGCAACAACGCTTGGTGTCGAGCGCGATGGGATTTGTGCCTGCTGCGATCGCTCCCTCATTGCGCCACACGAGCAACTCAGCGCCGACCGATCGAGCAATTTCATCACGAAATGTCAGCATCTCAGCAAATTTGAAACCGGTGTCGATATGCAGCAACGGAAACGGAATCGGCCCAGGATAGAAGGCCTTCTGAGCCAGCCGCAGCATTACCGATGAATCCTTGCCTATCGAATAGAGCATGACCGGACGTTCGAATTCGGAAACCACCTCACGCAAGATGTGGATACTCTCCGCCTCAAGAAGCCGCAGATGGCTGAGACGCTCAGGCCCGCGCTGAGGATTGGGGTCCGACGGAATTGTTGGGATCTGGGTCAAGTTTGTTCTGCCTTCTGCGATCGCCATGCTGCCCTCCTGGTCTCGAAGTTTGAAACTTAAGGTGGGCATGACGCGTGAAGACATACCCGGCCAGTCAGCAACGGGTTTGTCGTCTGGATCATTTTTGCATGAGATCGAAGACTAGTACGTACACCCGCCGAAAATGTTCGACAGGCAACAACAGGACGGGCTTTGGGAGGCGCGGACCATGTATTCGTCGATACTACCAAAACGCTCCGAACTCGACAATGCAGTCCCTTTAACGGTCGACTAAGCGCTGCAAATCCGAGCCAGAAGGTCTAGAGTGTATTTGGTGAGTTTGTGGGCCTCCGTACCCTGCGCAGTTCATCGCGACGTCCTTTATGCCGTGCGGTTCGCCCTCTCTCGAAGCAAAGTCACACGCAAGGTGGGGAAAAGAATTGTCCGAATCCATTGACTGGCCACGTCCGATAAAACCCGTTCGACCACGCCGACGCGGAGTCTTCTTCGCCCTAGGCGCCATCGCAGTAATCCTCTTCGGAAGCAGCAACGCAGCCTCATACTGGGTCGATCTGCTCTGGTTTCGCTCCCTCGGCTACGCACCTGTATTCTGGAAGGCTCGCAGTCTTGAATGGTGTGTGTTTGCGGTCTTCGCCGCGGCCACATTCCTCTTCCTTTATGGCGTGTTTTTGGTTCTCAAGCACGCCCACTTAGCCGACTTGCCTGATGATCACACCATTATCGTTGGTGGAAATCCCATCAAGCTTCCCGTCGCCCCCGTCCTTCGCATAGTTTCTATCGTTGTTTCGGCTATCGTCGCTTTGGCAACAGGCGCCGCGATGCAAGCGCAATGGACGACGCTCGCGCTCTTCTGGTACGCCCCCAGCGGCGCGGCGAATTCACCAGGCCGGTTTGTCGATCCGATCTTCGGCAGGCCTCTGAATTTTTACCTCTTCACCCTCCCCGCCTGGCAGCTCATCACCGGCTGGCTGCTCACTCTGGCAATCCTAGCCAGCGTTCTCGCCGTTCTCTTCTTCCTCGTCACTGGTGGATCTCGCGCACTTGCCGGCCGTTTCAGCAGAAGCGTCCCTCTGCCCTGGCGCGGACTTTCCATCGCCGTCGGGTTGCTGCTCTTCGTAATCAGTCTGCGTGAGTATCTATCCCGCTTCGAGTTACTTTTTGAACACCACACGATCTTTGACGGAGTTACTTACACGGATGCGCATGTCAATTTAACCGGCATGTTGTGCATTGCGATCGCTCTAGCTATAGGCGCCCTGATTGCCATCATAAGCGGCGTATTCAAGCCTCGCGGCCACTGGCTTATCGCCGCGATTCTTCCTGCCGTGATTTGCTTCGTCGTGGCGAGCGTAATTGGCTGGTATGTAACAAGCTTCCTAGTCAAGCCCAATGAACTTGACCGCGAAAAACAATATATCGCGTATAACATCCAGATGACTCGTCAAGCCTACGGTCTTGACACATTCGTCCAGCGGGAGTTTCCCGCCGAAACAACAGTAGGTGCCACCGACCCGGCCAACAACCAGGCGACTCTGCAGAATATCCGCCTTTGGGATGTGAATGCCCTGCAAGATACGTTGCGACAGATACAGGAGATTCGCACCTATTATGACTTTCCGGACATTGACATCGATCGCTATCAGATTGACGGCAACTTACGTGAGGTCATGCTTGCGGTGCGCGAGTTAAACGTGGACAAACTCCCCGAGAGCAGCCGCAACTGGATCAACGACAAGCTCATTTACACGCATGGCTATGGCATCACCATGAACCCTGTGAATGGATTCACTTCCGAGGGCCTGCCTACACTGATGCTGAGCAACATGCCGGTGCAGAGCGCGGTGCGCGGGCTGGCTGTAACTCGGCCAGAGATTTACTTTGGTGAATTGACTAATACCGATGTGTATGTCAAAACGCGCCAGCAGGAGTTCAATTACCCGGAGGGTCAGAATAACAATCTAACATCCTACGAAGGCACAGGCGGCATTCAGTTAGGCGGCTTCTTCCGCCGTCTCCTCATCGCATTTGAGCGCGGCGATCTCGCCAAGTTGCCCTTCAGCGACGATGTAACTGACCAGAGCCGCATCCTGATTCGCCGCAACGTTCGGGACCGGGTGGCCGCGCTGGCGCCGTTCCTCACCTACGATCAAGATCCCTACATCGTGGTTGGCGACGATGGCCGCCTTTCGTGGGTCATGGATGCATTCACCTCATCGGACACATACCCATATTCCGTCCATCGCAACGTCGACAATACTTCCCTCAATTACATGCGCAACAGCGTGAAGGTAGTGATTGACGCCTACGACGGAACCACAACTTTTTACGTTTTCGATAACAACGATCCAATTCTGGCGGCTTATCGCGGCATCTTTCCCGGTCTGTTCAAGGATGCTTCAAGCATGCCCGCTTGGCTGCACAAGCATCTCCGCTACCCCGAGTTACTTCTCAGCCTTCAGGCCGAGGTCTACGGCCTCTATCACATGACCAACCCCGAGGTCTTTTACAACCGCGAAGATCTCTGGACCGTGGCAACAGCAACGGGTGCGGCTCAGGGCGGCGATCAGACCACGCAGGCCATGCAGCCGAACTTTGTGCTCATGAAACTGCCGGGAGAAGATGGCCTGGAATTTGTCGAGATATTGCCATTCACGCCCGCGAACCGCAATAACCTTATTGGCTGGATTGCGGGCCGCAGCGATGGCGAGCACTACGGCACTTCGGTCGTCTACAACTTTCCAAAAACGAGACTCGTCGACGGCCCGCAGCAGATCGAAGCCCGCATCGACCAGAACGCCCAGCTTTCTGGACAGCTCACGCTTTGGAATCAGCAAGGCTCCCATGTACACCGCGGCAGTCTCATCGTGATTCCATGCGGTCGCGCTCTGCTCTACGCCGAGCCCATTTACCTGCAGGCCGACCGCAGTCCCATGCCGGAACTGCGTCTGGTCGTGCTCGCTCTGCAGGACAAACTCGCGTACGCCCCTACTTTCGAGGCAGCGCTTGCATCACTGTTCGGTACAGAATCGTCAACCTTGAACGCGACCGAGGCTCCGCGAACCGCAGTTGAAGCCGGCGGCTCATCTCAGCCCCAACCCGCTGCTGACCTGAAGTCGCTCATCTCTACGGCCGGCAAAGATTTTACCGATTATCAGCGGCTCACATCGGAGGGCAAGCTCGCCGAGGCAGGCCAGAAGCTCGACGACCTGAAACATACCTTGGACAAACTTAACTCGATACAGAAATAACATCTTGAATGCGGTCGACTCGCTGCATCGATGTCGACGTTAATCAAGACACTTTCGCAATTTGAGCCGTTCATTCGTCGCCGTTTTTCACTAACTTGCTGACTCGCTGAATTTGTCTCGACACACGAGACAAACTGCACTCGATTTACTTCTTCTCAACGCAATCATTCGAGGAATGTGATACTCGCCGGACTTCCTACCGCCGTATACTGGCCCGTGAAAGTCAAAAAGCCCGTCTCTCGGTGAATCCTGAAGCTAGTGATGCTATCGCTCTTCCGATTGCATGCGTACAAGAAGTTACCGTCAGGGTCGATTTTGCACTGCCCCGGATAGTCGCCCATTGTTGATGTTTCCGCGAGCCATTTCAGCTTGCCGTCCGCCGCGATTGAAAAAGCCGCGATCGTGTCGTGCAACCTGTTTGCAGCGTAAACAAACTTTCCGTCCGGCGATACCAGGATCTCCGAAGCAAAGCTGGTTCCTGCAAACCCACTGGGCAATGCCGAAACCATTTGTTGTGTCGAAAACGACCCCTTCTCCGCATCGTATCTAAAAAAGACGATGTTAGAAGCCTCTTCCTGAATCACATAGAGCCAAAGCCCGTTCGGGTGAAACGCAAAATGCCTAGGCCCATCTCCTGATGGCAATGCTGCAAACGGCACTCCGGCTGCGGGCTCAAGCGTCCCGGTGCCGCGGTCGAACCGATAACTATAGACCCTATCTTGTCCTAAGTCAGTGGCCAGCACTAATCCGCCCTGAGGGTCAGGCGCGATCATGTGCGCGTGAGGAGCATCGTGCCCACTTACAGCAAAACTGCCATTGGGCGCATTGGTCGCCGTCTCGCCTCCTAAGTTCAAGCTGTCTCGGTGGACATCGGTGGCCGCTCCTAGCAGTCCTCCATCCAAAATCGGCAGCACGGCTGTAGTCCCGCCTCCATAGTTAGCTACAAACGCAAAATGTCCCGATGCATCGAAGCTCAAATAGCATGGCCCGGCCCCCTGTGAACTCACCACATTCAGGAGCGTCAGATTGCCACTTAAATGATCAATTGCGAATGCGCTCACAGACCCACTGGACCCCTGAAAGTCGCTTATTTCGTTTACGGCATAAAGATACTTTTTCGAGGGGTGAATCGCAATCCATGAAGGATCTGGAGTCTTTGCAACGAGTCGGCGCCGCGCCAGCTCGCCACTCTTCGCATTCATCTCGAAAAGATAGATTCCCTCGCCGTTGCTGCCCCCTCCAACCGCGCCCGTATAGGTACCAACGTAGGCCAGGACTCGATTCGCCTGCGATCTCAACACGGCCTTCTGTGACAATCCCGCCAAGGGGTGTGCCGCAGCAGCGGCGGCGATGCTAACTAGAAACCGGCGACGACTGACTCCGCGTCGCATAAGTGCTTCACTCATTCAATCCATCCTTCGCAATTCACTCCGTCATGAAATTTTTCGCCATGACGTACTTTATTTTCAGTTGTTATAGGAGAAACGACAATCCCACCGTAAGAATCAACGCTGTCACGGAGATGATTGTTTCGCACACCGACCAAGTTTTGATCGTCTGCGAAACGCTCATATTGAAGTACTCCTTCACGAGCCAGAACCCGCCGTCATTTACGTGCGAAAAGATCAGCGACCCGGCTCCAGTTGCAATAGCGAGCAGCTCCGGATGGACGCCTGTCCCATGCAAAGCGATTGGCGCGACAATTCCGGCGGCCGTACTCATGGCCACAGTAGCCGATCCGGTGGCCAACCTCATCAGCGCGGCCAGCGACCACGCGAGCAACAGCAGCGGCACATGACTGTTCAAGGCAACCTTAATAATGGCCTCAGAGACTCCGCTATCCTGCAGAATTCTTCCGAACCCCCCGCCCGCGCCCACTAAC
>Ga0302320_10010685_pt1 | contig 19540 bp, 16 predicted proteins | sample Bog_T0_3_FD_202130 | JGI IMG/M metagenome (GOLD analysis project Ga0302320, IMG submission 202130) | Peat permafrost microbial communities from Stordalen Mire near Abisko, Sweden - Bog_T0_3 | ecosystem: Environmental > Terrestrial > Soil > Wetlands > Peat | place: Sweden: Abisko, Stordalen Mire... | reverse complement strand
GAGTCAAGTCGGGGTCGGCGGCGACAACCTCCGCGGCGTCGCGACGGGCCTCCGTCAAGAGATCGGCGTCGCGTTGCAAGTCGGCCACGCGGAGCGGCGGCAGGCCGTGCTGGCGGGTGCCGAACAGGTCGCCGGGGCCGCGCAGGCGGAAGTCGATCTCGGCAAGCTGGAAGCCGTCGCCGCACGATTCGAACGCCTTGAGCCGCTCCTGCGATTCCTCGCTCTGCGGCGAAGCGAAGACACAACAGAAGCCCGGATACTGCCCGCGGCTGATCCGCCCGCGAAGCTGGTGCAGTTGCGCCAGCCCGAAACGCTCGCCGCTCTCGATCGTCATCAGCGTGGCGTTGGGCACGTCGACGCCCACCTCCACCAGCGAAGTGGAGACTAGCACTTGAATGTCGCCGCTGCGGAAACGGTCCATCACCGCGTCCTTCTCTTCGCTCGACATCCGCCCGTGAATCAGCCCCAGGCGATAGGCCTCCAGTTCGCCGTTGGCCAGGGCTTCGTAAGACTCCTGCACGCTCACGGCCGACAACTGATCGGACTCTTCCACCAGCGGCACGACGACGTAGGCCTGCCGGCCTTCGCCGAGCTTCTTGCGGACGAACTCCCACCACCGCTCGCGGCGGTCGTCGCCGGCCAGATAGGTATGCACCTTCTGCCGCCCCGGCGGAAGATCGCTGAGCACGGAAACGTCGAGGTCCCCGAAGAGCGTCATCGTCACCGTACGCGGGATGGGCGTGGCCGTCATCACCAGGTAATGCGGATCGGGGCCCGAATGCTTCAATGCGGCCCGCTGCCGCACGCCGAACTTGTGTTGCTCGTCGATAACCACCAGGCCCAGCTTGGCGAAACGCACGTCTTCCTGGAGGATCGCCTGCGTGCCGACGATCAGGTCGATCCGCCCGGCGGCAATTTCCTCCAAGACGGCGGTCCGCACATTGGCCGGCATGCCGCCGGTGAGTTCCGCGCGGCGGACTTGGCTGCCGGTGAGGAACCGGCGGATCGTCAAGGCATGTTGCCGGGCGAGGATTTCCGTGGGGGCCATGAGCACCGCCTGGTGCCCGTGGGCCACGGCCAAAAGCATCGCATAGAGGGCGACGACCGTTTTGCCGCTGCCCACGTCGCCCTGCAAGAGGCGGTTCATCGGTTGCGGCCGGCCCATGTCGGCGCGGATGTCGGCGATCGCCTGCTGCTGGCCGGCGGTCAGTTCAAAGGGAAACAGGCGGCGGATGCGGGCGTCGATCTGGGCGGTCGACTCCAGCGGCGGGGCCTGCCGCAGATCGTGCTGCTGATGCCGCTTGAGGGCCAATGCCAGGCCCAGCAGAAACAATTCCTGATAGGCCAGCCGCCGCCGCGCGCCGGCCAGTTCTTCGGCGTTCTCGGGCGAGTGGATCTGCCGAATCGCGCGATCCAGCGGCCAGAGATCGTGGACTTGCAGATAGTCCGCGGGAAAAATCTCTTCCAGCAGGTTGCCGAACGCAGTGACCGCCTCGGCCACGATCTTGCGCATCTGCCATTGCTGCATGCCCTCGGTGAGCGGATAGACCGGCACGATCCGGCCCCGCGGCGTTTCCGTTTCATCGCCCAGGAAATCGACCTTGGGATGCGACATCTGCCAGACCAGCCCTTGCAGCTTGGGCTTGCCCGAGAAGACGACGCGTTGTCCGACCTGGAACTTTTCCTGCATGAAGGCCTGATTGAACCACAGGCCGCGGAGGTGGCCGGAGGCCGAGCGGACGAGCACGCCCAGCACGCAACGGCCGGGTTGGCTGCCGCGAAGTTCGAACTCCTCGACGACGCCGCAGACGCTTTGCAGCTTGTCCTCCTCAAGCTGATCGACCTCGCGGAGGTCGGTCATGTCCTGGTAGGTCCGCGGGAAGCAGAAGAGCACGTCGCGGGCCGTATGCAACTCGAGCCGCTGGAGCAATTCCGCGCGTTGCGGTCCCACGCCTTTAAGATACTGCACTTGCGTGGCGAGCAGTTCGGCGGGGGATTTGTCAGGGGCAGGCATGGGGCATATTTTACCGCCGCCGGTCACTAAGTGCAGTGGCGGGGGCGATCATTGACATGCAGCGCTATGGGAGGAAAAGCCTTCCCGCACCGCGAACGCTGTCGAACTGGGATAGGTACTCAAGGAGACGCAGAGCTGTTTCTTCCGCGTAGGCACGATCGTTACCTACGCGCTCGGGATCGGCGAGCGTGAAAACAGGAAGGCAGTCGGACCGGTTCTCTTCCCTGAGAATCGTTTGTAGCGAATCGGGACGGTCGGCGTTACGATTGCTAGTGATCAGAACAACTTGTTCTCGTTGACAAGTTCTCCACAAGTCGGCGTCGCTGGCCTTGCGATCAAGGCCCAAATCTCGGAATGTTACCACCGCCAATTCCAGATCGTTCCAGAACCCGATCCACGTCTCGTTCATTAGAATGCGAACGAGTACACGGACGTGGCCGGTGGCATTATTATCGGCCAGGAGCTTAATCATGAGAGGTAGCGCTTTCCTTCGCGCGGCGTTCGGCTAGCATAGCCTGGAATTCTTCGTGGATGGCATCGAGCTTGGCTTGCAACTCCGGCGGATTGCCGCGACGGTTCCGTTCCAGGATCCGTTCGTATTCCGCGAGAACCTCCGGCTTGTGCTGATCGATGTACTCCAGCGCGGCGGCCACCTGCATCGACGACAAACGCAGCCAAACCGCGATACGATCACGATGCCAGTTTTGCTTTGCGTAGTCCCAAATGTCATAGACCGTAATTCGAGTTCCCTCAATCTCAGGACCTTTCCCTCGATCGATAATTCTGGGTGTTATCATGGTTCTCCAATCCGATTTTTCAAATTCTCGCAGTACTGCGGTTGGCCGCATATGTTCCCCTCAACTCATTATACAGGGACCTGCTATCCGCGATGTGGATCGACACGTCACGACCCGTTTCCATTGGTTACATCAATCCGCGGCCCAACGCTCTTTAACCTGATTCTTCCTCTAATGTCAGTCTGGCGTGGGAGTGTAATGAGCCGAAAGCGCCTTAGTTGTTACGCTGCATACGCGCCGATGAACGCCAAGAGTCAACGCCTCGTACGTGTTGTGGAAACATTCGACGAAAAAGACGTGTGAACTGCCGTCACTGTCTCGATAAATGACCTCGTCCGCTCCAATTGGTCCGCACTTTCGAAAGCAAAAACTGCCTAGGGAATGAAATATGTGCTGCGCGGAAACGTTACCGAACTGACGTTCAAACGCGCGAGAACGCACGAAGTATCTAATCGGTTCAGGGCTAGTCGCGGCGCGCGGATGTTGGCTTACAAGCCCGAAAATTGTCTGATCGGAAGATTCAACGGCTCTCCATAACGTGGACGTTATCGTGTTTCCGAAGGTCGATGCCAGAGATTTCACGTGGTCGACGCTCAGCGGGCTGCTTTCAAGGTGCTCCCTGAACGCTTCGTGTAGGAACAGTAATCGGCCTGCGGCATAGTTTGCTTCCGATTCAATTTGCTGCTCGCACGCAAGGCTCAGCGTTTGTTTTTGGTCCCCGTGCAACATGAGCTCGTGCCAAGGAAGAATACTGTGTCCGATCTCGTGCGCCTCTCCCCACCGCTGCTTTGCTTTGGGAAGTTCGGAATCAATTAAGATTCGTTTTCGATCTGGCACCCAAAGTGCCTTGAGTTCGAGCCTCTTCACGACATCCCAAAGAAGCCACGGTCGTTGAATGACTTGCTTGCCCGCGACCTTGAGCCGGTGAACGGTTTCCGAAATTACACCCGTGTTGTTTGACGAGTAGTAAGCACGATCCAATTGAAGCAGCTCGCGCACAATCTCAAGACGTAAAGGCGGTACGGGATCGTCGAGATCCCTCAGTATTTTTGCAACCCGAGAATCGATATCTGCGGCGGTCTTATCCGTAAGAAATGTATTCTGCAATTCATGGTCCTCCATCCGACATGTGGACGAGCACTTTGACGAATTCCTCGAATGCCTCACGTTCGGCCGGCGTCAACCTGGCGGTAGGTTCCGATCTTGCCGCGAATCGCAGCGCGGCGACGTTGACTTCGCGGTGGGGCGTCGCCAAGCCGGCGACCTCGACAAGTCGCCTGGGCGGCAAACCGAGAACGTTTGCCAATTGGTACACGGTCCGCGGTTGCGGAACAGCCTGCTCATGCCGTTCGATGTCAACGATCTCGCCGATCTCGATGTCTGCCTGCTTCGCAAGCTGCTCGACGGACCAACCTTTGGCACGCCGCGCGTACTCGATAAGACGGCCAAAAACCCGTTGTGATTCGCCCGCGGTCAATGTGGCCTGGGCGCCAAGAATATCCACAGCCATCCCGCCCACCGAGATTGACCGGCAAGCGTCTTCCGCGTCCGCCATCTTGAGCAGCCAGTCGCGATCCGGTTGTTGACGATTGTTTTTCGCAGTCATTGTTCTCCCCTCGCTTGAAAAAGCCGTTCGGCCTGTTGCCGTGACAATTCGAAGTAGAGAAGGTTTTGCTTGGCGGCATCGTGTCCCAAAGGCGTCATTTGGCATGCCTGCTGGTAGAACACCTCCGCTTGCGGCAAAGCGTGCAGTCCAATCCGACCGTGAAATCCCTCTTCACGGCTCTGCCGGACCGCCTCCCAAAAAAGCAATGAACCAATTCCACGGAAAACTCCTTTGCAGCCGATTTCGGGAATGGGCCAGTTTCTTGGAGCAGTCTCAATGTAGTCGATATAGATCAGCGGTTGACCGCGATCTGCGCCAAGCCTTGCGACGTACGGAGCGGACTTGGTCATCATAACTCCCTGCCATTGCCTTTCACAAACGACTCCCAAACCACATGCCGCCAGCAACGTGAGCTCCGGCGCCTTTCGCTGCCAATTCCAGTGCAGGCTTTGCGGCCAATTCTCACGAGCAACTCCCTTGTCGAGAAGCTCGTGCAAAATGTCGGTCCGGTCTGCAATCCATTCCCGCTCGACGATCAGTAGATCCTGCGGCTTCACTCCTCTCACGAGGTTCGCATCGACGAACGATCCGTCACTCCGCCGAATTATCTGAACGATTGAATCATTGCTCACAGCACCATGACCTCGGACTTCTCGCCTTTTGACTCGTCTTCCAGGTACATCTTTTCACCGCGCTCCATGCGGACGTCAAGCAACTGATAAAGCCGAAGCGCTTGCCGAAGTATTGCAGTTTTCGTCAGATCCTTCTTCCGCGACAACTCCTCCAAGACCTGCATTTCAGCGTCCGTGAGATTGAGCGTCATCGTTCGCTTTGTCGCCATCGCACTTCTCCTCCTTTCTTCTATCATAGTATATACAATCTAGCTAATAAGTCAATATACTTTAGCTATTTTATGTGTGCAATCGAAACCTGGGGCAACCTGGCGAACGCAACCCCTTATTGGGCAAGAGGTTATAGCGCAGGACAATTCCCGCGACGCTTCCTGCATATCAAACCTCCCCCTCATCCTCCCGAATCACCTCCAACAGCCGTTGCCGGATGGTCTCGAGCCGTTGCTGGTCCTCGATCTTGTTGTTCTCCTGATCGGTGACGTAAAAGACGTCGAGCACCTGGTCCAGGTAGGTGCTGATCTTCGCCCGCCAGACCGAGCAGCCGAGTTCGAAAAGCGTCCGCGTGATGGCGTAAAGCAAGCCGGTGCGGTCGTAGGCGAAGACGTCGATGATCGTGTAGCGGTCGGAGGTACCGTTGTCGGTGTTCACGCGGATCTGCGGCTTGGGACCCGGCAGTCTCCGCTGCTCGCCCGACTTCCAGGTGCGTCGGAACGAAGGGTCGCGTCCGCCGGGCTGCCGCAGCGATTGCTCGACCGCACGGCTGATCGCCTCGATGCGGTCGCCGGGCGGTGGGCCGGCGAAATCGGGATCGTGGACCCAGAAGCGGTCCAGCACCAGGCCCTCGGCCAGCGTGTGGATCTGGGCCGAGCGGATTTCCAGGCCCTGGCTGGTCAGGGCCCCGGTGACCTTGTGGAAGATGCCGGGGGCGACCGCCTCGGACGTGCCCACGGTGACTTGCAGCGTGGCTGCCGCGGGTTCATAGCCGGCCATCGCCCGCACGCCGCCCGGCTCGATATCGTGCAGCAGGCGCAGGTCGGCGGCCGCCTGCTCCGCGGTGGCCGCGTTAAGGTAGCCCGGGGTCAATGCGTCGATGTGGCGGCCATACCAGGCCTCGTCGCCATCGCCGCCGAGCTGCGTGCGGATTGCATCGCGCTTGCGCTCGAAAAGGTGATCGGTCGTCGTGGCAGGGCTGTCGCCGGCCAGTTGCTGCATGGCCCGATGATATAAGTCGGTGAGCACTTGCGATTTCCAGCCGTCCCAGACGTCGGGCCCCACGGCGCCCAGGTCGGCGGCCGTGAGCACGTAGAGCATTTGCAGCAACTCGGGCGAGCCCACCTGCACGGCAAAACGCACCACCAGGTCTTCGTCGCTGGTGTCGCGGCGAAGGGCCAGGTGGTTCATCCGCAGATGCTTGTGGACGAGGAACTTGAGCGTCTCGATCTCGTGCGGCTTCAGGCCCAGCCGCCAACCGGTCTGCTCGGCGATCTTCAGGCCCACTTCGCGATGGTCCTCCAGCAGCCCTTTGCCCAGGTCGTGTATCAGCAGGGCCAGGTGCAGCAGGTGCTTGTCCTTGAGCCCTCGATAAACGCGGCCCACCGGCCCCGGGTCGTCCAGCAGGCCCTCGGCAAACTCCACGGCGCGGATGCAGTGTTCATCGACCGTGAACTTATGATACTGGTTGAATTGCAGCAGGCCGCGGGCGCGGGCGAAATCGGGCAGGAAGCGCTCCAGGATGGCCACGTCGTGCAACTCGCGCAGAAATATGCCCAGGCGTCCCGGATGGTCCAGCAGGGAGAGAAAATGCCGGCTGGCCTCGGGCGGCAACTGCGGGGGCAGGTGGACTGCCTCGCGGCGAATCTCTTCCCACGTGTACGCCGCGATGGGCACGTCGTGCAGGTTGGCCAGATCGACCATCTGCATGACGGCCGTCAGATTGCCGCGCAGCCGCGACAGGCCGCGGCGCGTCGTCATCATTCCCAGCGGGCCGACGAGGTAATCGCTCTCGATGCGGTGGCCGAAGAGGTGCGTCAGGCCCTTGTCGAGCCATTGGCGGGTCGTCGCCTTGGCCAGGAACTGCGTCGCCACGTGACTCACGCGGCTGGTATGGCGGAAGTAGTCGCGCATGAAGTGTTCGACGGGCAGCAGGCCGGCCGGAGCCGGGGCACCCGCTTGCGGGTCATGGCGGCTCTCGGCCAGACGCAGTTGCTCGCTACGGCTGAGCACGTCGTTGGCCTGGCCGGAGTAAAAGTGCAATTCGTTGCGGAGCCAGAGCAGGAAAGCATTGGCCGACTGGATGGCGGCAAAATCCTCGCCGCTCAGCGCGCCGGCGTCGCGAAGCTCGGCATAGTCGGCTAGTCCATAGCGGACGAAGCCGATCCAGCGCAGCAACTGCAGGTCGCGGAGCGTGCCCTGCGAACGCTTGACGTTGGGCTCCAGCAGAAAGACCGTCTCGCCGTAGCGGTAGCGCTCCTCCTCGCGGGCCTTGCGGATGCCGGCCAACAGCCGCCCTCGCCGCCAGCCGACCCGCTGGCGAAAGCCATGCATGAAGCTCTCGAAGATGGCCGGATTTCCGGCCAGCAGCCGCGAGTCGATCAGCGAACTGCAAATCATGGCGTCGCGCGTGCCCATGCGGCAGGCCTGGGCCACGGTGCGGACGCTATGCCCAAGCACCAGCCCGACGTCGAACACGTCGCGGACCAGCCGTTCGGCGAGCGGGAACAGGCGTGCGGCGGACGACGGCCGGTGCAGGACCATCAGGTCGACGTCGCTGTAGGGCGCCACGTCGCGGCGGCCGTAGCCGCCGTGGGCCACGATGGCGATCTCGTTCATCAGGCCCTTGGGACCGGCTTCGCCCAGGTCCTTCAAGGCGTCTTCCAGCAGTTCGACAATCACTGCGTCGCGGAGGTTGCTGTTCAGCGCGCAGAGTTCGGTGCCCGGACATCCGGCCTTGTGCCGGGCCTTGAAGTCCTCGTAGCCTTTCGCCAGCCGCGCCTTGGCGGCCAATACATTGGAACGGAGCATTACGGATGCGATCGGGGTCTGGGAACAGGACAAAGAAAGCACGAATTATACCGCAATACGGGTTATCGCGAGAAACGGCCTGTCACAAGGCCGACAATTTTTTCTTTTTCGCGTTTCGTTCATTTTCGTCGTATAAAAGGGGTTTTACTGAAATCAGCATGGTAATAGAACGCGATCAGGATGCGGCTATGATGGGCTCAGGTCGCGGTCAGTTAGCGCTCAGGATTAGCTCAGGATGGGCTCAGGTATCCGTCTTCTGGGTGTAGTGGCGTGGGGCGTCCTTTTCCATAGTCGCCTTTCGCTCCGCGAAAGCACCGCAGGGGAAAGACTCACGCAAAGGCGCCGAGGCGCAAAGAAGTACACGTGTTTGGCCGTCCGTGTCGCTGTCATTCTTCTTCCTTTGCGCCTCTGCGTCTTTGCGTGAGATTTCTTGGACCTTGGTAGAAGCGGCGTCTCGCCGCTTGCATAATGCGGCGAGGACGCCGCATCTACGAGTTTTCGGATAGGCTTATGCACCGCCTCACGTTTTTTGGTCGCTGGTGCAGATCACCGGCCTGCGGCGTAAGGGCTTGACGGCAAACGCTTTGCGTGACGTGGCACATATCGTTGGCTGCTGTTAACTTGCGTAAGGTTGGCACATAGACAGTTTTCAGCGGTCAGTACTCGGTACTCACTACTCAGTACTCAGTACTGGGTACTCCGTACTCACCTCTCAACTCGCTTCCCTTCTTTTTGAACCGTTTTCACGCCCAATTTGTCAGGTAATTGGGCCATTTCGGACGACGTTTGCGACAAAACCCGCGTTTGCCGTCCTGCGGTTTTCCGGGGAAAATAGGGTGTGTGAGGCGCTTTGAGACGCTTTGAGACGCTTTTCGAGAACATCTCTTGGCTGTTTTGTCTCGTCCCGTTTTTCGTTTTTTGGTAACACGTCAGCGGAGTGAAGTCCGCCCCTGATTTCTCACTCAGTACTCAGGACTGGGTACTCCGTACTCGGTCCTCATCCTTTATCCCAACTCTCATCTCTCGACACCGACTCCCCCGCCATTATAGCAGATTGTAAACTCCCGTTGTTATTTGTTGCCATTTGGCGCTCATTTTGCGCCGCAACTCCTTGCGCCGACGCGACTTACGAAAATGCATTTTGTTCACTCTTGGCGCGGCGGGCTTCCGGCCTCCGGCGGGATTTATCGTCGCAAGTCGTTGCCTGCAAAGGAGATGAGAAAATCCGACGAACGCCGCGTCCGTGCCGCACTTTGCCCCGGCTCGAAAAAGTTTTGGGTCTTCCGGGTTTTGGGTGGAAAGTTGGGACTGTGCCGCAGCAAATGGGATTTTAGGAGGCATGGCTCGGATGTCCAAAGGGCTCGACGGGAGGAGCATCAGGCGCAGACCTGATGATCGGCGGGGCCCCCATCTCAAGACCTCATTTGATTCTTCTACTTTACCGTGCCGACTTGCGCGGTCAAAACGACACAGGTATTTACGCCTGAATCCAAAAGACACTCTTGACGATGTCGCGGGCGGATTCGGTACGGCGATTCGTTTCAAAGGCGAGCATTATGACGTATGAGAATGTTCTCAGCAAATAATAGATATTGCCACCGACGGTCAATGTGCCTTCAGCCAGCCGAGCTTTCGCCCGTCACTGATACTGAATCGCTCATCGAGGTAATATGCGAGCGCCCCCGCCAAGATACGCTCCGCGTGCGATTGTTCGTACTTGAGTTTTCTGCGCAGTTCGAGCCAGCGATCTTGCAGTACTGCTTGGATCATCAGGTTGCAGTCGTCGGCGGAATGGCCGCCCTCATGGGGCCTATTCGTTGATATGTAGGGCCTCAGTTCCCGTACCGGCTCCGTTTTCGCAAACGGGCTCTGGTCGACGACAAGCATCAAGACAGCGCTAAAGAATCCGTCGCCGTAACGGCTCTCAGGACGTTCGAGCGCCGCACCCAAGCCCAATCCGAATCGCTCGATCTCGTTGGGCTCATCGATCGCGAGAATTCCGCGATCTACGAGAGCGTCGTTCAACTGCGCATCCCAAGACTCGGTCCTATAGTCATAAATCTGGTTCTGCTTATCGAAGAATTGCAGGGACAACTGCGCAGGCTCGAAGCCCAGTGCGACACGTGGCCGAATGATTTGGACTTTCGCCGCGCCGAACTTCGGCTCTCCTCGTTGCACGTCAAGGAGGCGGATGAGCGGATGGCTGTCACGCTCCCTCTTGTCGATCTTGAAATAGCTGTCCACGTCCGACATTTCTCAAATCCTTTCATTCCGCAAATAGTTCTTCTACTCTACGAAGCGCCGCAAGGACAAACCGAACGGCGTTTAGGCATGCGTCTGGCCGATGGGCCTCGGCCTCATCGCGTTGTTGGTCATCTGCGAAATCGGAGATCCCTTTCACAATGACCCACACCGGTTCGGCCCTCTTGCTTGCCGCCAGCAGGCCAACTCCCTCCATCTCACCACCTATGTAGCCACCGGGGCCCTCACCGCCCGTGACCGCAATCAACAGTTCCCGCAAATACAGTTGACTACGGATGCGAGATCCGCCAGACAACATGCCCCCGAAGTGGATCGCGAACTCGTGCCTGCCTGTAGTGCGCTCTTGTTCAAACAGACTGAGAAGCGACCGCTTCGCGAGGAACCGCTTGGTTTCACTATAATCAATATTGTAGCGATCAACCTGGCCTTGTTGGCCAGCAAGATGATCGATAATGCGATAATCGTACGGAAATAGCCATTGCGAGACCAGCACATCCCCGTGCTTTTGGGCATTTCGATCGATCCCGAACGCCATACCCACCTGAATGATAGAAGTCGCGGAGCTTGCGGCAAGTAAAACGATAGCTTGCGACGCGGACCCCTGATGGAAAAAAGATCCCATACGTGTCTTGACCGCTCGTACACGGTTCGGGCCAATCGTTCCGAGACTGTAATATGTGCCGACGTGCGCGTCGTTCCTTTCCTCGAACGGAAGCTCGAGCTCGGCGGCACCCCTTTCAAGTTGCTCGCGCTCTGTTTGCGTGGCAAAGAAGAGCAGAATGTCGCATTTCAGATCATCGACGGGGTTGTCGGTCATTTGCTCTCTCAACTTCCAAACCAGCCAGCAGATTGCGGTTGCGAGGGCCGCGAGCACGGAAAACACGAGGAAAGCAGTTGTCTTCATCAGCGAGTCTCCTTGCGAAAAAGGATCACAAACGCTGGCTTGCCAAAAAAACAGCGAGCACACTGAAGCTACGCTCCTGGAAGCCCTGTGACAGACTTCGGAAGCAAAAAAGTCCGGTGCCTCCGTTTCGGGAACCTGTCCGAACGCTGACTTCCGCGTGGAAAATGTCGCAGTTTTCCAGGAACGACCGCGGGCAAAAGTTATTTTGCTCGTCAATCGTCAATCGGTAAGTAAGGCGATTCGTATTGCTCCAGGTCGCGTGCTGCTCCTGTTTCAAAAGTCCAACTTAGCGGTCATCCCACTTTTGTTGCGTGACGGGCTATTAGTGTGAATAGCCGCTTTGCGGCTGTCAATAGGGGGATTGCAAAAATCCTTCAGGACCGCCGGGCGAGCCTTCAGCGGAAAACGAAAAGGGCCGGGATTTTAAGCGAGTACCCCGGCCCGGAATGTCATTTTCAATAATTGTCCGCGTGGTTGATTAAACCTGGGAAGTTGGTCCCCTCGCCGTTAAATCGCGTCTTCTCCCGATTCGCCGGTACGGATGCGGATCACGTCGGAGAGGTCGTAGACGAACATCTTGCCATCGCCCACCTGCCCGGTCTGCGCGGCGCCGAGGATCGTGTCGAGCACCATCCGCAGCTTGGCATCGGGGATGACGACCTCGATCTTGATCTTGGGCACGAAGTCGACCTCGTACTCCGTGCCGCGATACATCTCGGTGTGGCCTTTCTGGCGGCCGAATCCGCGGACCTCGGTGACGGTCATGCCGGAAATGCCGCGATCGGAAAGCGCCTGCTTCACGTCGTCCAGTTTGAAGTGCCGGATGATGGCTACGACTTTTTTCATGGCGTCACTCCTGTACACGTGGTCCTGTTTCCCGCGCAGTCCGGCAGCCCAGGCCGTTGACGACAGCTTACCGCAAGAGGACGTAATTGTACAGAGAAGGGGTGACGATTCGGCGTGCAGCGGGCGATCGTGGTCCCGCGCAAAGTAGCAGGCACCCTCCGGGTGCCGTCCGCCAGAAGCTGCAAGCTTCTGAAGAACGAACCGGCGGCTAGGACCACAGCGCGGACGGCACGCGGAGCGTGCCTGCTACTTTTCTTGCTGTGAACGCTTAGAGTTCCGGCTGAAGCCGGTACTACGAACGTCACGGCGTGCAGCAGCGAGGCGAATGGGACCGATGGGACGGATCGGTCCGATCCGTCCCATCAAGTCCCGTGCAGTATTACTCGCGACCGGGCTGGCTACGTTGCGTCCTCGCCCGACTCGCCGGTGCGGATGCGCACCACGTCGACGAGATTAGAGACGAAGATTTTGCCGTCGCCCACCTGGCCCGTCTGGGCCGAGCGGACGATGGTGTCCAGCACCGTCTGGAGTTTGTCGTCAGGGATGACCACTTCGACCTTGACCTTGGGCACGAAGTCGACTTCGTATTCCGTGCCGCGATACATCTCGGTATGGCCCTTCTGGCGGCCGAAGCCGCGGACCTCGGTGACGGTCATGCCCACGATGCCGCGTTCGGTCAGGGCATTCTTGACGTCGTCCAGCTTGAAATGGCGAACGATGGCTTCCACTTTCTTCACGATTCGACTTCTCCTGTTCAGATAAAGATGTAACCTTCTTCGTCGTGCTGGCTGACATCGAGCCCTTCCATCTCCGCTTCGCGGGAGACGCGCAGGCCCATGACGGCGTCGAGCACCTTGAGAATGATGAACGTACCCACCGCGGCGAGGATCCAGGTGCCGAGCACGGCCACAACCTGGGCCAGCATGACGGTCGTGTTGCCGTCGATGAGCCCCAGTTTGTCGGCCGTGTGGCCGGTGACCGTGACGCCGCCCACGGCCCGCGTGGCGAAGACGCCGGTCAGCAGCGCGCCCAAGGTTCCGCCTACGCCGTGGACGCCGAAGGCATCCAGCGAATCATCGTAGCCGAAACGGGCCTTGATGACCGTGCAGGCCGTGTAGCAGACGCAGGAGACCGCAACGCCCATTAACAAGGCGGGCATCGGATGCACGAAGCCCGAGGCGGGCGTAATGCAGACCAATCCGGCCACGACTCCCGAGCACGCGCCCAGCACGCTGGGCTTGCCGCGGAAGATCCATTCCAGCCCGGCCCAGGTCAGCCCGGCGGCCGCGGCGCAGAAGTGCGTGACCATAAAGGCGCTGCTGGCCAATTCCTTGGAATTGACGGCGCTGCCGGCATTGAAACCGAACCAGCCCACCCAGAGCATGGTGGCGCCGATGGCCGTGTAGGTCAGGTTGTGCGGCGGCATGGCCGTCTTGCCGTAGCCCAGGCGCTTGCCCAAGATCAAGGCGCAGATCAAGGCCGAAACGCCCGAACTGATATGCACGACCGTCCCGCCGGCGAAATCGAGCGCGCCGCCGGAGAAGATACCCTTGGCGTTGTCGCTGCCGTAGCTAAAAACACCGCCGCCCCAGACCCAGTGCGCCAGGGGACAATAGATCAAGGTGCCCCAAAGGATCATGAACACGACCATCGTGCTGAACTTCATCCGCTCGGCGAAGGCGCCGCAAATCAAAGCGGGCGTAATGATGAAGAACATGCATTGAAAGAGCATGTAGCTGGAGATGGGAATATTGGATCCCGGCCAGAGCTGCATTACTGTCGTGCCTTTTTCCGACACCGGCTTGCCGTCTTCGATCACCGGCTTGCCGTCTTCCATCAGCGGTTTGCCGCCCTCGGGCACCGGTTTGCCGCTAACCCACTCCGATTGTACGCCCTTCATGCCCAGGTAAGTAGTGTCTCCGATCCAGGCGCCGGGATGATCGCCGGCGCTGCCGCCGAAGGAAAGCGTAAAGCCGTAAATCGCCCAGATGACGGTCATCAGGCACATCAGGAAGATGCACTGCATCATCACGCTCAAGACGTTCTTCTTGCGGACCAGCCCGCAATAGAACAAGGCCAACCCCGGTCCGGTCATCATCAGCACCAGCGCCGAAGAGATGAGCATCCAGGCGTTGTCGCCCGAATCAAGTTTGGGCTGAGCTACGGTCTGCGAACCGCCTGTCCCAGGGGAATCGTCGGCTCCCCGCGCGAAGGACGCCATGCCCGAAAGCGATAGCAATCCTACCGTAAAAATAATCCACCACCCACGCCGAGCGTGACTCATGAGATCGTCTCCTTTCCCAGATCGAGAGATATTGGAACACCAGGGCAAATTGCGCAGCCGCTCACTGAAAACCCTTCATGTGCCCAGAAACCTAGCATTGGGGCAGCGGGGGCTCGTTGTGCGGTGTCGCAAGGATCGAGCGAAGCCGTTGGCGAGAGCAAGCCGTGCGCCGGAACAAAAGTCGTCCTGCGGCGTTTTTGTCCTAACATGCTATAAAGTAACAACTTACATCTTTTCTATGAGATTCTGTGAAATCGACCGTGCAAACAAAATTGTCACTAGGTTGCACAGTTTCTAGGCATGCGCGCGACGATTTTGTCACCCGTCTTTGGAGTGCAGCGCGGGCACCATGTACTCATGGTCGTTGCCGCTTTGTTTCTCCCCCTGCCTGCGGCCGCGACACTTGTGACGCCGCATGTGCTGGGAAAAGCGGTGATAAATCACCGCACTCCAAAGGAAAACGGCGGCGAGCCACCGCACTCCAAATATCTCTACCGGCCCTTCCATTTTGTCTCTATCTGTCCAGCCCGCACATTGACCAGCCGGGCCAGGACAAATAGCAGGTCGCTCAGCCGATTCATGTAAACCAGAATCTCCGGCGAGAGTGCCGGGCAGTCGCGCAGCAGGCCGACCAGTCGCCGCTCGGCCCGGCGGCAGACCGCGCGGGCGAAATGCAAGTGGGCCGCGGCCGTGGTCCCGCCGGGCAAGATGAAGTTCCGCAGCGGCGGCAATTCCTGCTCGAAGCGGTCGATCGCATCCTCCAAGGTCCGCACGTCCGCCGCATCAATCCGATCGCCGGCACTTGACGCCGCGCCCTGCCGGGCCACTTCCGCGCCGAGATCGAACAGCTTGTTCTGGATGCGGTCCAAGAGCAGATCGACGTCGTCGGGCACCCGGACGGCTCGGGCCAAGCCGAGCACCGTGTTCAACTCGTCCACGCTGCCGCAGACTTCGGTTACGGCGGCGTCCTTGGGCACTCGGCCACCGCCGGGAAGGCCCGTTTCGCCCCCGTCGCCCGTCTTCGTGTAGATCTTCATTCCCAGTCGAGCACCTCGATCTTCAGTCGTCCGATGACTTGCATCACGGGATAGAAGACATTGTAGGCCGCCACGCCGGCCATAGGGCTGTGAGCGAGTTGCAGATGTCCGCCGCCGATGCCGCCTTTGGCCAGCGTGCCGTCCATCGCGATCCAGCGATCGGCCACGTATAGCTCGGTCCACATGTGGTATCCGAACGTCTGCGCTTGTGGCATATAGACCAGTCCGACTGCGACCCGCGCGGGAATGTTCCGCGCGCGGGCCAATGCGGCCAGATAAACCGCATGTTCGGTACAGTCGCCTTCATGGCTCCGCGCGACGTCCGAGGCCGTATCGAGGGCCTGCGAGAAGTCTTTCATCGTCACCGCCCGATGAACGTAGGCCTCCAGGGCCACGGCTTGCTTCCAGGGATCGGTCTCGCCGCCGACTGCCTCTTTGGCCTGGGCGACGATCAGCGGATCGTCACACTGGATGAAGTTGTTCGGTTTGCGATCATCGTCGCCGGGCTTGTCGGCGCTCGTAGTCCCGCCTTTTTCCACAGTCATTTCGGGCCGGATTGCCCGGACCGTCACCTCGGCCGTGTGGTCGTCGATCCGCTTGACTTCTTGCGACGGTCCGGCGGGAAACGCGGCCACCGGGTCGCCGCCGTCGATGTGGATGCGGTAGCGGACCCACTTCGTATCGTGCGCGTGCGGGATCGGGCGATCGACCTTCACCAGCATGGCCTCGCCCAGGTCGAGTTTGCCGGGCGGGATCTTGGCCAGCGCCACCTGCTCGGTCACGCGATAGGTCTCCATGTTCATTGGTTCGATCCATGATTTCAGCACGTCGCCTGTGGCATTGGCCCAATAGGCCCCCTTAATCTCGGTCTTCCGGCCTTGGGCATCGGCGGCAATTCGATCGACCGCGTCGATCTTCAGCAGCCGGCAAGTGCTGCCCAACAATTCGACCTGTTCCTCTTTGCGGGCGGTGAGCTCGGTGGTACAGACCTGATTATCGAAATTGAGATGTTCGATCGTGCGGCGTTCCCCCGGCTTCAGCGGCGCCGCGCAGAGCGACAACTCCGGCGCCAGAAGTCCTCCGGCCCCTGCGGGCCAAGCGACCGATTGCTTCTGCGTCTGGCCCTGGGTCTCGATTTGCACTTCCAGGAGCTTGCCGGCGACCTTGCCGGTCGTGCGCATAGGAGTGGCGCCTTGCTTGGCGACGATTTCGAAATCGATCAACTGGCCGTCGGGCGTTTCGGTATCGCTATAGTCGATTTCCATGCGGGTCTCGTCGCCGAAGCGCTGCATGACGAGTTGCAGCAACTGCCGGACCTTGACCGTCGCCCGGCCCGCTTCTTCCACGTGGCGAACGGTCGTGTGGGCATGTCCGATCCGCTGTCCCTTGATCATGGCCACGTCCCAATCGTCGATTTCCGGCAGTTTTGCCCCGGCTTGCCGCGCACAGCCCGGCATCAAGGGAAGCGTCAGGCCGCAGACCAAGAAGAGGATAAGGAGTCGTCGCACAGGATAAGGCTTCATTGGCGTTGGTTGTTGGTTTGGGAAGTGTGTGTCACGTCTAGTCTACTGCGGTGGCTTGTACGGGGCTAGTCGTTGGCCGCCAAGGCGCTACGGACTCGCCAGAAGGCACCATCGGCATTCCGGTCCGGGGGTTTTCTTGCCGCCGAAAATATGCTCCGCTTGGCGCGCGAAATTGCGTGGTAGACTTGCCAAGGCCAGCGGCGCGGCGTGCGCGGTTGCCCTGGAGATTCCTGAAGGAAAAACCGGTTCCTGTCGGATTTTGACCACCCCTCCCTGGGTGGATCGAGGTGTGGCAGTTCCCAATTTTCCGGCTTGAAGGGCATGGAGACGACGAAATCCTGGCGAAAGAGCGACCTATTCCGCCTTTGCCGTTGCGAGATTCGTAGAACAAAAAAACTAGTGCAACGACCGCCCGACTGCCGCAAACTTTGACCTAACATTTTGTGGAGACATCCCAGCTTCAACTTGGCCGACCCCCTAGAGATTTCCCCCCCGCACTGACCGCCAAGCAATTGTAGAGATCGTCGATGGGCTTCCTGAAGAAGTTTTTCCGAAATGTGTTCCGCGAAGGCTCGATGCCAGTCGGCACCAGCAGCTTCGAACGCCTCTCCGAGGAGGAGTTGGAAGCGCACCTGGGGGTTGCCCGCTATGGCAACTTCAGGCTACCCGACGCCATCCGGCCCTCTTATGATTTGCAAGTCGTTCCCGCGCAGGGCTTTCGTCACGATGCCTATCGCGACGAGCAGACGCGGGCGAACGTGCCCGTGCTGATGGCGGCCGTCTCGGCCGAGCGCCTGTTCGAGACCTTCATGGAGCTTTTAGACCCGCTGGGCGGCGCCGTGGACGTGGTGCTGGAGACCAGCCATTCCGGCGAGGCCAAGGGACATACCGATCTCTATCGCGAGCACATCGACGCCCCCGTGCTCAAGAGCGTCCTCTGGGAATACGAGGACATGTTGGTCAACGACGGCTGCACCGGCATTGCGGTGCTCAACCCGGGCTGTCCCCTGGAGGTCCAGTTCGACGAGCACAAGCTGCTGATCGTCTACGGCGATGAATTAAGCGACTTCGAGTCGATCTACTGCGACCAGGGCATCCGCTGCGACGAGAAGCTGAAGTTCATCACGGAGGCCGAGCACGTGCATTCCTCCAGCGATCGCTACGCCGAGCAGTTCGACGAGTTGAAGACCCGCTTAGGCATGGACTGCGGGTATTCGGATTATTGAGCGGGGCCCCGTTCAGAACGCGGCGTCCCAGGCGGCTTTCATCTCGGCCACGCTTTGAAAACGATGCACCGGATTGGGACGCAAGGCGCGATCGATTACGCTCGCCACAGAAGGCGGCACGCCGCCGATCCGTTGCCCCAGCGGAATGGGGTCCGCGGCAAGAATGACGTCGCGCGGATTGCGGCCGGAGAACTCCCAGGGATACGAGCCGGCCAGGGCGTAATAGAAAACGGCCGCCAGACTCCACAGGTCGCTGCGCGAAGTGGGGCCGGAGCGGCCCGTGAGTTGTTCCGGCGGAACGAAGCCTTCCGAACCCGGCGCCGCCGCGATGCCGCTCTGCATGGCGAACTTTTCCGCGAATTGCCAGGCCACGGCCAAGTCGGAGAGTTTCGCCACTGGACTCTCGTCGCTCCCGGCAAAGAGGATGTTCTGCGGCGTGATCCGGCCGTGGATCAGGCGGTGCAGGTGGGCCTGCTTGAGGGCATCGAGGCACTGCTGCATGACGACGCGAACAGCGGCCGTTTCCAACTTGCCGCCCTGCCGCTCCATCCACTGGGCCAGATTGCCGCGGGGACAATACTCGCGGATGCAGTAGAAGGAATGGCCCACCGTGCCGCGGCCCAGCAGCGCCGCGATGTTCGGATGGCGGATTTGCCCCGCACGGTCCATGTCCATCAGGAACTTGCGCCGCGCGAGGTCCGTGGCCGGGACCTTGATGGGCATGATCTTCACCGCGCACATTTGCCGCGTCGTCTCGGATTCGGCAAGGAAGACCGTGCTCAAGGGGCCTTTGCCCAGTTCGGAAATCATCTTGTAGCCGCCGATGTGCGGCATCACGGCGGCGGGAGTCACCGTCGTCGGACGCGAGCCGGTTCTGGCGGTCACGACCTCACCGGGCGGTCGCGACGGCCATGCCTGTTGCGGCGCGGGGGCCGGCGGGTAAGGCGTGGTAACCGCGTCTTGAACGGACACTTGCAACGGCCCGATGAGTTCGCACAGCCGCGGCACGCGATCGATGCTGCCGGCGGCCGCCGCAAAGAGGCGCTCGGAAATATCGCGGACCTGCGGCGCCGCCGAATGCCGCAGATCGCCGCGGAGCGCCGATTTCTGCGGGGCACGGAAATCGTCCGCCCGAAATAGAATCGCTTCGTTGTTCCCCCGCACCACGTATCTGGTCCAGAGCGTCGGATCGGCGCTCAGGGCCTGCAGGGCCACGTGGATCAAGATCGCCGAGAAGTCGTCCAATCGCGGCGAGAGCCGCAGCGCCCCGCTGCGCTGCGGGTGCTGGTAGGGCGGCGTGCCCACCTCCAGGCATTCGGCGCCCTCCAGCGCCGGCACGCACATGCCGTCGTAATCGACCAGCTTCAGTTCGCCATCGACCGTGACCA
>Ga0302320_10010683_pt1 | contig 19543 bp, 21 predicted proteins | sample Bog_T0_3_FD_202130 | JGI IMG/M metagenome (GOLD analysis project Ga0302320, IMG submission 202130) | Peat permafrost microbial communities from Stordalen Mire near Abisko, Sweden - Bog_T0_3 | ecosystem: Environmental > Terrestrial > Soil > Wetlands > Peat | place: Sweden: Abisko, Stordalen Mire... | reverse complement strand
GCCGGGACGCAAATCGGGCGCGAAAGTAGGCTCGGTGGCCGAACTGGTCGCCAAGCTAAAAGACGAAGCCGGGGTGCTTTGATATGACCACGCTTCTCATCGCCGAGCACGACAACAAAACCATCAAGGATGCCACCAATAAGGCTCTCACCGCCGCCAAGGCGCTTGGCGCCGATGTGCATGTTCTGGTCGCCGGCAAAGATTGTAAAGCCGTGGCCGATGCCGCCGCCAAGCTCGACGGCGTCAAGAAAGTATTGCTGGCGGATGCAGCGCTTTACGAATATGCGGTTGCCGAGCCGCTCGCGGCCCTTATCGTTTCGCTCGCCAGCCCTTATGACGCGATCGTTGCGCCGGCCACGACCAACGGAAAAAACGTGATGCCACGCGTCGCAGCACTCCTCGACGTGATGCAAATATCGGAGATCAGCAAGGTGATCGCGCCCGACACGTTCGAGCGGCCGATCTATGCCGGCAATGCGATCCAGACCGTGAAGTCGCTCGATGCCAAGAAGATCATCACTGTGCGCACGTCGACCTTTCAGGCGACGGGCGACGGCGGATCGGCCAGCGTGGAAAACGCGGCGGCTGCTTCCGATCCGGGCGTATCGTCCTTCGTCGGCGAGGAATTGTCGAAATCCGACCGTCCCGAACTGACCTCGGCCAAGATCATCATCTCGGGCGGACGCGCCATGCAGAGCCGCGAGAACTTTACCAAATATATCGAGCCGGTGGCTGACAAGCTTGGCGCCGCCATGGGCGCATCGCGCGCCGCGGTCGATGCCGGCTATGCGCCGAACGATTGGCAGGTCGGACAGACGGGCAAAGTAGTCGCGCCCGATCTCTACATTGCGGTCGGAATTTCCGGCGCCATTCAGCATCTCGCCGGCATGAAGGATTCGAAAGTCATCGTGGCGATCAATAAAGACGAAGAGGCCCCAATCTTTGCGGTCGCCGACTATGGCCTGGTGGCCGATCTGTATGTGGCGCTGCCGGAACTGGCCGTGGAACTTGGCAAAATTGGGCGTTGAGCCACCGCTAGTGTCGGCGACGCGTTCGGCGTAAAACTACGGGGCATCCCGGGCCGGGGGCTTCGCATCGATTGGAAGCAAGCATGTCGGTTAAAAAAATTCAAACTGTTGGGGTGATCGGCGCCGGTCAGATGGGCAACGGCATTGCCCATGTTTGCGCGCTGGCGGGATTTGACGTGATGTTGAACGACATCTCCGCCGACCGCATCAAGGCGAGCCTGGCCACCATCAACGGCAACATGGCCAAGCAGGTCGCCAAGAAGACCATCACCGAGGAAGACCGCAAGAACGCATTGGCGCGCATCAAGCCGGCGGAAAAATACACCGACCTGGCGGACTGCGATCTGGTGATCGAGACGGCCGCCGAGAAAGAAGACGTCAAGCGCAAGATATTCGCCGAGCTATGTGTTTCGCTCAAGCCGGAAGCCATCGTCGCCACCAACACCTCGTCGATTTCGATCACGCGGCTGGCGTCCTCGACCGACCGGCCCGAGCGTTTCATCGGCATTCATTTCATGAATCCAGTCCCGCTCATGGAACTGGTCGAGTTGATACGCGGCATCGCCACCGATGACGCGACTTTCGAGACCTGCAAGGTCTTTATCGCCAAGCTCGGCCGCACCATCGCGGTGTCGGAGGATTTTCCGGCCTTCATCGTCAACCGCATCCTGCTGCCGATGATCAATGAGGCGATCTACACGCTCTACGAAGGTGTCGGCAATGTCGAAGCCATCGACACCGCGATGAAGCTCGGCGCCCATCATCCGATGGGGCCGCTCGAGCTCGCGGACTTTATCGGTTTGGATACGTGCCTATCCGTGATGCAGGTGCTGCACGAGGGCCTGGCGGATTCTAAATACCGGCCATGTCCGCTGCTGGTTAAATATGTCGAGGCCGGCTGGCTCGGCCGCAAAACCCAACGCGGCTTTTACGATTATCGCGGTGAGAAGCCGGTGCCGACGCGCTAGGCGACGATCTTCCATAAATTCAGCACGGCCAGCGCGACGATCGAGAGCCAGGTCAGACTCTGGCCGATCTGACGGCCCCGACCCGGCATGTCGGTCGTCCACATGGTCCAACTTTGACTCAACCGTCCGGCGATCAGGGCAACGCCTATAATATTCAGGGCGCTGTGCCAGCCGCCGTTTAACTCGTAGGCTATCATCAGCACCAGCGCGAGCGGGACATATTCGCAGGCGTTGGCGTGAACCCGAATCATTCGCAGCATCGTCGGATCGCCGCCATCGCCCATCGGGATTCGCAGTTTCGAGCGATGGATGGTGACGTTGATGCCGAGGGCGATGATGATCAGGCCGAGAATTGCCGCATAGAGCGCTGTGATCGATACCGCCATTAAAAAGTCTCCCCTGTTGAAGCAATCATCTCGAATGTTAGCTCGCCGGCGTGATCCAGCCGACGCCGGCGCCGCCCGGCTCGGTAAGTATAGCGATGCGGCCGACGCCGGGAATATCGAAGATCGGGCGCATTAGTTTGGCCCCGGCGGCAACAGCCTTTTTCGCGCGCGCATCGACATCGTCGACCGCCAGATAGGCCATCCAATGTTCCGGGACGCCGTCCCATTGCTGCCCGCCGATTGTAAAGAGGCCACCGACCGGCTTGTCGGCCATCTTGGCCACCCAATAGGTGCCGTCGGGCATCGGCATGGCGTCGAAAGTCCAGCCGATGGTGCTGCCGTAGAATTTCTTGGCCTTCTCCGCGTCGCGGGTGACCAATTCGTTCCAGTGAAAACTTCCGTGCGACGTCATGGCAAACTCCTGTGCATTGTTTCGCAAAAATCAGGCGAGATATTTTTCCATCTTGAGCAGCGCGCCTTCCCAGCCTTGGTTGTGGCGGTCGCGCGCGTCGTCGTCGAAGAATTGTTCGTGCGTCAAAGTCATCAACGTGCCGTCGCCGTCGCTTTTGAGCAAAACGGTGACCAGCGATTCACGCTCGGGCGTCGATTTCCAGGCCCATGTGAAAACGAGCTTCTCGTTCGGCACTACTTCGCGATAGACGCCGCCGACGTCGAATTCTTCGCCGTCCGGCCTTTTCATGACCCAACGGTAGTGGCCGCCTTTGCGCGGGTCGATTTCGGCGGCGACCGCCTTGATTTCGCCCGGACCCATCCAGCGTTTTACTTTTTCCGCGTCGGTCCACGCGGCGAAGACTTTCGCCGGCGGGGCATCGAAGTGGCGTTTGATGGTGAGGCTTGGTTTGACGGCGACGTTGGTGGCCATGGGTCATTCTCCAAAAAGGCGGTGAGTTGGTCGAGGCGTTCGGTCCAGAAGCGCTGATAGCGGTTGAGCCACTCGTTGGCTTTTTCCATGGGCTCGGCGCGCAGCCGGCAGGCGACGGTGCGGCCGGATTTGTTGCGGGTCACAAGGCCAGCATCCGACAGCACGTCGAGATGCTTCATCACGGCCGGCAGTGACATCGAAAACGGCTGGGCCAATTCGCTGACCGATACCGAGTTGGCCTCACTCAAACGAGCCAGCAGCGCGCGCCGAGTGGGATCTGCGAGGGCGGCAAAAGTGCGGTCCAGACCGGCGGGTGAATAGTAAACCATATGGTTAAGTATAGCCGCGCGCACCGCCGTGTCAAGGCCGCTAGTGCGGGTCAATTCATATTTGATTCACGCCCTCATCGCGGCCGGCGTCATTTCGCCGGCGGAATAATCGCGTCGACGAAGTCGGCGATGATGGCTCTGATGCGGACCTTGTCCAATTGCGACGACGGCAGCGGCGGGCGCTGCGGAAGGCGGCAATGCCGTGCGGCGACGAAAACGGACGAGTTCGCGTCCAGTCCGATTTGAATCAGCGGCATCGGCCTTGGATGCAACAAATCGGACAGACCGAGGTTGACGACTTGCGCGGCCGCCTCCTGTTCGGTCAATGCCGAGTTTATCGAGATCACCGGACGCATAGGCGTTTGACCACCGCGCATGATGCCAATGCTGTGCGCCACCTCTTTGCTGATGGTGAGGCGAATGCCGACGGCTTCAAGCGGCTGATTGGCCGAGGCAACCGCCTGTTCCACCATCGGCGCGATGCGAACGTGCCAGTCGGCGATGGCGGCTTGCAGTAGATTGGATTGCGTCGCAGCGGCCGAGGCGTGCCCTGTCGCGCTTTTTCGCGCCGCCGCCGCACCGATGCGCCGCTCGAACTCGTTGGTCATTGGATTCCTCCTGCGGAGAAATACAATACGCCCAAACGGTGCCGCGGTAAGACGTTAAGTCGGCGTTTTGTGAATGGCCGGTAAATTCATCCGAAGAAATCCGGTCTTCCTAGTAATGGACCCGCAAGAAATTACTTCGCCAATGCCGCTTGGATCAGCTTGACCGCGTCGCCGCTTGCCCATTCGGCGGGGCCGGCGATGGTGCCGATCTCGCAGCCATTCGGATCGACCAGTAGCGTGGTCGGCATGCCAAAGGCGCGGCCGACTTCCTTGAGGTCCTGAAATGTCTTGGCGGCGGGGTCGGCGTAATAAGCGAGCTTGCCGATGCCGACTTCCTTGAGCCACGCCTTAGGCTTTTGCGGATCGCGGGTGTCGATATTCACCGCCACCACTTCGAAACCGGGGCCGCCCAGGCGCTGCTCGAGGGCATCGAGCGCCGGCATTTCCTTGCGGCAGGGCACGCACCAGGTAGCCCACAGGTTGAGAAGCACCGTGCGCCCGCGCCAATTCGCGAGGGTCAGTCCTTTGCCGGCGGCGTCCTGGAAGGCGAGATCGGGCAGCTTGAGAGGTTTGCTGGCAACGTTAACGGCGGCGACTTCGCCATGGGCCAAAGGCGCCAGTTTCCGGGCCAATTCGACCGCCGGACGGCAGTCAACGTCCTTTGCCGCACCGCCGCCCGGATTGCCTGTCAGGGTGGCAATCCCGTATACCCCGGCCAGTCCGACAGCCAGCCCGGCCACGACTGCCAAAATCAGGGCGGCGCGTCGGTTGGCGAAGCGGGATGCTGGACGTTCGGTCATGAGCTTAGAGACCTCGGTGCTTAGATGAGCAACAAAATGTGGGGCGGGCGGTTTGCGTCAGGTCCCGGCGCGATCATGGAGGAAATCAATGTCTCCATCGATTTCGACCGGCATCTCTACCGCCAGGACATCGCCGCGTCCAAGGCCCATGCCGACATGCTGGCCAAGCAAGGCATCATTACGGCGGACGATGCGAAAAAAATCGCCCACGGTCTAGACACGATCCTGTCAGAAATTGAGGCCGGCAAGTTTTCGTTCAAGCGGGCGCTGGAAGACATTCACATGAATGTGGAGGGCCGGCTCGGCGAGTTGATCGGAGAGGCGGCCGGGCGGCTGCATACCGCGCGTTCGCGCAACGATCAGGTGGCAACCGATTTCCGGCTTTGGATGCGCGACACCGTCGATGCGCTCGATGGCGCGCTCGCCGCCTTTCAGCATGCGCTCGCCGCCAAGGCGCTTGAATATGCCGGCACCGTAATGCCCGGCCTCACCCATATGCAGACCGCGCAGCCGGTGACTTTCGGCCATCATCTGTTGGCCTATGTCGAAATGGCGGCGCGCGACCGCGGCCGCTTTGCCGACGCACGCAAGCGGCTAAATGAATCTCCGCTTGGCGCAGGCGCCCTTGCCGGCACGTCGTTTCCGATTGACCGGGAAATGTCCGCCAAGACGCTCGGCTTCGACCGGCCGGCGGCCAATTCGCTCGATGCGGTATCGGATCGCGATTTCGTTATGGAGGTGCTGGCAGCTGCGTCGATCGCGGCGGTGCATCTGTCGCGGCTCGCCGAGGAAATCGTGATCTGGACCTCGCCGCTCACTGGCCTAGTCCGATTATCGGACAAGTTCACCTCCGGCTCCTCGATGATGCCGCAAAAGCGCAACCCCGATGCCGCCGAATTGGTGCGCGCCAAGACCGGCCGCGTGATCGGCGCGCTCACGGCGCTGCTCGTGGTCATGAAGGGCCTGCCGCTCGCTTATGCCAAGGACATGCAAGAGGACAAGGAAGGCGCTATGGATGCGCTCGCGGCGCTGGCGCTGTCGATCGCGGCCATGGCCGGTATGGTTGCGGATCTCGAGCCGGATACCGCACGCATGAAAAAGGCGGCCGGCGAAGGCTATGCCACCGCCACCGACCTCGCCGATTGGCTGGTGCGGACCTTGAAGATTCCGTTCCGCGAAGCCCATCACCTCACCGGCCGGATCGTCGCCAAGGCATCGGAAGCGGGCGTGCCGCTGCACCGGCTGTCGCTTTCGGTCATGCAGGAAATCGAGCCCCGAATCACCGATGACGTGTTCAGCGTTCTCTCGGTCGACCGTTCGGTGAAAAGCCGGACCAGTTTCGGCGGCACCGCGCCGAAAAATGTGCGCGCGCAGGCGAAGAAATGGCTGCGAAAGTTGGAAAAAGACAAAGCCTGATTTCGCCTTTTCACCCCGTTTTGCTATGGTGCCGGTCATGTTTCACGCGCGAACAATTTTCCGGATCGCTTTGACGGTTGCGCTGGTCGCCTCGCTCGGCCTGGCCGCGTGCGGCCGCAAGGGTCCGCTCGATCCGCCGCCCGCTGCTTCGCTCGCTGGCGATCAGGCGGCGCCGGCCAGCGCTCCGATTCAGAACAATAACGCCGGGGTCAATTCCGAGGGCAGAGCAATAGCGCCGGCCGGTCCGAAGAAAAGCATTCCTCTCGACGTTTTGCTGAACTAAGAAAAAATACGATGCACCACTTTGCTTATCGCGACGGCGTGCTGCACGCCGAGGCGGTCAATCTCGACGCGCTCGCCGCCGCGGTCGGGACGCCGTTCTATTGCTATTCGAGCGCGACGCTGGAGCGGCACTACAAGGTGTTCACCGGCGCCTTCGCCGATGTGCGTGCGCTCGTGTGCTACGCCATGAAGGCGAATTCCAACCAGGCCGTGATCAAGACCTTGGCCAAGCTCGGCGCCGGCGCCGATGTGGTGTCGGGCGGCGAGCTCAAGCGCGCCCGCGCGGCCGGCATTCCAGCCGACAAGATCATGTTCTCAGGCTTGGGTAAGACCGCGGCGGAACTCGCGCTTGCGCTCGACGAGCGCATTCTTTGCATCAATGTCGAGTCCGAGCCTGAGCTCGATTTGCTGTCGTCGATTGCGGCATCGAAAGGCCAGACTGCGCCGATCTCATTGAGGGTCAATCCCGATGTCGACTCCAAGACGCATGCCAAGATCGCCACCGGCCGCTCGGAGGACAAGTTCGGCATCCCGCTCAGCCGCGCGCGCGCGGTCTATGCGCGGGCGGCAAAGCTGCCCGGTCTCAAGGTCGCCGGCGTCGACATGCATATCGGCAGCCAGATCACCGAACTCGATCCGTTCGGCGATGCTTTCGCTCTGCTGGCCGGTTTCGTGCGCACGCTACGCGCTGATGGGCACACGATCTCGCACATCGATCTCGGCGGCGGCTTGGGAATTCCCTATCGCAACGACAACGAGCCGCCGCCATCGCCGGAGGCCTATGCAAAAGTCGTCAAGCGCGCCACCCGCGATCTCGACTGCCGGCTAATTTTCGAACCGGGCCGGTTGATCGTCGGCAATGCCGGTATCCTGGTGACGCGCGTTTTGTTCGTGAAACAAGGCGAGGCGAAGAATTTCGTCGTCGTCGATGCCGCGATGAACGACCTGATCCGCCCGACTTTGTACGAGGCCTATCACGAGATCTGGCCGGTCAGCGAGCCGGCCGTATCGGCCCGCCGCATCCGCGCCGACGTGGTCGGCCCGGTCTGCGAAAGCGGCGATTTCCTGGCGCTCGGCCGCGATTTGGTGGAACCGGCGAGTGGCGCGCTGCTCGCGGTTATGACGGCCGGCGCTTATGGGGCGGTGCAGGCCGGAACCTACAACACCCGTGCTTTGGTGCCGGAAGTTCTGGTGAAAGGCTCGGAATGGGCCTTGGTTCGCCCGCGCCTTGATGTTGACCAGTTAATTGCGCTCGATCGCATGCCGGACTGGCTTTAAGCCCAACTGGCTTGAAGCCTTTGCACACCGGTATGGCCCGGGAATTGCCAGCCATAGGTCGTGGCGTGGTATCGTGCTTGCTGACAGATTCTCCTTGAGCCCAGCGACGGAGTGGCTTGTTGGACGGTTTGGACGAACAGCCTAACGGCCGGGAACAGCCGACCCGCGTACTGCTGGCGCAGGCGCTGCGGCGCGCGCGCGGCAGTTTGCTGTGGGAAAAACTGTGGCCGGCCTTGGCGACGTTGGCGACCGCACTCGGGCTGTTTCTCGCATTGTCCTGGGCTGGATTATGGATCACGCTGCCGCCACTGGGGCGCGCCATCGGGCTGCTGATATTCGTGGTCATCACCGGCGCAGCCGCGCTGCCGCTGCTGTTGCTGCGGTTACCCAGCGAAGCTGACGCGCTCAGGCGCCTTGATCGCGGCAGCGGCGAAACGCACCGTCCGGCCACCGCGGTCGCCGACGAAATTGCCGCCAATCAGCACGATCCAGTCGCGCAAGCGCTTTGGCGCGCGCATGTCGAACGCGCGCTCATGTCGGCGCGCAAACTAAAGGCCGGCTGGCCGCAGCCCAGGCTGTCGTTGCGCGATCCGCTGGCGCTGCGCGCGCTCACGCTCATTCTCGTGGTTGCGAGTTTCTTTGCGGCCGGCAACGAGCACTTCAAACGCATCGCCGCCGCCTTTGACTGGCAGGGCGTGGTCGCACCCGCGATTTTCCGTATCGACGCCTGGGTTACGCCGCCGGTCTATACGGGCCGTCCGCCGGTGATGTTGCCCGGCTTGCGTCCTGGCGAGACCGCGCAAGCTGCCGCGGCGCCGGTTTCGGTGCCGGCCGGCAGTCAATTGGTGATCCGTTCGACCGGCAATGTGCGCTTCGACGTCGTGCGCAAGGGCGGCATCGAGGATGTGCCGGCCGAGGCGCACGGACCGATGCCGGCAGGCACCGAGGAGCGCCGGCTCGTCATCAAGGGCGACGGCTCCGCCGCCATTCATGGCGTGCTCGGTGGCGATTTGGTCTGGAAATTCACCGCCGTGCCTGACCGTGTGCCGACCATCGAGTTGACCAAGGATCCCGAACGCCAGGCGCGCGGCGCCTTGCGGCTCGATTACAAAATCGACGACGACTATGGCGTGGTCGATGCCAAGGCCACTTTCGCGCTCAAAGATGAGGCGCCCGCCGGCAAGCCGCGCCATCCGCTGTTTGCCGAACCCGATTTCCCACTCACATTGCCGCAGGCGCGCGCACGCTCGGGCGCTGCGCAAACCACGCGGGATCTTACCGAACATGCCTGGGCTGGTGCGGAAGTCGTCATGACGCTTACCGCCAAGAACGAGGCCGGCAATGTGGGCCGCAGCGAGCCACACGAACTCACGCTGCCGCAACGCATCTTCGTCAAGCCGATCGCGCGCGCGCTGATCGAACAGCGCCGCATTCTTGCGCTCGATGCCGACAGCCGGCCGCTGGTACTTGAAGCGCTCGACGCGCTCACCATCGCGCCGGAACACTTCACGCCCGAAGCCGGCATCTATCTGGGTTTACGCTCGATTTATTACGATCTCGGCCGCGCCAGGACAGACGACGCCATGCGCGAAGTCGTGGCGCGCATGTGGGACATGGCGCTGCAAATCGAGGACGGCAATGTCTCGCAGGCCGAGCAGGCGTTACGCCAGGCGCAAGATGCGCTTCGCCAGGCGCTCGAACGCGGCGCCAGCGACGAAGAGATCAAGAAGCTGATGGACCAGCTGCGCGCCGCCATGGACAAATTCATGCAGGCGCTGGCGGAAGAGATGCGCAAGAATCCGCAGCAACTGTCGCGCCCGCTCGACAAGAATACCCGCACGCTCAGTCAGCAGGATCTCAAGAGCATGCTCGACCGGCTCGAGGCGCTGGCCCGCTCGGGCAATAAAGATGCCGCGCGCCAACTTCTCGATCAAATGCAGTCGATGCTCGAAAATCTCCAGATGGCGCGCCCGGGCGCGCAAGGCGACCAGGGTGACGACGACATGATGTCGGCGCTCGACGAATTGGGCGACATGATCCGCAAGCAACAGCAGTTGCGCGACAAGACCTACAAGGAAGGCCAGGACCAGCGCAGCGACCGTCAACGCAATCCGCGCGGCCAAGGCCAGCCGCAAATGGGCGATCTGCGCCAGGATCAGCAGGCCTTGAAGGACCGCCTTAATAAACTGCTTGAGCAGTTGCGCCAGCGTGGGCTCGGCAATCCCGGTCAGGATCAAAAAGGCCAAGGGGAGAAGGGTCAAGGCGAGAAAGGCCCAGGCGGAAAAGGCGACACGGGCCAGCTCGGCGATGCCGGCGATGCCATGGGCGAGGCGGAAGGCGAGCTCGGCGAGGGCGACGCCGAAAGCGCGGTCGGCTCGCAGGGGCGCGCCTTGGAAGCCTTGCGTAAAGGCGCGCAAGGGCTGGCGCAACAAATGCAGCAGAACGGCATGGGCATGGGAATGAGCCCCGGCCAACCCGGCCGCGGTGGGCGCGGGCGCGCCGAACAGAATACCGATCCGCTCGGGCGCTCGATGCGCAACGGCCGCGAATATGACGATGGTGTCACCGTGAAAGTGCCGGGCGAAATCGACGCTCAGCGCGCGCGCCGCATTCTCGAAGAGCTGCGCAAGCGCTTCGGCGAGAGCGCCCGCCCGCAGCTCGAACTCGATTACATCGAGCGGCTGCTGAAAGATTTCTAAACGACTGGAATTGGCTAGTGCCGCTCGACCAGCGCCTCGCGTACGGCGCCTTTGATCTGCTCGACCGAGAATGGCTTGGAGATGACGTCGTGCACCAGCGCGTCCAGCCCGTGTGCGCGCTCGCGTTGATCGGCGTAACCGGTCATCAGCATGATCGCCATATCGGGATGCCTGCGTCCGGCGGCAAGTGCCAGCGCGATGCCGTCCATCGATGGCATCTGTACGTCGGTCAAAAGCAGGTCGAGATCGCCCTTGCACCGGCGTAGTGCCTTGAGCGCGGCGGCGCCGTCTTGTGTCACGATCAATTCGTGTCCGTCGTCGCTGAGCGCGCGAACGACAAGGCTGCGGATGTCGTCATTGTCTTCGGCGATCAGAATTTTTGCCATTGGATTATTTCGCTCCGGCGGCGGCGTCCTGGGAATTGAAGAATCGCACAATCACGTCGCTGGCTTCCGGAGGCGGCGAGACGAGCCGGCTGCTGAATTTGAGACTCTCGCCGGGGCCGAGAATGCTGCGGCTTGGCAACGCGGTCCACGTATAGATCTCCTGTCCGGAGGCATTGCGCGCGGCAAAGCGCAGACGCGGTACCTCGACCGGTTTAGCGCCGATGCTTACGATCGTGCCCTCGACCAGCATGTTCTTGACGCCGTCCTGGTCGTCTTTGGTAATGTGAACATTCTCGAACTGCAGGTCGCGCAGATTGACCGGCAGGCCGATCCAGGCAAACAGCGAAGCGGTCTGCGGCAAATAGCGCACGACTTCGGCGCGCCCAAGGACAAGCGTCACGTTGACGGCGGCCAGCACGAGAAAGGTCGCAATCCATTTCTGCGAGCGCCGCGATTCCCGCCGCCGCGTCTTTAGCCGCAAGCGGCGCGCGGCGAAGGTTTCGGCCTCGTCGGAATCGAGCTCGGCACTGGCCACCCCCGGCAGCCTGCCGGGCTCGGCCGCCGGCACCAGCGACGGCGCGTCGGTGATTGTCACCGGCTGCGGTGGATTGCTTTGGACATTATGGTTGGGAGGCTCAATTGGGCGCGAAGTTATGGCAGCGCCAGGCATGGCCGGCGGTGGTTCGTTTAGATCGCCGCCGCGATGGTCGGCCTTTTCCGGCTCCTCTTGCGCGTCGCGTTCGACCGCCCGGGCGGGCGATTCGGAAGAATGGGCTTCCGCGGACTGGGCTTGCGCCTCCGCGATGACGTTATCGACGAAACTCGTGACATTCGGGGCTATTTCCGGCGCGCCGGCAAACCAGGTTTTTTTGCAGCGCGCACAGCGCACGGCGCGCCCGGCCGGCCCTACCGAGGCCGGGTCGATCAAATAAGAGGTGGCGCAGCTTGGACAGACAATCAGCATGGCATCTGCGGTAATTTCGGTATCAAAACCTAGCAGCCGTCCGTTAATGGACTGGAAACCATGGCCGCCATGGCCAGGGCCGCCATTTGGCCCTATCCCCTTGTTTTTCCGGCGTCGGTGGCTCTGGCGGCGGCGGGATAATGCTGTAAAAGCGCTGTAATTGACGTTTGAAGGGCCTCGCATGGCTTTAATCGAGGGCATTTAGCGGAGACGGGCGTGGTCCGATTCGAAAATGTGGGCTTGCGCTACGGCATCGGGCCGGAGGTTCTGCGGGACCTTACGTTCCGCATTGAGCCGCATTCTTTCCAGTTTCTGACCGGCCCCTCCGGTGCCGGCAAGACATCGCTGTTGCGCCTGTTGTTCCTATCGTTAAAGCCCACGCGAGGGCTGATCACCCAATTCGGCCATGACGTCGCGACCTTGTCGCGCGACGCGGTTGCGACACTTCGCCGCCGCATCGGCATCGTGTTCCAGGATTTCCGGCTGCTCGATCACATGACGACTTACGAGAATGTCGCGCTTCCCCTGCGGGTGATGGGCCGGCCCGAGGATAGCTACCGCGACGAAGTGATCGAACTGCTCAAATGGGTCGATCTGGGCGAACGCATGTGGGCGCTGCCGCCGGTGCTCTCGGGCGGCGAGAAACAGCGCGCGGCGATTGCCCGCGCGGTGATAGCGCGGCCGCAACTGCTGCTCGCCGATGAGCCGACCGGCAATGTCGATCCGAGTCTCGCGCAGCGCCTGCTGCGGTTGTTCATCGAGCTCAACAAGTCCGGAACGTCGGTGGTGATCGCCACCCACGACATCGCACTGATGGACCAATACGACGCGCGCCGTCTGGTGCTGCACGACGGCCGCCTGCATATTTACGATTGAGACGAAGAATGAGTGACTCGAACCGAAACGATATGACGGCGCTGCCGCGCATGCCCGGCGGTCCGCTGCCGCGTTTCGACACGCCGCTGGTGCCGCGCAATTCGATTTCCGGGCGGGCGCTTATCGCGGTCGTCGCTATCATGACGTTTCTGGCGTCGCTCACCACCGGCGCGGTGATCCTGGTGGGTGGCGCGGCCAGCGAATGGCAAGCGGACGTGGCGCGCGAGGTCACCATTCAGGTCATCCCGGCGCCAGGCCGCGATCTTGACGCCGTGGTCGAAAAGGCGGCTTCGGTTGCGCGCGCCTTCCCCGGCATCGGCGACGTGCGTCCCTATACCAAGGAGGAATCCAACAAGCTGCTCGAGCCGTGGCTCGGCAGCGGGCTCTCGCTCGACCAGCTTCCGGTCCCGCGGCTTATTGTCGTGAAGGTTTCATCCGGCGCCACGCCCGATCTTGCACAGCTTCGCCGGCAATTGGCCGAACAGGTGCCGGGCGCGACGCTCGACGATCATCGCGGCTGGATCGACCGCATGCGCGCCATGACCGGTACGGCGGTGGCCGTAGGCATCGGCATACTTATCCTGGTGATTGCCGCCACCGTCCTCTCGGTTACCTTCGCCACACGTGGCGCCATGGCGACCAACAAGACGGTGATTGAGGTCCTGCATTTCGTCGGCGCCAAGAACGGCTTTATCGCCGGGCATTTCCAGCGCCATTTCCTACTGCTCGGCCTGCAGGGCGGCGGCATTGGCGGCGGCGCGGCGGTCGCGCTGTTTGCGCTGGCAGCCGGCATCAGCCGCTGGTTTGCCGGCACCGCGGGCGGCGACCAGACCACGGCCATGTTCGGGTCTTTTTCGATTGGAATTATCGGCTATGTCGCGGTATTCGGCCAAGTCATTCTAATCGCGGCGGTGACGGCCATGACGTCGCGACAAACGGTCAACCGGACCCTGGAGATGATCGACTAACATGCTTGGAGGTCTTGCCCGCTGGATTGGCTTTTTCACCATGACCGCCGGCGCCGTCGGGATCCTGCTGCTGACGGCCGGGTTCTTCTGGTTCGCCTGGAATATCCCGAGCGAAGACGTCTCATCCGACCGCAAGGCGGACGGAATCGTGGTGCTGACCGGCGCCGCGTCGCGCATTCCCGATGCCATCGAATTACTGGCGGCCGACCGCGGCAAGCGGCTGTTGATCACCGGCGTGCACCGCGCCACCAGCGCCAAGGAAATTGCGCGGCTGACGCCGCTTTATTCCAAATTCTTCACCTGCTGCATCGATCTCGATCGCTCCGCGCTCAATACATTTGGCAATGCGCTGGAAACCAAACGCTGGGCGCATGAACATAATTTTGATTCGCTGCTGGTGGTGACGTCGAACTGGCATATGCCGCGCGCCATGGCCGAGCTTGAGCACCAACTGCCCGACGCCACGCTGATCGCCTATCCGGTGATGTCGGAAAAGGTCAAAACCGAGCCGTGGTGGTCGAATTTGGAAACCGCGCGTTTTCTGTTCGCGGAATATCTGAAATATTTGTTCGCGCGCAGCCGCATGTATCTCGATCCCGATAGCGCGGCGTAAAGGAGGAGACCGGCGTGCTCATCCTCGTTCGCTCGATCGTGTTCAACTTGCTGTTCTATTTGAACACGTTGATCTATCTGGTCATCGCGCTGCCGACCTTTTTCATGCCCTATCGCGCCATTATCGCGGTGGCGCGCTCGTGGGGCCGCACCAATCTTGTGCTGCTGCGGGTGATCGCCGGTATCGATATCAAAGTGCACGGCCGCGAAAAAATCCCGCATGGCCCGATCATCGTCGCCTCCAAGCACCAGTCGGCCTGGGAGACCTTCGCGCTGCTGCCCTTGTTCGAGAATCCGCTATTCATCCTCAAACGCGAGCTGGAATGGATCCCGATTTTCGGCTGGCTCATGATCAAGGGCCGCATGGTACCGATTGACCGCAGCGCCGGGCCGCAGGCGCTGGCCGCCATGACCGAGCGCGCGCGCATCGAACTGGCCGACAACCGCCAGCTCATTATTTTTCCCGAGGGTACGCGGCGTGCCGCTGGCGCCGAACCGCGCTACAAACATGGCGTGGCCCATCTTTACGCGGCGGAAGGTGTGCCGTGCCTGCCGATCGCGCTCAATTCCGGGCTGTTCTGGCCGCGCCGCTCGATCCGCCGCTTCCCGGGAACGGTGTTGGTGGAGATTCTCGATCCGATCGCGCCCGGTCTCGCCAAGGACGAGTTTTTCAAGCTCGTGCAACATGAAATCGAAACCGCGACCGCGCGCCTGATTGCGGAATCCAAGGCCGCGCAAGGCCAATAGCTTGGCTGCCGTTCAAGCCTGCTCGTGGACGCCCTTGAGCTGCTCAGCCAGCCTGTGCAGATCGGCGTCGCGATAGCCTTGCGCTTCGATTTCCTTAACCGCCGCCAGCACGTAATCGCGGCAGCGGCCGGAGCGGCCATGGCCCTGGCGGATATAATGGAGTTGCTCGGCTAGACTGAGGCGGCCGGCATATTGCTGGTGGCCCCGGTCGACCATGTAGCAAAGCGCGTGCACGTTCTGCGCCGGGTCGTCGTCAAGCCAAACCCGCCGCCGCGCCTCGCGATAGACCATGGTCACTTGTTCGCGCGCGCGTAGATAGTCGATCGTTTCCGCGCGCTTCGACTTAGCGACCCGGTAGGCGATGCCGCGGCAATTGCCGCCGCGGTCCAGGCCTAGCACCAGGCCGGGGCGTTCCGGCGTGCCGCGATGGACGAAGGAGTAGACGCAAAGCGCGCGATGCGCGCCAACCAGGCGGGCAGGGCGGCGTTCGAGATAGGCAAATCCCGGCCGCCACATCAGCGATCCATAGCCGAACACCCACAGGTCGTCGCCGCTTTGGTCGATTTTTTTGCCCATCGTGCTAGGGAATAGACCACGATTCCCGAAGCGGATGCGATGGCCTAGAAACGCCGCATTCGGCAGGTGTTACACGTCTTATGGCCGGAACCCGTACCGCGCGCCGCCGCAACCGGCGCTATATTTCCCTGGTGATCCTGGTCGCCGCGTTGTTCGGTGGCTGGAGCTGGCTATGGAACTATGCCGCGGACAAGGCGCAAACCAGCATCGAGGGCTGGCGCGCGCGCGAGGCCAAAGCCGGCCGCATCTATAGCTGCGGCTCGCAGACTTTTGGCGGCTATCCGTTTCGTATCGAAGTGGATTGCGACCCCGCTTCCGCATTGTTCCGCAGCAACCAGCCACCCGTGGAAATCAAGACCGCCGGCATCCTGATCGCGGCGCAGGTGTACCAGCCGAATTTGCTGATCAGCGAATTCCATGGCCCGCTCACCATCGCCGACCCCGGCAAGCTGCCCAATATCATCGTCAACTGGAAGCTGTTCCAGTCGAGCGTGCGGGGAACGCCCTCTGCGCCCGAGCGCGTGTCACTGGTATTCGACAAACCGGCCGTCGATCGCATCAGCGACGGTAGCCAGCAGACCTATTTGCGCGCCAAGCACATTGAGATCCACGGCCGCATGATGGAGGGCTCCGCTGCCAACCGCCCGGTGATCGAAATCGCCTTGCAGCTTGATCAGGCTTCGATGCCGGGATTGCATGCGGCCGCGGCCGAGCCGGTTGACGCCGACATCGTCGCGGTGCTGCGCGGTCTCAAAGACTTTGCGCCCAAACCCTGGCCGGTCCGCTTTCGCGAATTGCAGGCCGCCGGCGGCAGTATCGAGATCACCAATGCGCGCGTGCAGCAAAGCGAGACCACCGCCATCGGCAGCGGCAGTCTATCGATCAACAGTAATGGCTTGCTGGAGGGTCAGTTGCGCGTAACGGTCGCCGGCGTCGAGGCGTTTCTCAATTCTATCGGCGCGCAGCAGATGGTGCAGGCCTCGCCGAGCATGGACAAACTTTCCGGCGCGCTCGACCGCCTGGTACCCGGCCTCGGCAATGTCGCGCGTCAGCAGGCTGGCGCCGGGATCTCGGCCGGCATCAATCTGATCGGCGAACAGACCACGCTCGAAGGCAAACGCGCTGTTATCTTGCCGCTGCGCTTTGAAGATGGCGCGGTGTTCTTAGGGCCGGTTCGAATCGGTAACGTGCCGCCGCTGTTTTAGTCGCCGTACGCGGCGTAAGGACTGGGCAGCGGCGCATTCGGCAGGTCCGGATGCGGGCGGCCGAAATCGGGCGCAGCGGAATCCTGTCCGATATCGACGATGCCTTTACGGATGTCGCGGGTGCGCGCGAAATGCTCATATAGCGCCGCGCCGTCGCCATTGCGGATCGCCTTGGTCAATAGCGAGATGTCCTCGTTGAATCGGCCGAGCATTTCCAGCACCGCTTCCTTATTTGCGAGGAATACGTCGCGCCACATGGTCGGGTCGGAGGCGGCAATGCGCGTGAAGTCGCGGAAGCCGCCGGCGGAAAATTTCAGCACTTCCGATCGCGTCACCGTCTGCAATTCATCGGCGGTGCCAACGATGGTGTAAGCGATCAGATGCGGCAGATGGCTGGTCACCGCCAGCACCAAATCATGATGATCGGGCGCCATGGTTTCCACATTAGCGCCCAACAGACGCCAGAACGCTGCGAGCTTTTCTAACGCCGCAGGATCGGTGCCTTCGGGTGGCGTGAGAATGCACCACCGGTTGACGAACAGTTCGGCAAAGCCGGCGTCGGGCCCGGAATATTCGGTGCCGGCCACGGGATGGGCCGGGACAAAGTGAACGTTTTTCGGCAGAAACGGCGCCATATCGCGCACCACCGAGCCTTTTACCGATCCAACATCGGAAACGATCGCGCCGGCTTTGAGATGCGGTCCGATCTCCTTGGCGACCTCGCCACTGGCGCCGACTGGGATGCTGACAATGACGAGATCGGCGCCTTCGACCGCGGCGGCATTGCTTTCCACTACTTGGTCAGCAATGCCCAATTCGGCCACGCGCTTGCGCGTCGCGGGCGAGCGCGCGGTCGCCACGATCGACGCCGCTGCGCCTTGCGCTTTGGCCGCGCGCGCAATCGATGAACCGATCAGCCCGGTGCCGATCAGAGCCAGCCGGTTAAAGAGAAAAGCGGGCTCGCTCACGCGCTTTTTCCCATAAACTCAGCCAGCGCTTTTAACACCAGATGATTGGCTTCCTCGGTGCCGACGGTCAGCCGCAAGGCGTTGGGCAGGCCGTATCCGGCGACCCGGCGCAAAATAAGTCCGCGCTTGGTGAGAAAGTCGTCGGCATCGGCCGCGGTCCGCCCCTTGCTCTCCGGAAAATGGATGAGCACGAAATTCCCCACGCTCGGCGTCACTTTTAGTCCGAGGCCGCCGATTTGTAGTGTGAGCCACGCCAGCCATTTCGCGTTGTGCGCCACCGACATCTCGACATGCGCGCTGTCCTCAATGGCTGCGATGCCGGCTTTGATCGCCGGCGTATTGACGTTGAACGGGCTGCGCACGCGGTTGAGCGCATCGACAATATGCGCCGGTCCATATAGCCAGCCCAGCCGCACCGCGGCTAGCCCATGGATCTTCGAGAAGGTCCGGCACATCACGACGTTTTCGGATGTCGCCACCAGTTCGATGCCGGATTCGTAATCGTTGCGCTGCACATATTCGGCATAGGCCGCGTCCAGGACGAGAATCACATTGGTTGGCAGCTTCTGCTGTAGGCGCTTGATCTCGTCGAACGGCACATAGGTGCCGGTCGGATTGTTGGGATTGGCAATGAACACGATGCGCGTGCGCGCGCTCACCGCAGCTAGAATAGCGTCGATATCGGCTGTGTAGTTTTTTTCCGGCACGGCAATCGGCTTGCCGCCATGTCCCAAGGCGTAGATCGGGTACATGAGAAAGCCGTGCGCGCTGTAGATGACTTCGTCGCCATCGCTCAGATAGGCATGCGCCAGCAGATTGAGCAGATCGTCGGAGCCGGCCCCGCAAACGATGCGCTCCGGATCGAGGCCGAAGGCGCGCCCGATCGCCATACGCAATTCGGTGACCGAGCCGTCCGGGTAATCTTCCAGCCGCTGCGCCGCCGTATTGTACGCGGCGACAGCCTTCTTGCTCGGCCCCAACGGACTTTCGTTGGAGGACAGTTTGAACACTTTGTCGACGCCTGGCGCCGTGCTCTTGCCCGGGACGTAAGGGGCAATATCGAGCACGCCGGGGCGCGGTTGCGGTCGGGTTGCGGTCATCTTCAGCCTTAGTTCTTGTTGGCGCCGACCGTATAGCGGATTGCGTGGCTGCCGACGAGGGCCGATGAGCGCACCGTGGCGCCGGCTTTAACCATGGCCGCGCTGATTTGATCGAGGCTCACATCCTTGGATAGCGTCACCAGCAAAGCCGCGCCATCGAAGGCGCGGTCGGGCACCGCTATGAAATCGGCCAGCGCCGAAAGCGCCTGCGCCGGGCCTGCGCCCCAGCCTGAAACGCGGATGCTCCAAACCGGGGCTTCGGTCGCCATGGCGTCGGCGGTGACCCGCGAAATCACGAATACCGGGAGAGCCGCCGGGTGGTCGGCGCGCTCGACGAAGGGCAGGCGGGCGATGATCTTGGGCGCGGCGTCGAATTCGAGCGCGCTCCACCAGGCGCCGGCGCCGGCCACCACGCTCGACGCTACCAGGCCAAGATCGCCCTTCGATGTCGATACTGCCGCCAC
>Ga0302320_10010682_pt1 | contig 19547 bp, 18 predicted proteins | sample Bog_T0_3_FD_202130 | JGI IMG/M metagenome (GOLD analysis project Ga0302320, IMG submission 202130) | Peat permafrost microbial communities from Stordalen Mire near Abisko, Sweden - Bog_T0_3 | ecosystem: Environmental > Terrestrial > Soil > Wetlands > Peat | place: Sweden: Abisko, Stordalen Mire... | reverse complement strand
GCGAAGGCCCAGGCCTGGGCGCACCGTTGCAGGGCCAGGCCCGCGCGCGGAGACAGCCCCGCTCCCGCGCCATCGACCTGGCGGCTTTTTTCCAGGAGGTCGAGGATGTAGTCGCGTACCGCGTCTGAGACGTGGAGTTCGCGCACTTTTTGCTGCCAGACAAGAAGCTGCTCGGCCGAAACCAGCGGTTTCAAATGGCGAATCAAGTCCCGGCGATCCTGTCCCGCGAGCATTTCCTTCTCCGCGCGGCGTCCGGGAAAACCGAGTTCCAGGCGCATGAGAAAGCGGTCGAGTTGCGATTCGGGCAGCGGATAGGTGCCGATCTGCCGCTGCGGATTCTGCGTGGCGATGACAAAAAACGGGACGGGCAGCAGATGCGTGTTGCCGTCGATGGTGACCTGTCCCTCCTCCATCGCCTCGAGGAGCGCGCTTTGCGCCTTGGGCGTCGCGCGATTCACTTCATCGGCCAGGAGCATTTGCGCAAAGATTGGGCCCCGGTGAAAGACAAACTGCCGCGAGGCCGGATCGAAAATGGCATTACCCAGGACATCGGCGGGCAACAGGTCGCTCGTGAATTGCACGCGTCGGAATTCGAGGCCAAAAATCCTGGCCAGCGCGTGCGCCAGCGTCGTCTTGCCCACGCCGGGGATGTCCTCGATCAGCAGATGTCCGCGCGCCAGCAGACAACAGAAGGCCATGCGAACAGCATGGTCCTTGCCCAAAAGGATCGAATCGAGCCGGGCCAACACATCATTGATCGAGACGCTCATGCTTGCTTACCACGAAAGGCTACGCGATATTCACGAACTGCCAAGCAAGACCCACGCGACGTTTTCGCACGGTTGCTTTCCGAGGTGCGTTGGTTAGATTTCAGTATCCTGTTCGCATGAACTTCCGCGATGTACCCAATCTTCTCAGGTTTGAACAGTACGCCCGTGGTCACGCCGATAACGAGATCATCATGGATTGTTATACGCGCATCCGGGAGGTGATCGCCCCGGTGCCGGAGCCGCCGGATAATTTGAAGGTGAGCGGCGCGCCTGTGGCCGATCTCAAGGCGAGTTGCGAAGCGGTGGAAAAATCGAACCGTCTGATCTGGGCCTGCGCGGCGGCTACCGACCAAGTTTCCCCCCGCCTCTGGGATTACCTGCCCGATTACAAATCGTCGCTCGATTATTTTCTCGGCCTTAGCGATCTCGAACTGATGGCGGTCACCCAGAAGCACCGGATCAATTGGGAATCCGTTTAGACCAATGTCGCAGCCGCGCCCGAGAGGGTGCGGACCACCGCCTCACGGCAGCGGCTACCAAAAGCTGACTGCTTCCATTCACGCGTCCCGCACCACCATCTTCAACCCGTTTTTTGGGCGTAAGGTCACGGTTGGATTCACCTCGACAAAGTGCCCCGTCACCGCCTCAAACCGCCAACGCCGTGCGATCACGGCCAGGATGAGAACGCCTTCCGCCCAGGCAAAAGCGTCGCCGATGCAGATGCGTCCGCCGCCGCCGAAAGGAAAGTAAGCGAACTTGGGCCGGGCCGCCTGCGCCGGTTCATCCAGCCAGCGCTCGGGACGGAATTCGAGTGCGTTGGGCCAGAACCGCTCGTCGCGATGGACGATATACTGGCTGGTGATGACGATCGTGCGGCGCGGAACTTCGTAGTCGCCGATGGTCACGTCCTCCAGCGCGCGCCGGCCAACCACCCAGACCGGCGGGAAGAGCCGCATCGATTCGGAAAAGACCGCCGTCGTGTAGGGCAGCCGCGCCGTGTCCTCGAGGCCGGGCAGACGGTCGGCACCGAGCACCGCATCGATCTCCGCCTTCATTTTAACGCGCACGGGCTCGTGCTGGGTCAGCAGGTGCCACGTCCAGGCCAGCGCGTTGGCCGTCGTCTCGTGCCCGGCAAGAAAAAGGGTCATCGCCTGGTCGCGCACCTCGACATCGGTCAGACGCTTCCGGGGATTCTCCGCATCCTCCGCCGCCAGCAACATGGAAAGCAGGTCGCCATGGTCGCGTGCCTCCTTGCGCCGCTGGGCAATGAGCCGGTAGATGGTCGCGTTGAGCCGTTGGTGCGCCTCGTGCAAGCGGAAATTGGCCGGCGTCGGCACGCGCCGGAGAATATTCCAGAACGGCAAAAGCATCCGGTTGAAATTCTCGATGATGACGGTGAGCGATTCCGCGATGTCGCCAGCCTCTTCACCGACATCCGATCCGAACAACGTCGCCGCGACCACGGCCAGCGTCAGCCGGTTCATCTCGACCGCGAGATCGATTTCGGCACCCGCCCGCTGAGCATCGGTCCACACCCGCGCTTTTTCGGCCATGATCTGCGCGTAACCGGCAATTCGTCCGCGATGAAAGGCGGGCTGGATGAGCCGCCGCTGGCGTGTGTGCTCCTCGCCTTCACTCACGAGCAGGCTGTTGCCCAAAAAAACGCGCGCGCCTTCAAGCGCCTTGCCCTTGCGAAACGAATTCTGCTTCGTCAACAGCACCTCGTTCACCAAAGCCGGATCGCTGAACAAAATAAAGCGCTCGTTGAAGAGAGTGAACCGCGCGGCGTCGCCAAATTTTTCCTTCAGCTCGCGAAAAAAATCGAGCGGTCCTCCGAAACGCCGGTGCACACTCCCGATGAAGGGAATTTCCCTGGGACTTGGAATGGAATGAAACGGACGAGGGGGCACCCCCCAAAGATAGACGCCCGCGCCAAAAAGCGAAGCCGCGTTTCTCAGCTTCAGTTATCCTGAGCTTGCCGAAGGATCGGCTCTACCCGTAGTTTGCCCCTACGATGAAAAGTAGGTATGGCGATAGACAAGAATAATTAGAAATACCCAGAAAAAAGTTTCTAACGAAATTGGAACCAGAAAAAGGCCCAAAGTTGAATATCTAAAACCTGAAGTCTTAGGAAAGATAAAAAACCAGATGAGGCCGGAGATCGCCATTGCACACGATAAGAAAATCTCTGCCTCAACAATATATGGAAGTAAAACTGCCCTTTCGTTACGGCTTAAATCTCCGAACAGATTGAATGGTAAAATACTCCACAAAAGGACGTAGATAAGAATCCCACAGATTCCCAAAGCGATAGCAAGCCAAGGTGCTTTTTTCACAGAATTATTTGAGATAACGTATTTCAAAAGGGAGTCCTATTCAATCTTTGCCTATCGCGATAGGACCAGCTCTCCACGGAAGCTTGCCTTCCGCCTGCCTTGGGTGAACATCTTGCGGCATGTGGACTGATCGCGAGTTGCTCACGGCCCTGCAGCGCGGGGAGGACGCAGCCTGGGACGAAGCCTTCCGACGTCTCTATCCCTCCGCTTTTGCCGCGGCACGCCATCCCCTAGCCTCGCTTACGCCCGCCGAGGCTGAGGATATCGCCATCGAGGCGCTCACGCTGCTGCTGCCGAAAGTGAAGACGGTCGCCGCGTTCGACGAACTGCGACTGCTCGTCATCACCATCGCTTCGCGCAAGGCCATTTCGGAAAGGCGCCGTCAACTGGCTGACAAGCGCGGCGGCGGCGACCTCACCAGCCTCGACGCGATGCAGGACGACGAGACGATCCGCTTCGAGCCTGCGGAGCAGCTCATCTCCCATTTCAGCGATACCGATTTGCGTGATCTTTCCCGGCTCCTCGATCAGGCGCTCTCCGGCCTGGAACCGCGCAACGCCGATCTGCTGCGCGATTTCCTCGTCCATCATCTCGCCTACAAGGAATTGGCCGAAAAGTACCGGATGCCCATCGGCAGCATCGGGGTGAGCCTGGCCCGCAGTCTCGATAAGATTCGCTCCCATTTGCAGACCATGCCAAAATTGTCGAAAGAACTTGCCGCCTATTTGCGATAAAGGGATATGGACACCGAAAACTTCACCACCCTGGCCCTGCGTGTCATCGCCGGGGAGGCTTCCGCCGAGGAGCGCCGGGCCCTGGAAGCGGAGCTGGCTGCGACCCCGGTCCAGCGGGAGGAATTCGAGCAGCTCAAGCTGACGCATGAGATTATGCGCACGACCTTGCCCCTGGTCGAAGCGGCGAGCGCGGTGACGCCGGAACTTCCCGCCTATCGCGTCAACGAGCTCCGCACGGCGGTCCGGCAACATTTCGGTGCCGCGACAAAGCGCGAAAAAAAAGCGTCGTTCGGAGTGCTTGCCCTACTGCGCTGGATTTTTGCCGGAAGCGGCTTCGCGGTGGCTGGCACGGCCATCGTTTTGCTTTGCTACGCCAACCGCTCGGTGGAAGTCGGCCTCTACGGAACGGGCCTCGATCGCAGTGGCGAGCAGCCGCTTTCCGCACAAGATCTACCCTCGGCTCATCTCGTCACTTTCGACCAGGATGCGCCTTTCGACGAATGGCAAAGCCGTCCCCTGGCCTGGAATGAACACGCCAAAATCTGGGTCGATAACGAACATGACCTGCTTCACATCGTCCGGCGCGTCCGGCAGGGGCAGATTGTGATGGAGACCCAGCCGCTGGCCCCGACGGATGAAGCCCAGCGCGAACAGATCAAGCAGGCCGTGGAAGCACTGAAGAACTAATTCGTCTCGAAGCCGTACTTGGCCCAGATCGGCTTCGCGGCGGCGTTGGTGCAAAAATCGATGAAGGCCCTCGCCTGCGCCGGGTTCTTCGCGAGGCGTGAAACCGCCGCGGTATAGAAGACGGGCGGCGCATCATCCGAGCCCAGCGGTAAAACCTCGAAGCCGGGTAGTTTGACCAGGGCCGCATCGGTCTTATAGACAAAGACGGCATCGTCCTGCTCCTTCTGGGCGGCAGCCAGCGCCAGCGCATCGGTCGGCGTGTAATCGTAGATGTCCTTGTGATCGTCGTCGAGGAGGCCGTGCTTCTGCAAGGCGCGCCTGGCCACCCGTCCCGACGCAACCAGATCCGGATTACCCAGCGCAACTTTTTTCCATTCGGTCCCGATCAAATCGAACCAGTCGAGATCGTCATCCTTGACCAGAGCCTTGCGCCCATAAATGACCACGCTGTTGCGCGCGAGCGAACTCTGGCCGTCGGCAAAGAGAAAACCCTTGTCGGTCATCTCCTTTACGTCCGCCACGTCGGCGCTGATGACCACGTCATAAATCGCGCTGCTCGATCCCGCCTCCACTTTCGAGCGGAGCGTTCCCGAATTGGTCAGCGTCAGCGGCACCTGCGGGCTCGAATCCTGGTTGTCGGCCCAGGTTTGCGCCAACTCCTGCAAAACCTGCCTGAGGCTGCTTTCGGCGATGATGGCAACCTGCGGCACCGCTGCGGCAGGCGCGCTGTTTGTGGCAGACGTCTGCAATTGCGGAGGCGTAATCGAATCGGGCGCAACCGGCAACGCGGGCCGGGCCTGGTTCGGATCGGCGGGCTGGGCCGGAATCGCCGTTTGCGCAGGCAGCGGCACGAGGCTGCCAAGCAGGAGCGCGAGACTAAGGAGTAATCGGTTCATGTTGCCGTGAAGGGCAGTCAACCACCTACTCCATCAACTCATAGGCGATTGCGCTCAAGACAAAAAAGGCGGCGGTCTCCGCGCGCAGAATGATCTTTCCCAAGGAGACGGGAATGAATCCCGCCGAGCGCGCCTGGCCGATTTCCGCCGGGGTGAAATCGCCTTCCGGCCCGACCATGACGACAATCGGCGTGCCCGGTTTGAGGCCGGGAAGATGTTCGCGCAACACGGTCTTGAGCGGCTTCGCCTCGGGCTGAAGCGAGGCGATCAATTTGACTGCTCCCCGGGGCAAGGCGGCGACAAAGTCCTTCGGCGCGGCGGGCGGATGCACCACCGGGAGCCAGTTCTGGCCGCATTGCTTGGCTGCCTCAATGGTGAGCTTCTGCCATTTCTCGACCTTCGCCTCGGCTTTCTCCCCTTCAACGTGCGCCACACTATGGTCCGATTGCAAGGGGGCCAGTTCGGAGACGCCGAGTTCGGTCGCCTTTTCGATGATCAGGTCCATCGACTTGGCCTTGGTCAGCGCCTGCGCCAGCCAGACCGGGTGCGTCGCCCGCGGAGTGGCCGCCTTGGCCAGAATCTGGAACCTGACCTGTTCGCGGGCGATTTCGGTGATGCGCGCTTTCGCCTCACCCCCGTGGCCGTCGAACACCGCGAAGAGATCGCCCACCCCCTGCCGCATGACCTGCGCGCAGTGGTGGGATTGTTCCGCGTCGAGTAAACCGCGATCGAGTGAGGGAGAGTAGTAGCGTTTCATGGGGAGGGATGCATTTACCAAATTACTAAATTAAGCCAAATTTCAAAATGGGGGGACAAGTCCCCAACCGGAGGATGTCTATGGCCATATTTTTGACCTGTAGAGGCATTACTTAAAAAAGTCCTTTGCTTTGCGGAAGAAGGAAGTTTCCTCCGGGTGGGTATGCTCGTCACAACTGTCGGCGAAAGCCTGCAAATGCGCGCGCTGCTCGTGGTTGAGCTTCGTCGGAACCTCAACGTAAAGTTTTGCGTGGAGATCGCCCACGCCGCGTCCATGGACCTCCGGCAGGCCCTTGCCGCGCAGGCGGAAGACTTTGCCCGAGGGCGTGCCCGCCGGAACGCGCAGCACGGCGCTTCCTTCGAGGGTGGGTACCTTCACCTCGCCGCCAAGGGCCGCCTTGGCAAAGCTGATCGGTACGCTGCAATAGAGGTCGGTGCCTTCACGCTGGAAAATCTCGTGCGGTTCGACATGGAGCACCACGTAAAGATCGCCCGCCGGTCCGCCCCGCGCGCCGCCTTCGCCCTGGCCGGAGGAACGGAGCCGGGTGCCATCCTCCACCCCGGCCGGGATCTTGATTTTGATCTTGGAAGTCTTTTCGACCCGGCCCTCGCCATGGCAGGTGTGGCACGGCTTCTCGATGGTCTGCCCCGTCCCGCGGCAACGGGGGCAGGTCTGCGCGATATTGAAAAAGCCGCGCGTTACGGCGACCTGGCCCTGACCTCCGCACGTCGAGCAGGTCGTGACCCGGCTCCCCGGCTCGGCACCCGACCCATGACAAGTGTCGCAAGCCTGGAGCTTGGAGATCTCGATCTCTTTTTCCACGCCCCGCGCCGCCTCGTTGAAGGTGATGCGCATGTCGTAGCGGAGATCAGCGCCGCGTCCGCGACCGCCGCCGGAGCCATCGACGCCACCGCCATCGCCAAAGAAGCTTTCAAAAATACCGCCGCCACCACCGCCCCGGCCGCTGCCGAAGACTTCGCGGAAGATATCAAAGGGATCATGCACCCCACCCGCACCGCTCATCCCGCCGCCCTGGGTGAAGGCCTGATGGCCAAAGCGGTCATAGGCCGCGCGTTTGTCCGGATTACTGAGCACCTCGTAGGCCTCGCCCAGTTCCTTGAACTTGTCCTCCGCCGCCTTGTCGCCGGGATTTTTGTCGGGATGATACTTCACCGCCAGCTTCCGGTAGGCTTTCTTCACCTCATCCGGCGTGGCGGCTCGCTCCACTCCCAGAACCTGATAATAGTCGCGCTTCGTCGTCGCCATTTAATTTTTCGTAGCTTGTTTGCCTTCGGACGGTTTGGCGACAAAAACCGACGCCGCGCGCAATAAACGGTCCTTGAGTTTGTAACCCTTGCGCATCTGGCTCAGGACATGGCCTTCGGGATGCTCGTCCGATTCATGATGCCCCAGGGCCTCGTGCCGATGAGGATCAAACGGCTGACCGACGGCGTCGATGGTCTCGACTCCGACATCGCGCAGGGCCTGCTGGAACTGCTTGAGCACCATCTCAAGCCCCTGGGCGATCGCCTTGGCGTCCGTGGCGGATTGGGCCGCCTGCATTCCCATTTCAAAATTATCGAGCACGGGCAGGAGACGCTCCAGGAAGGCCTCGGCCGCATAGCGGACCGCCTCTTCCTTTTCCCGCAAAATCCGTTTGCGCGAGTTGTCCCAGTCGGCCTGGGCGCGAAGCAGGCGGTCTTTCAGGTCCGCCGCCTGGGCGGCCTGCGCGAGCGCGGCCTGGAAAAGCTCGTTGGAGACGGTCACATACGCAGGCGACGGGTTGATGATCGGGACCGTCTCCGCCGGAGCCGGGGTCACTTCTTTTTTTTCTGATTCTTTGTTCATGTCATTAATTCGGATCGTTGGATTGCCGCGAGGGTAATGTCGTCATTTTGAGGATGCCCGCTGCTAAAATTCTGCACCCGTTCGACAATCGTTTTCACCAAAAAATCGACGCTTTGCGGGCCGGCGGCCTCCAGCACAGCTTTAAGCTTTTCCTGGCCAAACTCGTTCCCCTCGTTATCCAGCGCTTCATTGATTCCATCGGTGTAAACCACCACGGTATCGAGTGGTGAGAGTTCTACAGTAACATCCTTAATTACGACGTCAAAGACATCGCCAGCATCAATTCCAAGGGCCATCCCGGGTGCGGCGATGGACTCGATATGCTTGAAATGGTCTTTGCAGCAGAGGGCCGCCTCGTGCCCGGCACGAGCGAGGGTAAGTTTGCCCGAGGGATCCATGATCATATAAATCATCGTGATAAACATGTCCTCGCGGATATCGGGGTAGAGTTGCCGGTTCACCTCCCGCAGGACCTGCGCGGGCGAGGAATTACCCGGGGCTTTGCTGCGCAGGACGCTGCGGCACATCGCCATAATGAGCGAGGCGGGGATGCCCTTGCCACTGACATCGGCCACGGCCACGCCCCATCGGTTGGCATCGATCTGGATGAAATCAAAGTAATCGCCGCTGACCTGCTGGGCGGGGATGTTGAGGGCCGCGCAGTTAAAGCCCTCGACCTCGGGCGCCTGGCTGGGGAGAAGAATACGCTGGATTTCCCGGGCGACCTCGATGTCGTGATCGAGCTTCTTTTTCTCCGTCAATTGGCTGTAAATCTGGGCGTGCTGGAGGGAATAGGCGGCCTGGTCCGCCACCGACTTAACGAGGTCAAAATCGCCTTTGCTGAAGGTCTTGCCCCCTTCCCGGTTGGCAAGGGCCATTACTCCCAACTGTTCTTCCCGGTAATGAAGCGGCACGGCGATGTAGGTCCCGGTCTGTAATACCTTCTGGCGGAACCAGGGGAAGCGTTCATCTAAATCAGCCCGCTCCGAATGGATGGCCACGCCGCTCTGCGCGACCTCGGCAATCACGCTGGTCGAATCGGCGGGGATTGCTTCCAGGCGCAAAAAGGTCTCCAAACTCTCTGCGTGTGCCGCCAGCCGGTCGGCCACGCTATTATCCACCTTCAGCACGGGCGGGAAAGTACCGCTCACGATGGCGGCCACCAGCTTTTCGCGGCTGGCATCCCAAAGATAAATGGCCGCACCCCTGGCCCCTGTCACCTTGCGGGCACAGGTCACGATGATCCGCAGGAGGTGCTCGCGGTCGATCTCCTCCGTGAAGGCCTCTCCCAAGTCGTGCAGGAAATCGTAGATGATCTTCTTTTCCTGCTGGAGCGCGACGAACTGCTTGCGCAGCTCGTTCTGCAATTCACGGCCCATCCGCACCCTCTTACGAATATAGAGGAAGCCCAGCACGTTAAGGAGCAAGATAATACCAACGGAGTACCAAACAATGCCGTACATAGGAGCTTAAGCGGAGCCTAGCAGAATCCCGTTGGGGTGTGTCTGCAAAATAAGCTGGCGGTGAAGACAACGCTCTTCACCCAACTTTTCTAATGCGTAAAATCAGTGCTTGGCCGCAGGCTGGCCAAGATCTTCCCGCAAAAATTCAACGACGTCCTTGAACTTCGGAACATTGCGGGGATCGAACTCCATGAGATTTTCATGGGCTTCGAGAATGGTCGGGGCCGCTTCCGCCCGGGTCGGGACGGGACAGGGAACTTCCGTCAGCGACTCTTCCTTCAAGCCATTCAAGTTCACCGGGCGAGACCCCAATCCAGCGGTTCCACCCCGGCCATTGCCTCCAAAAGCATTGCCGGCATCGATATTAATCAGCCGGTCCAAACCGAGGTTGCGCAACAATTCCAAATTTCGGGGGTTTGCGTTTAGGATATGCAGGAGCCCATTGCCCGCCTCCCTCAGCTTGAGGCCCAAGCCGAGCAAAATCCCAAGAAAAGTGCTATCGAGGTAAGTACATGCCTCTAAATCAACGACAAAACGGTGAACACCCTCTTTGAGCAATTGCTGGTAGAAGGCTTTCAAACAGCTCGAGTTCTGGAAAGAACCCCGCCCGACAACTTTGATGAAACCGAGGTCGGCACTACGAGCTACCAATATTTTCGACATCTCCACTTTTTTACTATAGGGCGGGGGGATCAAAGGTCAACGCCTAGAATATTAACCAAGTGAATTAAATTTTTGCAAGATTGACTTGTAAAAAGTGACACAAACGATTGCAGGCCCTTGTAACTAAGGCTTTTGCCGGTATGATGCTTCCATGAGGCTCGTTGTGGCAATTACCGGAGCCAGCGGCTCGTTATACGCCCAACGCCTGCTCCAAGTCCTAAACGACGATCCGAAAGGGCCACATGAAGTCCATGTCGCCCTGAGTTCCCACGCCCGCGAAGTGGCCGAGGCCGAGGTCGGCAAGCTGGCCATTCCGGACGCTTTCCAAGTTCATGGCGACAGCTCTATGCAGGTACCCTATGTGAGCGGCTCGGCCCGGTTCGATGCCATGATTGTCGTCCCCTGCTCGATGGGAACCCTGGGACGCATCGCCCACGGCTATTCGGACAGCGCCATCATCCGCGCCGCCGATGTCTTCCTGAAGGAAAAGCGGAAGCTCATCCTTGTCCCGCGCGAAACGCCCTGGAACCTGATCCAGGCCCGTAATGTCGTCACCGTCCTCGAAGCCGGCGCCGACGTCATTCCAGCCATCCCCTCCTTCTATCACCGCCCGCAGACCGTCCTCGATGTCATCGATACCGTCGTCGCCCGCATCCTGGACCACCTCGGCCTCGACCATGCGCTGACCAAGAGGTGGATGGAGCTGGAGGAAGGCGAATCTTGAACAGAGAAACCCGATGAAATGGAAAGTATCATTCTTCGTCGTAGCATTGGAAGTCGCCAGCTTGTCAACGGCATCAGCTTCGGATGCCACCGGTCCGGGACCGGGTTTCCAGGAAGACAACGAATCATCAAAAATTTCCCCGGACGGCACCATCGAGGTCAGGCAATATTTCAAGCCGGGAGATGACTATGTTTTCCAGTTCTGGACCTTTGATCGCAATCATCACCACGCCCACTTGCTCAACCCGGGAGAAAGCGGCACCATAACCGAGTACGGTGCCGGATTTCGCTTTAGCCCCAACAGCCAATGGTTGGTCCGCATGCAAAAGGTTGCCGCTGGCGAATCGACACTCTTTCTCTACAAGCGCAACGGGGCACAATACTTCCCGGCGACGCCCAAACCGCTCGGCGACTTGGCGTGGGACTACTTCTTCACACAGCCCGAGTCCAAGGGCGTCGATTCGAGAAACCTCAGCCCTGAAACCGATTTGCAAAAGGGTATGGAAGACAATTATGCGTGGCTGGGAGTACACTGGCCCGACAGCCGCTACGTTGTCATAAGCCTAGAGAGTGGCGAAAGTCACACGACAGTCGTCGGTCCGTGGCAATGCCGATACGACATGAAGACAGGTCAGTTTGATGTGACGCCCGAAATGGCGCGCTTCAATCGCGACGCGGCGAAATCGAATAAATAGACGCGCGCCGCCTCGATTTTTGAAGTGCGACGGTCTTAGACCGCCGCTACATTAAATGGCAGATGCCTTCCTCCGTCGCCATGACCTCGCCGCCGGGCAAGCCCCGGATCGGGCTGGTCCGCCAATTCTTCGGCACGCTGGAGCTGATCAAGTTTTCGCATTCGGTTTTCGCACTTCCGTTCGCCCTTTCCGCCATGCTCGTCGCCGCGCGCGGCGTGCCCGATCTCTGGACGCTGCTCTGGATTCTCTGGTGCCTCGTCTCGGCCCGGACGGCGGCCATGGCCTTCAACCGCTGGGCCGACTGGGACTACGACGCGTTCAATCCCCGCACCAAGCGGCGCTCCCAGCTTGGCACCCGCCGCTCGACCATGACCCTTTGCGCGATCTCCCTGGCCGCCTTCGTCTTCGGATGCTCGCAGCTTAATTTGCTCTGCCTGATCCTTTGCCCCGTCGCATGCGTCATCATGCTCGGCTACTCGCTGACCAAACGGTTCACGGCCTACAGCCATGCCTTCCTCGGCCTCGCGCTGGCCGCCGCGCCGATGGGGGCGTGGGCCGCGACGACGGGCTCACTGGCCTCTCCCCTGCCCTGGTTCCTGGCGGCGGCGGTATGGTATTGGGTCTTTGGCTTCGACCTGATCTATGCCACACAGGATGTCGAGTTTGACCGGCAGGCCAGGCTCCATTCCTTCCCGGCCCGGTATGGGGTGAAGGCGGCGCTGCGATTAGCCCGCACCCTCCATCTCCTGACCTGGCTTATACTTCTGGCCTTCGGCTGGATTGCCGGGCTGGGGATGCCATATTATATCGCCATGGGATTGATCTTCTTCGCGCTTATCTTCGAGCATGCGCTTTGTCGCACGGGCGACCTGGCACGGATCAATGTCGCCTTTTTCCAGATGAACGCGCTGGTGGGGTTGATTTTGGTGATTGGCGTGGGAGCGAGCATTTATTATGCGTCTCACCATCAATTCGGCATCGCTTGGCCACCGTTTCAGGGAGATCGCTAATGAACTTCTCTAAGCATTCCGTCATCCTGAGCGGAGGCGAACAATAAAATGTCTTTTACCCCAATAACTCCTAGAGCCGCAGTCGAAGGACCCTGCCTAAATAGAAAACAGGTTAAGGTGGCGTCCTTGCACTCCGAAGATCAACGGAGGCAGCCGCTTTCTGCTCAAGCGACAAGCGGTCGGCTGCCTTATTCAATTAAAACCTCTCGCCTCTTCCACCACCCTTCGGGAAAACGATCAGGTCCTTCGACTGCGGCTCGATCATTTTTTTCGTCAAAACAAGCGCATCGGCTCGCCTCCGCTCAGGATGACGGAATGTTTATCGTGGAGGCTGCAACATGAGCTTCATGAACAAAATCATTGAGCGGGCTGGCCTGACCGACATCGCCGACAAGGTCTTTGCCGCCCAGCGCCTGACCGATGAGGAAGGCCTGCGCCTCTACGCAGTGAAGGACCTCAACGCGCTGGGCTATCTCGCCAATCATGTCCGCGAACGGAAGAACGGCAACGTGGCGACCTACGTCCTGAATCTCTATCTCAACTACTCGAACATCTGCATCCTGAGCTGCCAGTTCTGCGCCTTCGCTCGCCGTCCGCACGAGAAGGAGGGCCAGTTCACCTACGACATCGACGAGATGGCGCGCCAGGCGAAGGAAGCCTACGACAAGGGCGCAACTGAGGTGCATATCGTCGGCGGACTCCATCCCAAGCTTCCTTTCTCCTATTACACTGAGATGGTTTCCACGCTGAAAAAGACGTGCCCGAATCTCGCCGTCAAGGCTTTCACTGCCATCGAAATCCGGCATCTCGCTGAGCGAATCGCGAAGAAGCCGATCCGCGAGACGCTCGAGATTCTGCGCGACGCGGGACTGAATTCGCTCACGGGAGGCGGTGCGGAGATTTTTGATCCCGTCGTCCGCGACCAGATTTGCCGCGGCAAGGAGAGCGCCGAAGAGTGGCTCGAAGTCCATCGCACCTGGCACCAGATGGGCGAACGGAGCACCTGCACGATGCTCTACGGCCATGTCGAGACCACGGCGCATCGCATCGACCATTTGCGCCGCCTGCGCGAATTGCAGGACGAGACGCACGGCTTCACCGCCATCGTGCCCTTCGCCTACGAGCCGGAAAACAACAAGCTGACGCATCTCGGCCTGGGCCGCGCCTCCGCCTTCGAGGATTTGCGCAATCTCGCCATCGCGCGGATTTACCTCGATAATTTCGACCACATCACCGCCTACTGGGTCAGCCTCGGCCTGCCGACCGCGCAGGTCGCGCTCAGCTATGGCGTCGACGATCTGCACGGGACAATCCAGCAGGAGAAGATTTTTCACATGGCCGGGAGTCAGACGCCGCAAGGCCAGACGGTGGTGACGCTCGAACGCGCCATCCGCGAGGCGGGTCGAATCCCCATGCAGCGCAACACGTTTTACCAGCGGATCGGCGAGCGCAAAGCTGAGGGCGAAATTTTCCCGGATGTGCCGCCGCAAAAAGGAGTTTTCGTGTAAATGCCATGAAAGCAAGCGCTTCTTCTTCTAACTATTGGGGGATTCTCATCCTCGCTGTACTTTCGTTCTTGCTCGCCTATCTGGCGGTTGCAGCAACCACGTATCTGCCAGGGCACGAACCAAGCGTTCTCACATCAATCCTTTTGAGCGCTTTGGGTGGACTCATCATCTTTTTGGTAATTCTTCTTCCTTATTATTTGTATAGATATTGCTGCTTATTACTAAAATTTTTAAAGCGTAACGGGAAGAACAAATGAACAGGCCGCCTTGCCCCTCGTTCCCATATTTCGTTTGGCAACGGAATTGTCCGCGCGACTCTGTTGCTCCCGTCGCGCGGTGTGTACCGTCCACCCCTTCAGACTACGCTCTTACGAGCGCGGCTGCAGAGGGAAACTTACTGCCGACTGCAGGCACGACGACAATCTAAGATGCAATCAGACCCTCCAGACCAACGCCAGCACTCGAGCTCCCTTTTCACGACGACGCAGCTCGCGCTGACGAAAATACAGCCGCGCCTGGGTTCGGTGCCCTATCTCAACGCCCGCCCGCTCCACTGGACAATTCGCGAACCGGTCACTTTTCTCGAACCCAATGTGCTCGCCGCGGAACTGGCTGACGGGCGCCTCGACGCGGGCCTCGTCCCGATTTTCTCCATCCTCGACAACGCGGACGCCTACCATGTCGTCGATGGGTATGCCATCGGTTCGCTCAACATCGTCTACAGCGTCGTGCTCAGCCATGTCCTGCCGGTGGTGCGTCTCAAGACGGTGGCGCTCGATCCGGCATCGATGACGTCCAATCACCTCGCGCGCGTGTTGCTGCAGAAATATTACCGCATCACGCCAAGCTACGTCTCGGCGGACGAAGCGGCGGACGCGCAGGTGATCATCGGCGACCCGGCCATCGCCTATCGCCAGTCGCATCCCAACGAACGCTTCCTCGATCTTTCGCAGTCGTGGCATTCGCATACCGGCCTGCCTTTCGTTTTTGCCGCCTGGGCCATCCGCCGCGATGCGCGCGACGCCAAAGGCATTGCCCGCGAGTTGCGTGAGGCCGCCGCCGCAGGGCTCCAACAACGCTCCGCCATGGCCCGCACGCCCTTTGAGAACCGGTACCTCAATGACTATCTCTATTACCACCTCAACATGCCGCAGAAGCGCGCCATCGAAAAATTCGCCGCCGACCTGGTCGAAATCGGACTTCTGGCCCGGGCACCCGACTTGAGCTATATTTAAGAGGCCCCTTTAACAGGAAAACATGAAATCATGAAATACATGAAGAAGGCGGGGGGATTTCATAATTTCGTTAATTTGGAAAAATTTAGTAATTTGGTAATGCTTCCCCGCCGCCCATGATCCAATCCCTCCTCGATTCGGAAATCAAAGACAAGGTGCTCGACGGCGGCCGCATCACGCCCGAGGAGGCGAAGCAACTTTACTATGCGCCGCTGACCGAGCTCGGCGAACTGGCCGATGCGCGCCGCCGCCAGCGCAAGGGCGCGGCCTACGAGGGCCGCGGCAATGAGATCGTCACCTACATCATCGACCGGAACATCAATTACACGAACGTCTGCAACGTCTATTGCAAGTTCTGCGCCTTCATGCGCACGGAGCGCGACGACGACCATTATGTCCTTTCACCGGAGCAGATCGGCGAAAAAATCAAGGAACTTGAGGCCATCGGCGGCACGCAGATTCTGATGCAGGGCGGCCATCATCCGAAGCTCGGGATCGATTATTATCTCAACCTGCTCCACTACATCCGCACGAACCACCCGACGATCAACATTCACGGCTTTTCACCACCGGAGTTCAATCATTTCGCCGAGGTTTTCCAGATGTCGCTCGAAGAAGTCATCACGCGATTCAAGGAGGCGGGACTTGGCTCGATTCCCGGCGGCGGCGGCGAAATTCTCGTCGATAAAGTCCGCAATGCCATCGCGCCGTTGAAATGCGATTCGGATCATTGGCTCGAGGTGATGCGCATCGCGCACCGGCTCGGCCTGAGCAGTTCGGCCACGATGATGTTCGGCCACGTCGAGAGCATCGACGACCGGATCGAGCATCTGCGCCGCCTGCGCGAGGTGCAGGACGAAACGCACGGCTTCACCGCGTTCATCTGCTGGACCTTCCAGAGCGACGGCACAAAAATGCGCCACATTCCCCCGACCGGCTCGCACGAATATCTGCGCATGCAGGCGCTCAGCCGCGTCTTCCTCGACAATTTCGACAACATCCAGTCGTCCTGGGTCACGCAGGGACCGAAGATCGGCCAGGTCGCGCTCCAATACGGCGCGAACGATTACGGCAGCGTGATGATGGAGGAAAACGTCGTCTCCGCCGCCGGGACGAGCTTCCGTCTGACGGTGGACGAAATCAAAAAGGCCATCACCGAGCTCGGCTATGAGGCGAGGCAGCGCGACAATTGGTATCGGCTACTTTAGAAGCTTATCGAAAAGATTTTCGCGGCGGATCGTGACCAGGATCCAGATCAGGATCGGCACGGAAAAACTGGCGCCCAATTGAGTCACCAGCGCGTACTCCATCTCGTCCAAAATCCTTTGCCCCCAGAAAGAGGTGAAGAAGAGCAACTCCGCGGACGATTGATCCCAAATCCAAACCTGGATCGAAAAGAGAATAAAGGCGTGGATCAGAAGCAATCCCCACAGCAACGCCCAGCCGCGTTGCCGCCACGAAACCGGCGTGGCGAGAATGAGCGAGATCGTCAGGGCCGTTGGCAGCCAGCCGATTGATCGTGTGTCCAGGCCGATCTCGACGACCCTCCCCTTGCCACTGCTGTCGACCAGAGCACGGTTGCCCAGCGTCACCTGGGTGTCGAGGCCGGAAAAACCGTGTTCCACGCGCTTGGCCTGAAAAAGAACAATTCTCTGACTATCCTCGCGACTGAAGACGGCCTGGCCCAGGGCGCGGAAATAGCCGCCGTAAACATCATTCCAACCGGGCCATGGAAAAATCAGCACGCCAAAAATGACGGCAAAGGCGAGGAGGGGTCCGATGATTTTTTTAAGCTTCCACATGCGATTCAGCGGCGCCTTGAGCGCGTTCCTTCCAGCCGATAAAGAGACCAATCGCGATGATGATAAAAACCGTCGGCCAAATCTCCACATGGGCCGAATTGAAAAAGCCGGGCAGATGAACGCCAATCCAGTAGAGCGTGACGATCCGGACCAGATTCATCACCTGCAAAATCACGATGCCTGCCAGGATGCCATTCAGCTTATGCCTCCAGGAGGCTGGAAAAGAAACGATCGCCGCGCAGAGCAACCAGGTCGGTTCCACCGCGTCGCATCCCCGGCGGATCGCCATGACGAAATGGGGCGACTGGATCGTGACTTCGGAAACCACGGTGGGCTGGCCGAGACCGCGCAAAATCGCGTTGGCCAACCACGCGTTGACTTCGAGATAACCGTAGAGAGCGCGGTCGAAAAAAGGCACGGCCAGCAGAACGTAGAGCAAAATCAATAACAAGCCGAATTTCAGGCCAAAACGAAAGACCGGGCTCCTGCTTTCATACCATGCCAGCCATCGCGCCTTCGGCGAAAGCCCGGATTTCCTGGAACGATTTTTTTTGCTGCGGCTCACAGCCTAACTTATGGACACCTTCCGGCGTGTCGCCACGAAAAAAAGCATCGCCACCAGGACAATGAGCGCCACTGGCGGCATCGTCGGAGTGTCCGTCTCCGCGAGGGAAGGACTGACCGTGAGGCTGACCGGGTTGGTCGTAACGATCCCATTACCGTCGCTGACGACAACCGAATAATTTCCCGCATTGCCTGATGCGACATTGGAAATCACATAGGAAGAACCGGTCGCGCCATTGATCGCGACACCGTTGTATAACCATTGATAAGCCAAAGGGCCGGGCCCCGCCACGCTGATGGAGAAGGTTACCGTCTGCCCGGAGGTCACGCTTTGCGCGACGGGCTGCGAATTGACCGGGATGAGAGTGGCCGCAGCCGAGGTGACATTGCCAAAGACGTTCGTGACCGTGACCGAATAGTTCGCTGCGTCCGTGGCTGCGACACTCGACAGGGAATAAGTCGACCCGGTCGCACCGGAAATGGCCGTTCCATTTTTAAGCCATTGATAACTCAATGTAGCCGTGCCGGAGGCGGTGACCGAAAATGTGAACGGCTGCCCGATGGTGACCACCTGCCCTACAGGGGGCGTGAGGATAGCTGGCGCAAAACCCGCCTCGCGAATCAATTGGTTATACGTATCAGCCAGATAGAGGGCGCCGGAGCTCGTGGGGGTCAACGACTGCAGGCTGTAAAATTGCGCATTTGAGCCGGTGCCGCTGGCGCTGCCGGGGATGCCGGGCTGGCCTGCGATCGTGCTCACCACGCCAGCCGTCGAAATACGCCGCAAAAGATCGTTGCCGGCCGCGTTCGAAGTGGTATCTGGAACGAGACTGTCGGCGACGTAGACATTATTCGAGCCATCGACCGCAACCCCAACCGGCCTGCTGAAGGCTGCCTTGCTGGCCGGGCCATCGAGATAATAGGCCGTTCCGGGCTGACCGGCAAAGAGGGACACGACTCCTGCCGAAGTGATCTTGCGGACAACATCGTTATTGAAGTCTGCCACATAGACATTTCCCGATCCATCCACCGCGACACTCATCGGCGTGTTGAACTGAGCCTGGGTTCCCGTTCCGTTTTGATATCCGGCCGTCCCGGAACCGGCCAGGATGCTGACCGTGCCAGCGGGAGTAATCTTCTCGATGACATTATTATTGGTGTCCGCGACATAAACATTCCCCGAACTATCGACCGCCACGCCATTAGGTGAATTAAAGCCCGAAGCGAAGGTCGTGACCTGTTGCGTTGAAAGAACAATTTTGCGTATGCGATTGTTCAAGGTGTCGGCAACATACATGTTGCCCGCCCCGTCCGAGGCGATGGAGTTCGGCTCGTAAAAATGAGCGTTGTTGCCCGTGCCATTGGCTGAGCCGTGATTACCATTCGTAAAGCCATAAGGCGTCTTCACGACCCCGGCAGTTGTGATTTCACGAATACAATTGTTATTGGTGTCGGCGATGTAGAGATCGCCTGCGCTGTCGAGGGCAATTCCGCTCGGGTAGGAAAACTCGGACGCGGCGGGGTTGGAGCCGTTGACGTTACCCGATGTGCCAGCTATCCCGGCGGTATTGACGATGGTATAAGGCGTGTCGACTACCAGCGACGATGAGGGGCTGGTCACGCTGGTTGAGGCATAGGTGACGATGCATTGGAACTGATCACCGCTCATGGCGGTGGTAGCGGCGGTGATAGTCAATGACGCGGTGGCGGTACCGCTGTATGTTCCGTTGTTGGAGAGATTGTTCCAGGTTGTCGTGCCGATTGGCATGCGTTGCCACTGATAGCTGACCGGGCTGCCTGTGGGGAGGGCGGTAATCGTGGCGTTTTGTCCGGGAGCGATATCTTGAAAAGCCTGC
>Ga0302320_10010681_pt1 | contig 19547 bp, 15 predicted proteins | sample Bog_T0_3_FD_202130 | JGI IMG/M metagenome (GOLD analysis project Ga0302320, IMG submission 202130) | Peat permafrost microbial communities from Stordalen Mire near Abisko, Sweden - Bog_T0_3 | ecosystem: Environmental > Terrestrial > Soil > Wetlands > Peat | place: Sweden: Abisko, Stordalen Mire... | reverse complement strand
CTCGCGCAAGCCGAGTTTCGGCTGCGCGTCGCCAAGGACCTGAAGACGACGCCCGCGGCGTTGTACCATCCCGAGCCGATTGGTTTGTCGTTGCGGGAGGTTTTGCCGTGAGCGACTTTGTTTCCCTGACCTTCGACGGGCCCATCGCGCGCATAGCGCTGAGGCGCGCGGAAAAGCTGAACGCGTTGGATCGCGCAATGATCGACGCGCTCGCCGACGCCGCGCGCGTCCTCGAAGCCTCGAAACAGGCGCGCGTCGCCATCCTCTACGGCGAAGGCAGAGCCTTCTGTGCGGGCGGCGACATCGCCGCCTGGGGCGGGTTGCCGGCGCTGGAGATGTGGCGCGACTGGACGCGGGCGGGACATCGCGCTTTCGAGGCGCTGGCGCGGCTGCGCGTCCCCTTGATTGTCGCGCTTACCGGTCACGCATTCGGCGGCGGACTGGAACTCGCCGCCGTCGGCGACATCCGCATCGCTGAGACCGGGATCAAGTTGGGGCTGCCGGAATCCGGGCTCGGCATGGCGCCGGGTTGGTCGGGCACGCAACGGCTGGTTCGACGCTTCGGAGCCTCCGTCGTGCGTCGCATGGCGCTGACCGGGCGCATGTTCACCGCCGAGGAAGGGCTTCCGCTCGGTCTGGTTGACGAGGTGACGGACGTCGGCGAGGCGCTTTCCCGCGCGACCGCGCTGGCCGCGGATGTCGCCAGGCGCGGCCCCGTCGCCGTTCAAATCGTCAAGGCGATGATCAACGCCGCCGAGGGCGAGGATCGCGACGCGCCCATCGAGGGCCTCGCTGGCGCGCTGACGGCCATGACCGAAGATCTCGCCGAGGGCGTCGACGCATTCCGCAACAGGCGCGCGCCCAGCTTCGTCGGTCGCTAGGAGTTATTTGTGATGAACGCGAACGCCGCTGTTTCCTTGGACGCCGCTAAGCTCAACGCCGCGCTGGCGCGCTTTCCCCGCGACCGCGCAATGTGGATCGACGGACGCGAAGCCGCCGGCGCTGGCGAGATCATCGAGCGTCGCAGCCCCGCCCACGGCATAGTCGTCACCCGTGTTCCCAGAGGTTCGGCATCAGATGCGTCGAGCGCCATCGCCGAGGCGCGTCACGCCTTCGATACCGGCCGCTGGCCGCACGAAACCGCGTCGTCGCGTTCGCGGTTGCTGCTGAAAGTCGCCGATTTGATTGATCGCGACCGCGAGTTGCTGGCGCTGATGGATAGTCTCGAATCCGGCAAACCGATCGCCCAGGCGCGCGGCGAAATCGAAGGCGCGGCGGACATCTGGCGCTATGCCGCGGCGCTGGCGCGAGACATCTCCGGCGACAGCTATTCCAACCTCGGCGCCGATCGTCTCGGCTTCGTGCTGCGCGAGCCCATCGGCGTCGTCTCAATCATCACGCCATGGAACTTTCCGCTGTTGATCGTCTCGCAGAAGCTGCCGTTCGCGCTTGCAGCCGGCTGCACATGCGTGGTCAAGCCGAGCGAAATGACCTCGGCCTCGACGCTGCATCTCGGCGGGCTGCTCGCGGAAGCCGGCCTGCCCGCGGGCGTCTGCAACATCGTCACCGGCTATGGCCCGGAGGTCGGCGCGCCGATGACCAGCGACCCGCGAGTCGACATGATCTCGTTCACCGGTTCGACGGCGGTCGGGCGCGCGGCGATGGCGGCCGCCGCGGCGACGCTGAAGAAAGTGTCGATGGAGCTGGGCGGCAAGAACCCGCAGCTCATCTTCCCCGACGCCGACATCGACGCGGCGCTCGATGCGGCGACGTTTGGCGCTTATTTCAACGCCGGCGAATGCTGCAACGCCGGCTCGCGGCTGTTGCTGCACGCCGATATCGCCGAGAGTTTTCTCGCCGAATTGGCCAAGCGCGCAGCGAAAGTGAGAGTCGGCGATCCCCTCGACGAGGATACGCGCGTCGGCGCGCTGATCAGCAACGATCATCTCGTCAAAGTGGAGTCCCATCTCCGCGCCGCTCGCGAAGCCGGCGCCGACATGCGCGCCGGAGGCGAGCGCCTCTCATCGAGCGGCCTGTTCATGGCGCCGACGATCGTCGCCGGCGTCACCGCTTCGATGACGATCGCCAAAGCGGAAGTGTTTGGTCCGGTCGTCGTCGCGCTGACGTTCAACAGCGCCGAGGAGGCGGTCGAACTCGCCAACGCTACCGATTACGGCCTGTCGGCAAGTGTGTGGAGCCGCGAAATCGACACGGCTATCGCCGTCGGCCGCGGCCTGCGCGCGGGCACGGTGTGGGTCAACACATTCATGGACGGCACGCCGGAGCTGCCGTTCGGCGGCTACAAACAATCGGGCGTCGGGCGCGAACTCGGGCGCAACGCCGTTAAAGACTATACCGAAGAAAAGACGTTCCACGTCCATAGCGGACCGCGAACGAGTTGGTGGCTGCCGCGCGGCTGAGAGGCGCGAGCAAACAAGAATCGGGAGCCAAGCAAGGCTTCTGGAAACGGCGCCGGACCGTATCCGGCGGGAGAGTAACGTACTGGAAGGGTAACCCATGAGAATTCGCGATGTCTTGATGGCCGGCGCGATGGCCGTATCCGCGATCGGTATTGCCGGCGGCGCGTTCGCGGCCGACAACAAAGAGATCCAGATGCTGCACTGGTGGACCTCGGGCGGCGAAGCCGCCGCGCTGAATGTGCTCAAACAGGATCTCGCCAAGGAGGGCTACACCTGGAAGGACGTTCCGGTCGCCGGCGGCGGCGGCGGCGCGGCAATGACGACCCTCAAGGCGCTGGTGGCTGCCGGCAACCCGCCGACCGCGTCGCAGATCCTCGGCTATTACGCGCTGGACTACGCGGAAGCCGGCAAGCTCGGCGACATCACTTCGCTGGCGACCAAGGAAGGCTGGGCCAAGGTCATTCCGACCGCATTGCAGAAGTTCACGACGTATGACGGCAAGTGGGGCGCGGTGCCCGTCAACATCCATTCGGTCAACTGGGTGTGGATCAACAAGGCGGTGTTCGACAGGATCGGCGGCACGGAGCCGAAGACCTTCGACGATTTCGTCGCGCTGCTCGCCAAGGCCAAGGCGGCGGGCGTCATCCCGCTCGCGCTCGGCGGCCAGCCCTGGCAGGAAGGCACGATGTTCGACTCGATCGTCGCCTCGACCGGCGGCATCGCCTTCTACAAGAAGGCGTTTGTCGATCTCGACGAGTCCGCGCTGAAGTCCGACACGATGAAGAAGTCGTTCGATAACCTCGCCAAACTGCGCGACTATCTCGATCCCAACTATGCCGGCCGCGACTGGAACCTCGCCACCGCGATGGTGATCAAGGGCGACGCCCTCGTGCAGGTGATGGGCGACTGGGCCAAGGGCGAATTCAAGGCCTCCAACAAGGAAGCGGGCAAGGACTTCCTCTGCTATCGCTTCCCCGGCACCGACGGCTCGGTGATCTACAACACCGACATGTTCGCGATGTTCGACGTCTCCGCGGATCGTAAGGCGGCTCAGCTCGCGCTTGCCGACGCGACGATGAGCGTCAGCTTCCAGTCGGCGTTCAACGTCGTCAAGGGTTCCGTCCCCGCCCGCATGGACGTGCCGGATACCGACTTCGACATTTGCGGCAAGAAGGGCATCGCCGACGTCAAAGCCGCCAACGCCGCCGGAAACTTTGTCGGTTCGATGCAGCAGAACTACGCCCAGCCGCCGGCGATCGCGACCGCCTACGGGGACGTGGTGACCAAGTTCCTCCATGGCGAAATCAAGACGTCCGACTCCGCCGTCGCCGAGCTGGTCAAGGCGATCAACGCCGCCAAGTAAACTCGCTCTGTTCCCTCTCCCGCCGCCGCGGGAGAGGGTTACGCGACTTCCTCGCCTCGCTTCGATCGAGCAGGATAGGCGCCGCCGCAACGGGAGGACGCAAATGATCGCCAAAGCGCCGACAGCGGCGAACGATAATCCGCGCCACTCTTCGCTGCGCGCGGTTCTGCAAGACTGGGCGCCTCGGCTCGTGCTGGCGCCGTCGTTCCTGCTGATCGTCGTTTTCGTCTATGGCTTCAATCTCTGGACGCTGTTCCTGTCCTTTACCAACGCCAAAGCCTTCACGTCGACGAAATTGATCGGCTTGGCGAACTACCAGAAGATGTGGACCTGGACGTTCGAGACCGATCCCCCTTCGAACTGGTACACGGCGCTGATCAACATGGGGTTGTTCGGCGGGCTCTATGTCGGCTTTTGCCTGGCGCTCGGGCTCGGCCTGGCGATCCTGCTCGATCAGAAGATCCGCGGCGAGGGCGTCCTGCGGCCGATCTATCTCTATCCGCTGGCCTTGTCGTTCATCGTCACCGGCACGGCATGGAAGTTGTTCCTCGACCCGCGCATCGGTCTCGAAAAGGCCGTGCACGATTGGGGCTGGACGAGCTTCCATTTCGATTGGGTCGTCAATCCCAGCATGATGATCTATTGCGTCGCCATCGCCGGCGTCTGGCAGACCTCGGGCTTCGTGATGGCGATGTTCCTGGCGGGCTTGCGCGGGGTCGACAGCGAGATCCTGAAGGCCGCGCAGATCGACGGCGCCTCGGCCTTCCAGACCTATCGCCGCATCGTCATCCCGATCATCCGACCCGTGTTCTTCTCGGCGCTGATCATACTCGCCCACATGGCGATCAAATCCTACGACCTCGTGATCTCCGTCACCGGCAAAAATCCGGGAGGGGCCGCGGAACTGCCCTCGACTTTCATGTACTCGTACACGTTTACGCGCAACCAGATGGCGGTGGGTTCGACGAGCGCGGTCATCATGCTGGCGACCATCGCCGCCATCATGGTCCCTTATCTCTACTCCGAATTGAAGGAGAAAGCGCGATGAGCGCCGCCGATCTCGTCGTCTCCGGGCCGAGCCGCGAACCCACGCGCCATTCGCTGACGACGCGCATCGTCATCTATGGTCTGCTGATCGTGTTCGCACTGGTCTATATCGTTCCGCTGGTCGTCATGGTCAACACCTCGCTCAAGCCCCTCGACGAGGTGACCGGCGGCAACATGTTCGCGTTGCCGCAACATCTCACCTTTCAGCCCTGGGTCCGCGCGTGGGGCGAAGCGCGCATTGGCGTTTCCGAGACCGCCGGCATCGCCGGATATTTCGCCAATTCGATCAGGATGGTCGTGCCGGCGGTGCTGATCTCGACGGTGCTCGGCGCGCTCAACGGCTATGTGCTCACCAAGTGGAGGTTTCCGGGACATGCGCTGGTGTTCGGCCTGATGCTGTTTGCCTGTTTCATCCCGTTCCAATCGGTGATCATTCCGATGGCGGTGATTCTAGGCATGCTCGGTCACATCGGCAACGAACTCAGAGACGCGACGGGTTGGTCGTTGGGCTTCGGCAACCCGACCGTCAATCTGGTCATCGTCCACGTTATCTACGGCCTCGGATTCACCACGCTGTTCTTCCGCAACTATTACGAGGCGTTCCCGACCGAACTCGTCAGGGCGGCGATGATGGACGGAGCGGGCTTCTTCCAGATTTTTCGGCGCATCCTGCTGCCGAATTCGACGCCGATCATCATCGTCACCGTCATCTATCAGTTCACCAATATCTGGAACGATTTCCTGTTCGGCTCGACCTTCGCCGCCGGCGATTCCTCGCCGATGACGGTGGCGTTGAACAATCTGGTCAACACCTCGACGGGCGTCACCGAATACAACGTCAACATTGCTGCGGCGATCATCGCCGCTGGGCCCACGCTGTTCGTCTATATCGTCGGCGGCCGCTATTTCGTGCGCGGCCTGATGGCCGGCGCCGTGAAGGGATGAGATCATGGCGACTCTGGAGATCAAGGGCCTTCGCAAACGTTTTGGTGCGCTCGAAATCCTCAAGGGCATCGACATCACCCTCGAGAAGGGCGGCTTTCTGGTGCTCGTCGGCCCCTCCGGTTGCGGCAAGTCGACGCTGCTCAACACCATCGCCGGTTTGGAGTCGATTTCCTCGGGCGAGATCAGGATCGGCGGCCGGGTCGTCAACGATCTGCATCCCTCCAGGCGCGACATCGCGATGGTGTTCCAGTCCTACGCGCTCTATCCCAATATGTCGGTTGGCGAGAACATCGCCTTCGGCATGGAAATGCGCGGCGTAGCGAAGCCGGAACGCGACAAGGCGGTCGCAGCGGTCGCCAAGACCCTGCAAATCGAGCATCTGCTGCAACGTCGTCCCGGCCAATTGTCGGGAGGCCAGCGCCAACGCGTAGCCATGGGTCGGGCGCTGGTGCGCCAGCCCAGCGTGTTCCTGTTCGACGAGCCGCTGTCCAATCTCGACGCCAAGCTGCGCGTCGACATGCGCGTCGAGATCAAGCGGCTGCATCAAACAACCGGCACGACGATCGTCTACGTCACCCACGATCAGATCGAGGCGATGACTTTGGCGACCAAGATCGCCGTGCTCAAGGACGGCGAAGTGCAGCAGGTCGGCAGCCCCTCGGAAATCTACAATATGCCGACCAACCTGTTCGTCGCCGACTTCATGGGCTCGCCGGCAATGAACCTGCTCGAAGGCAAGGTCGCGCGCGCCGATGGCGCGCCGGGGATCGTGATCGAGCGCCAGGACCATCCGCCGATCGTCGCGCCCGTACCCGCCAGCGCCGACGTCAGCAAGCTCGCCGACGGCGCCAAAGTGATCTTCGGCATTCGCCCCGAGGCGGTCAACGACATGGAGAGCATCGACCGCAACGCCAAGTTGATCGTGAAGTTCGAGGCCAAGGTCGAGCTCGTCGAACCTGCGGGCTCGGATACATTCGTCGTCACCCGCGCCGCCGGCACGGAATTGACGGCGCGCATGCGCGCCGACGCCGACCTGAAGGTCGGGCAGAACCACACCTTCGCCTTTAATCTCGACAAGGCCCTGCTGTTTGATCCCGCCACCACGCGGCGTATCTGAACCCGGGAGAGCGCCCCTTCCCGCACGGAGGCGGCGAGAGGATTCGATGTCTGATCATGAAACCGTCGACGTCCTCGTCATCGGCTCAGGGATGGGCGGCGGGACTTTCGCCGTCGGCCTTGCGCCGACGGGCGCGAAAATCCTGATCCTGGAGCGCGGCGAGCGTTTGCGCGACAGCGTGGACGCGCGCGACCCCCGTGCGATCTTCCAGCGCGGGGCGTTCAGACCCCACGAGTCCTGGCTCGACGGCGACGGGCAGGCGTTCAATCCGGGCAACTACTACTACGTCGGCGGCAACTCGAAGCTCTACGGCGCGGTGCTGCTGCGCTATCGCGCCGAGGATTTTTCGCCCCGGCAATATCGAGACGGCGCGACGCCCGGCTGGCCGTTCGCCTACGACGAGTTGGAGCCCTGGTACACGCGCGCGGAGAAACTCTATCAGGTCCGCGGCGCGCTGGGGTTCGACGCCACCGAGCCTGGCCATTCCGAGCCCTATCCGTTTCCTGAAGTTCCTGACGAACCTGCGATCGCCGTCGCGCGCGAACGGATGAAGCGGGTGGGGCTGCATCCGTTTCCCCTGCCGCTGGGCGTCGATGTCGAGCGATGGCTCAAAGGCGGCCAGACGCCGTGGGACGCGTTCCCGGACACTGGCCACGGCAAGATGGACGCGGAAAATTGCAGCGTGAACGTCGCGCTGACGCACGACAATGTCGAGTTACGCACCGGCGCCCGGGTCGAGCGACTTGTCGTTGAGCCCGATGGCCGACGCATCGCCGGCGTCGAGATCCTGCGCAACGGCGAGCGGCGCACGATTCTCGCCAAGATCGTCGTGCTGTCGACGGGGGCGGTGAATTCCGCCGCTTTGCTGTTGCGCGCGGGCGAGCGCGGACTCGCCAATCGCTCGGATGCAGTGGGTCGTCACTTCATGAACCACAACGCCTCGGCGGTGCTGGCGGTCGATCCGCTGGCGATCAACGATTCCGTGTACCAGAAGACTCTCGGGATCAACGATTTCTACCTAGATGACGGCAACGGCGGCCCGGCGCTCGGCAACATACAGCTGCTCGGCCGAGTCAGCGCGCCGATTCTCAAGTCCAATCTCACATGGGCGCCCGAATGGGCGCTGGCGCTGATGACTCGGCGCACCGTCGATTGGTACGCGATGAGCGAGGACCTGCCGAACCCGGAAAGCCGCGTCACCGTCGACGGCGCGCAAATCCGCCTCGATTGGAAACGCAGCAACTGGAGCGCGCACGAAGGCCTGGTGAGCGCGCTCAAGGAACGGCTGCGCGCCGCCGGATATCCGATCGTGCTCTCGCAGCCGTTCGACCGCCGCACTCCTTCTCACCAATGCGGCACCGTGCGCATCGGACTCGATGGCGCAACTTCGCCGTTGGACCCCTATTGCCGCGCCTGGGATCATCCGAATCTGTTTGTCGTCGACGCGTCGTTCCTGCCGACCTCCGCCGCAGTCAATCCGTCGTTGACCATCGCCGCTCAGGCGCTGCGCGTCGCCGAGCATATCGCCAACAGCGAACTTTGAAGAGCTGGAAATACAACGATGGCCTATGACTATATCATCGTCGGCGGCGGCTCCGCCGGCTGCGTTCTCGCCAACCGTCTGAGCGCCGACCCGTCGATCGAAGTGCTGTTGTTTGAGGCTGGCGGCGGCGACGGGAACCCGCTGTTCAAGATGCCCGCCGGCTTCGCCAAGATGACCAAGGGCGTCGCGAGTTGGGGCTGGAGCACCGTGCCGCAGAAACACCTGAACGGCCGCGTTGTCTGGTTCACCCAAGCCAAGGTGATCGGCGGCGGTTCGACGATCAACGCCCAGCTCTACACGCGAGGCAATCGCCGAGATTACGACGCCTGGGTGAGCGACGGGGGTTGCGAGGGGTGGAGCTACGCGGAGGCGCTGCCCTATTTCAAGCGCAGCGAGGACAACCAGCGGCTCGTCGACGCCTATCACAGTTACGGCGGCCCGCTCGGCGTATCCTGGCCCGTCAATCCCTTGCCAATCAGCTACGCGTTTCTGCGCGCCGCGCAGGAGGCGGGTGTTCCCTTCAACTTCGATTTCAACGGGGCCGTGCAAGACGGGATGGGCCATTATCAGCTGTCGACCCGAGACGCCGAGCGCTCGTCGACGTCGAGCGCCTTCCTGAAACCCGCCAAGGGCCGGAGGAATCTCACGGTGCGGCTCAACACGCAGACATTGAAGATCATTGTCGCCAAGGGCCGCGCCGTCGGAGTCGCTGTCGCGACCTCCTCGGGGGCGGAAACCTTACGCGCGGAGCGCGAGGTGATCGTGTCGAGCGGCGCCATCGGCTCGCCGCGGCTGCTGCAACTCTCCGGGATCGGCCCGGCCGACGCGCTGCGCGCGGCAGGCGTCGAAGTTGTGCACGACCTGCCCGGCGTGGGGAGTAATCTGCAAGACCACCTCGATCTCTACGCCATTTGCGAATGCACCGGCGATCACACCTACGACCGCGTCGCGCAATTGCACCGCACCGTCTGGGCAGGCCTGCAATATCTGCTGTTCAAAACCGGGCCGGTCGCCTCGACGCTGTTCGAGACCGGCGGTTTCTGGTACGCTGACAAGGACGCGCGTTCGCCCGATATCCAGTTTCATCTTGGTCTCGGATCCGGCATCGAGGCCGGCGTCGCACAGATGAAAAACCCCGGCGTGACCCTGAATTCAGCATTCCTGCGCCCGCGTTCGCGCGGGACGGTGCGGCTTGCGAGCGCCGATCCGAACGCCGCGCCGTTGATTGACCCCAACTACTGGGAAGACCCCTACGACCGCGAATGCGCGATCAAAGGCCTACGCCTCGCACGCGAAATATTGCGCCAGCCGGCGTTGAAACCGTTCGTGCTTGCCGAACGGTTGCCCGGCGACAATCTGAATACCGACGAGGAACTCGCGCAATACGCTTATCGCTCCTGCAAGACCGACCACCACCCGGTCGGAACCTGCGCCATGGGAATAGGGCCGCAGGCGGTGGTCACGCCCGAACTGAGATTGCGCGGGATCGAAGGCCTTCGCGTCGCCGACGCCTCGGTGATGCCTTTCGTGCCGTCCTGCAACACCAACGCGCCAACGATCATGGTGGCGGAAAAGGCTTCAGATATGATTCTCGGAAAGGCCCCGCTGCCGCGGGCGGCGATTTGAAGATGGCGACGACCGTGTCCGTCGATGTTCGCCGGCGGGCAAGACCCATGGGCGACGGCGGCGGAGCGACGCGGCGATCCCGGTCGGTCTGCGGCCGATAATCGGCTGTTCCTGGAAGCGGCTCCCTTGATCGCGCGGGTCGACGCTTCGTAGCCCGATGTGTCTGGCCGTCCGGGCAACGCCCCGACAGCGTCGGCGCCAACCCACTCATTGTTGACCTCAATATCGAGGCGCGGATACACTGGCGTTCTACGACAGAACCACGAAGAGCGCGGCGCGCTCGTGGTCATTGCGCCAACATACGACCGCACGCGCTCGATCTCCTGCGACTTCGCGATGGACAAGCGGCTTCACTTGATCGAAACTTCGTTCTGCGACTCAAACTGATTCCACCGCGTCGCGACCGGTTACTACGAGACCGATCAAAACTTTGAAGCCAGAGTCTATCTCGCCGGACCGGCAATCGCCTTGAGGTGAATGTCAAAAAGCCGTAGACCGCGTAAAGCCGACACAAGCTCGAGGACGATTGTGCGCCGCAGTACTCCATCATTCACCGTTGAAGTTCGACGAACGTCCAAGCGAGCCGCTGGCCCAAAAACTCAGGCGTGGCTTTCTGAGACGACGCCCAAAATATCAGAGGCGACCCACTTTTCTCAGCTGGCCGCAAGCGCTCCGTTCCGGGCGAAGCCGCCGGAAGCCGCCAGTCATGAGGTTTTGCCGCCGAGCGGCGCTGGCCGAATTCTTCCCAGTCTCATCGACGAAGACCCGGCGGGGCGGGTGTTGCTGGACATCCCGTCGTCGAAACAAAAAACGGCGCCGGCGACGCGGCAGCAAAGCAAGCCACGACACAGGGGCGTGCGAACATCCGCGCCAGTGCAAGAGACACAGCCCGCGACTGAGGCCGATGCGCCGACCGCAGAGAACGGCGCGGTGGCGCAAGCAAGTGTAAACGTCGCTCCGCCCGACCAAACAGTGGCGGCTCCACAGCATGCTCAACCCGTCGCGGCTGAGCCCAAGGTTCGTGTGAAGCGAGCCTCACGAAAGGCGACCTCAGGCGCCTCAGAACGCAATCAGATTGCGCCCGGGGTCGCCGGCCAGACGACCACGAGGGAATTGAGTGCGAAAGCGGCCTCTCCGGAGGACCCGCAGGACGCCCCGACCCCAGTCCGTAAACGCCATGTCATCGGCCGTTATGCCGTCAGCGAAGAATTCAAGCCCGGCGAACGTTGGAAGCGGCTGTTGCGCTGGAAACGCTGAACCGCTGCGCCGCGCTGTTGGCGGCGGTTGGCGCGCTCGCCAGCCGCACTTCTCTCGAGTTGATCCGCCAGGTCATCCGCGGCGACGTTGGAACTGTCCGTACCAGTTCAAGACATTTCGGTTGTGCGGCTGGACTACGAGCAGCGCTCTGCAAAGCCTGTCTGCTCGCTCGTGTTTGCCTTCCTTATCGAGCTCCAATACCCGTCGGAAGGCGTGTACCAGGGTTTCTTTGGTTCTTCGTATGGGAGGCAATGGTCTCTTCACGGGTGGCGCCCTCAATTTTGGCCCGGCAATCCGCGAGCAACTCGTTGCTGCCTCGCGTCAACCGCCGATTAGACAGTGAGGCTTTCGCGAAGCCTTCGCGTTCTGAAAGGCGATGATCGCCGTGGCCACATCGCTTCGCCAGTGGCGCCCGCGTCGAACGGACCGGCGACCGCCGACGCAAGCCCGTGAGACCATGGACAATGACGGGATGCGCTGTATCGCAAGGGGGAGTATGCTCGGCCCGTCGTCGCCCGCCGCCGCCTGAACGGATCGAAACAAACCCAACCTTCCTCTCGGTTTACGGAAGATCGAGATCCGAGCCGGCTCGGCCCATTCGGCCGAGCCAAACATCATCGCTTCGATCCGGGAAAGCCGGCGTCAGGCGGCCGGCTTCGTCCGTCTCCGCGCCCGACTTGGCGCCATCGATTGGAACTCCTGAAATGTCCGATTACGACCTCTACTACTGGTCCGTGCCGTTCCGCGGTCAGTTCGTGCGCGCGGTGCTGGCCTATGCCGGCAAGACCTGGACGGAGGCCGGCAACGCGGAGATCTCGAAGCTGATGGGCGGGTCGTCGCAGGACATGCCGGTCCCCTTCATGGGCCCGCCAATGTTGATCGACAAAAGGACGGGCTTCGCCATCGCCGAGATGCCCGCCGTCGTCCTCTATCTGGGCGAGACGCTGGGCCTCATGCCCGCCACCCCCGGCCTGCGCGCTCTGAGCATGAAGATCGTCAACGACGCCAACGACGTGATCGACGACATCACCCTGGATGGCGGCCGCCTGATGTGGACCCAAAAGCATTGGCGTGAGTTTGTCCCTCGCCTGAAGAAATGGATGTCGCTCTGGGAGGAGACGGGACGCCGCCACGGCCTGAAGGCCGATTCCGGATATCTGCTGGGCGGCGAGGCGCCGGGGATCGCCGACGTCGTCACCGCCACCCTGTGGTCGACGATGACCGACAGATTCGCCAAGATCGAGGCGATTCTCGAGGAAGCCGCGCCGATGACGGCGGCGCTCACGCGGCGGGTCGCGGCTCTGCCGGCGCTGGCGAAGCTGGCCGCCAAGGCGCGACAGGACTACGGCGACGCCTATTGCGGCGGCCAGATCGAGGCCTCGTTGCGAAAAGTCCTGGACGCTTGAACTTCCCGCAATTGCAGTGCGGCCAAATCGGCCTCGTGAGCGAGTTGGTTGCACTCGAGACAAACAACATTGTTCGCGGCGTTCAGCGATGCGATCACTGGCGCCGCCGAGATCGCGGTCGGACGTCGGCGGCGGTGACGATTGGATTACCAGCAGGAGCGAACCCATGTCAGGTCTGACGGAGGCTGATCGATCTCGCGCATTGCGTATCGCAGAGCGGCTTGTCGCCCGGTCCGAGACGATCGCAGTATCGGAATCCTCGGCCGGAGGATTGATCTCGGCGGCGCTGCTGTCGGTTCCCGGCGCGTCGGCTTATTTTCTCGGCGGCGGTGTGATTTATACCCGCAAGGCGATGGGAGCGTTTCTCGACCTCACGCCGTCCAAATTGAAGGGCTTCCGCTCGGTCACGGAGCCCATGGCCCTGTTGCTCGCGGAAACGGTAAGCACGCGGCTCGGGGCCCATTGGGGGCTCGCGGAAACTGGGGCCTGCGGCCCGTATGGAGACAACGCCGGGCGAGTCTGCCTCGCGATTTCCGGCCCAAAGACGGCAAGCCGGGCTCTGGAAACCGGGTCGAGCGATAGGGTCGCCAACATGGTCGCTTTCGCCAATGCGGCGCTCGAATTGCTGGAGGAGTCGCTTCTGGGGTTGGAATAGCGTCAAAGACGGCCCAGGTTGCGGCGCGCCGGCGACCTGCGAACCTGTCGCTTCGCGTCTCGCCCTGAGCGGCGCAAACGCGGAACTCACGACAACGAAGTTGTTGGGGATTGAATCCGATCCGTTAACGTCTCGGCAACCGATACCGCCCTAGCCTCGGCCCGCGTCCAATAGAGGCATAAGATGACAGACACAGTTGAAATTCCCGGAACTCGCATATTGTCTTTCATCGAACGCATTGAGCAGATCGACGAGGAGCTCAAGGCGCTGAACGAGGGCAAGAAGGACATCTTCTCGGAAGCCAAGGGAGAGGGCTTCGACGTAAAGGTGCTGAGGGAAATTCTTCGACTGCGCAAGCAGGACCAAGACGAGCGCGACGAACAAGAATCGCTGCTCGACATCTATCTCCGCGCGATTCAGACCGCTGAGACCGTGCAGGCCAAAGCGGCCTAGAACGGCTGAATAAATGAGGGGCGGCGGTCGCGATTGCCGCCCTTTGCGAGAATGAGCGGGACGTGGCGACCGCCTGGTTCCCTTCCGCTGGAAATTACGCCTCGAAAGATCGAGGAGGCCATTCCTCGAAGCGTGATCGAATCCAGCTCGACGAGTCTCGGTCGATCCATTGTTGCGCCTCCTGTTGCGAAGGAAACCCGCCGACCTGCTCGGCTGGCCAGTCGCCCCAACTCACGAACACAAACCAACCTGTGCCGTCCCGTAGCTCGCGAGGCGACATTTCCGGTTTCTTCTGAGGTTTCATCATGCGGCGGAGCATCGCACGAATACGCCCGCTGTTCTATCCGCGTTCGATGTTCCATCGCAAGAATCGGTAGAGGTTAGGCGACCCCGATCGTGCGATCGTCGTCGCGTGCGCTTTCGTGGCGCGGATGCGCCGATCGTCCGGCGCGCCGATCTTCGGCAATTTACGTTCGCGCACCCGCACGTCCTGTAACTTTGGCTGGCCGCAAACATCGGCGGTAAAACTGAGATGCGCCGACCGAGCATTTCACGGATCAACGTCCATCCGTCCGGCGAAGGTATCTCTTTGGCGCAGCGGCGGCCGCCTTCGCCCTGGCGCCGCCAATTTCCTCGAGTACTGCTGGGCTTCAAGGCGCGGCGCGGCGACGTGTCGCGGCTGTTCGGCAAACCGGCGGACGCAGCTCCGGCTGCGCGGCTCCTCGGCGACGCAGAAGTCCCGAGCAATGCGAGCGATTTTGTCTACCTCGGCGCAGGACTGGTCGTCGGCGTCCTGATCGGCTCGCTGTCCTTGCCGGTGGCCAGCGTTTCGCTCTCGCTGGGGAGCGCGGGCGCGTTGCTGTCCGGTCTCGCTTTTGATGCGCTCTCGCCGGCCGACGTTCGGCCGGTTTCCACCCGCGGCGCCGCAAATCCTCAAGGACCTCGGACTCGCCGTCGACATCGCCGCGATCGGGCCGACTTCGGCGCCGGGCGTTCTGGCGCTGCCGAAGGCGCGCGGTTGGGAACTGCCGGTCGCCGCCGTCTGCGTGTCGCTCGTGCGGACGCTGGCCTCGGTCTATATCGGCCGATACCTGCTGCGAATGGAGCCCGCGATTCTGTGTGGCGCCATCGCCGGGCAACAAGCAAGCACGCCCGCCATAAAGGCGACTGAAGCCGCCGCAGGCAATTCCGTCCCGGTCATCGGCTACACTGTGACGCACGCGATAGCGAACGTCCTCTTGCCCCTATTGGGGCCGATATTTGTGGCCGCCTTCGCCGCCGTCAGCGCGCATCCGATCGCAACTGTCGCCGCCCGCTTGGTTGGCGGCTGAGTAGGCTGTCTGTTTCGGCGCGACGATTGCGCGCCGATCGGCGTCATAAGCTATCGAAAGCTCAGGCGGTATGGCGAGCATTGTCGGCGATTCGCACTTGTGAGGTTCCGTCCGTGCGTCGAGGTATGTAATGGCGAGATCGGCCGCTGCGGCTCGGGAAAGACGCCCACATCTGCAGGCAAGGTTCTGCTGGTCGCCAACGCCGACAACCAACCCCTCTTACCCCTCAACGTGCACGGCGCCTCGCGTGGGCGATTTGAACTCCCTGAGTATATTCCGACTCTCCCCGTGGACATTGGCGCAATGGTAAACTGCCTGATCACAGACAACTATTGATGGGCGCCCAAATCGGGTTGTCTCTATGCGCTTCCGGCAAGACAATACGGTTGGTTCCGCGCAGAGGTTGCTGGAAACACGCCACAAGGAGAGCCAAATGGAAAACGCGAGCTCGGTTATTGCAGTCTACGCGAATCACAGGGCGGCGGAAGTCGCCGTTAAGGAACTCGCCGCCGCTGGGATCGAGATCAAGAATTTGAGCGTGGTCGGCAAAGGATATCATTCAGAGGAGAAGGTCGTCGGATTCTATAATATGGGCGACCGCGTTAAATTCTGGGGATCGCGAGGCGCGTTTTGGGGTGGCTTCTGGGGCCTTTTCCTCGGTGGCCTGTTCATGACGATTCCCGTCGTCGGACACGTCGTCGTCCTTGGATATCTCGCCGCCATCGTGGCTGCGGGACTTGAAAACGCCGTCATCGTCGGAGGACTGAGCGCTCTCGGCGCGGCGCTTTACAGCTTGGGGATTCCGAAGGATAGCGTCCTCGCGTACGAAACCGCCTTGAAAGCGGATGATTTTCTTGTGCTGGCTCGCGGGTCCGCCCAGGAGGTGGCGCGTGCGAAGTCAAAACTCGCTGGGACCAACCCGACACGTCTCGACGTTCACGAGGCCCTTAAGGCCGCTTGAGCGCGAGTATGGCCGACAAAGGCGCTCTGCTTCACAGCGCCTTGCGGCGCGGCCAAATCAGTCTGCGCCCATCCCGGCAGCCCCCCCCCAAATACCTTCTGACGCCCGATCCAACGATCCCGCGCCGAACTGGCCTGGAGGGAATTTCTGTCCTTGTCACGGCTCGAAATACGACCTCGCGCGCCGCGTATTTGCCGGCGCGCCGGCGCCCTTCGATCTTCCGGCGCCGCCGTATAATTTCCCGAACGACAAGACGCGGCGGGTTGGCGAGAACTCGGCGGGGTTCACCTTCAACTTTGACTCCGTTTTGCAAGTGTGAGTCGATCGTCTGCCGGGCACAGCGGCGACGGCCGAAACGTCCATTTTGGGACGCTGCGTTGAACTCAGGGCAAGTCTTACGATCTTTGGGAGGCCTGCGAACTCTCGCTCCACGCCGATGGCGGCTTGACAGGCTATTCGATGAAATCGCGCAACCGGTCGCTAACGCCATCCTTGATCGCATCGATCCAGTTATGGAAAGGCGCAGCCTCGCTTTCCTGGCGTGATCTCCTATCCGGCGCGCCTACGCCGGAATAAGATGGGTCGGGAACCCCAAAGACCACTTCAATCAATTTCCACCACACCCCGAGCGACGCTCAGGCTCGCACCCAACAGCGAACGGCAGACGGGAGTTTCCTCCCGCCCGCTTCGATCCTCGTGTTTCGCCTGTCGGCTCGAGCCCGCTTGGCTCAAGCCTTCGGGAATTCGAACGCCATGAAATGGTTGGCCTCGGCGGTGCGGATCAGCATCAACACCGACTTCTTGCCGTCCTGCTTCGCGGCGGCGATGCCGGCTTTGACTTCATCCGGCGTCCGCACCGGCTTGCCGGACACTTCGAGGATCACGTCTCCGCTCGCCAAGCCTTTGCTCGCGCCAAGCCCATTCGGGTCGACGCTGACAATCGCCACGCCCGGCTTGTCGTCGCCCTTGGCGCTGGAAAGCGCCAGTTGGACGCCGAGTTTCAACGCGCTTTCGCTCGTCGACGTCTCGGCCTTCGCGGTCCGCTCCGACTTCAGCGAACCGAGCGTGAGACTCACAATCTTCTCGGCGCCGTCACGAACGAAGGTGATTTCTACCTTCTCGCCTGGCGCCATGCTGCCGATGTCACGAGTGAGATCCGCGGCGTCCTTCACGTCCTTGCCATTGACCTTGGTGATGACGTCCGCGGACTTCAGGCCGGCAGCGGCGGCGGGTGTGCCGGGCTGAGCTTCATCAACCATGGCGCCACTGGCCGTCTTGAGACCAAGACTGTCGGCGATTTCCTGGCTGACAGGCTGGATCTGCACGCCCAGAAAGCCGCGTGACACCACGCCGCCATGCTCGAGCGAGGATACGACGCTGGCGACGGTGCTTGCCGGTATCGCGAACCCGAGCCCAATGCTGCCGCCCGACGGCGAGAAGATCGCGGTGTTCACGCCGACGACTTCGCCCTTCAGGTTGAAGGTGGGGCCGCCCGAATTGCCCTTGTTGATGGGCGCGTCGATCTGCAGGTAGCTGTCATAAGGCCCCGAACCGATGTCGCGTTCTTGCGCGGAAACGATGCCGGCCGTCACGGTGCCGCCGAGGCCGAACGGATTGCCGATCGCCACGACCCAATCGCCCACCCGCGTCGTGTCCTTCGACAATTTGACGAACGGATAATCGGCGGGTTCGACGATCTTCAGCAGCGCCAGATCGGTCTTCTGATCCGCGCCGACGACCTTGGCCTCGAGCGCCTTGCCGCCTTCCAACGTCACGGTGACAGACTTGGCGTGTTCGACGACATGATTGTTGGTGACGATATAGCCGTCCGCCGATATCAGAAAGCCCGAGCCCAGAGCGACGCCGCGGCGCATCTGACCCTGTTCGGGCGCCTCGCCGTTCGACTGGCCATGGTGGCCGAAGAACTGCTGAGCTCCGGGGGGGAGATTGTCCATCTCGCCGGAAGAATCGTCGCCGCGAGCGGCTATTTCCTCGATGTTGACCTTTACCGAGACGACGGCGGGCCGCACGCGCTCGACGACGGTTGCAAAGGACGGCATGCCGGAAATCTGCAGGTCGGACGTGTTCACAGCGGCGGCGTTCGCCGAATTGGGCGATGACATGACGCCTCCGCCGAGGACGCCGGCAGCAACGAGCGCCACGATAGCGGCCGAAGCGAGCATACGGCCTCTAGCCAGCGACGGCAGTTTGGATCTGAAGTTTGACAACAAATGTCTCCTTGATTGGAATGATCGCATATCGCGTTCTCATCGACACCATGCGCCAACCTCTCTGAGGATCAGATGGCCGGCGCATTAACGTCCCTCCATGCAGGCCGCGGCCGTTTGCGGGTCGCCCCCGCCGATCACGTTTGTCGAAGTCGCCATCGGCCCCGCGCACGTGCGTAGTTTCCGAATCTTTTTCACGGTCCAGCCGGCGTTCATATTCAACAAAGCAGCGGCGGCCAGCGACGTTCGCGCGGGAGCCGATGCGCTCGCGCTCGAACGGGCGGAACGCGCAAAGAGGGATTTCTGGAGATGGCGACGCAAGCCGAGAGAGCCAAGCCAGCAGCCAAGGACGACCTGCAAAAGTTGCCGATCGCCGAGGTGGAGAAGCGTCTGAACTCGTCGCCAGACGGTCTCTCGGACGCGGAGGCGAAGAAGCGGCTCGTCCAATATGGGGCCAATGAAATCGCCGAGAAGAAGACCAACGGACTCGTCAAATTCCTCAGCTATTTCTGGGGTCCCATTCCCTGGATGATCGAGGTCGCCGTCGTGCTTTCGGCGGTTGTTCGCCACTGGCCCGACTTCGTCATCATTCTCGTCCTGCTACTCGCCAACGCGACCATCGGTTTCTGGGAAGAGCGCGAAGCCGGCAACGCAATCGAGGCCTTGAAGGCGCGGCTCGCGATCAAGGCGCGGGTGAAGCGCGACGGCAATTGGGTGACCGCGCCGGCGAAAGAACTGGTTCCCGGCGACGTGATACGTCTACGCCTGGGCGACATCGTGCCCGCCGACGCCCGCTTGCTGGAGGGCGACGAGATCTCCGTCGATCAGTCCGCGCTGACAGGCGAATCGCTGCCGGCCTCCCGCAAATTGGGGGACGCGATCTTCTCCGGATCGATCGTCCGGCGCGGCGAGATCGACGCGTTCGTTTACGCCACGGGCGCAAAGACCTATTTCGGCAGGACGGCGGACCTGGTGGAAACAGCAGTCACGGTCAGCCATTTTCAGAAAGCCGTGCTGAAAATCGGCGACTATCTCATCCTGCTGGCGATGTTCATGGTGGCCGTCATCATCGGCGTGGCGATCTATCGCGACGAAGCCATTCTCACGACGCTGCAATTTGCGCTCGTCCTCACCGTGGCCTCCATTCCCGTAGCGATGCCGACGGTACTGTCGGTAACGATGGCGGTGGGCGCGC
>Ga0302320_10010679_pt1 | contig 19549 bp, 19 predicted proteins | sample Bog_T0_3_FD_202130 | JGI IMG/M metagenome (GOLD analysis project Ga0302320, IMG submission 202130) | Peat permafrost microbial communities from Stordalen Mire near Abisko, Sweden - Bog_T0_3 | ecosystem: Environmental > Terrestrial > Soil > Wetlands > Peat | place: Sweden: Abisko, Stordalen Mire... | reverse complement strand
ACCCCGCACCGCGTACGGTATGCAACAGGGGCTTGTCAAAATCCTTGTCGATCGCCTGGCGCAGGCGGCTGATATGCACGTCGATCACATTGGTCTGTGGGTCGAAGTGATAGTCCCACACCCCTTCGAGCAGCATGGTGCGCGTCACCACCTGGCCGCTGTGGCGCATCATGAATTCCAGCAATTGAAATTCCCGGGCGGTGAGTTCGATTTTCTTGCCGTTGCGCATCACTCGACGAGTCATGCGATCGAGTTCCAAATCGGCCAACTTGAGTTTGGTATTGGTTTCGGCGCTGCCATTCTCGCCGCGCCTGCCCAAGGCATCGATGCGCGCCAGCAGTTCCGACATGTGGTACGGCTTGGTCAGGTAATCATCGCCGCCGGCGCGCAGCCCCGTGATTCGATCATCGACATCGCCGAGCGCGCTCAAAATCAATACCGGCATTTTGCGCCCGGTGGCGCGCAGCGACTGCACCAGCGCGAGTCCATCGAGCTTCGGCAACATGCGATCGACGATCGCGAGATCAACCGCGAGCGAGGAGGCCAGATGCAGCCCTTCCAGTCCGTTACCGGCGACATCGACCGTGTGCCCGACCTCGCGCAATGCCTTGGCCAGATAATCGCGGGCTACTTCGTCATCTTCAACAATCAGGATATGCATGACTGACTATCTTACAGACGTTGGACCGGTGTTTCTCGGCACGATAGACTTGCCCTCGCGCGGGTTGTCCCTACCAGCACATCGGAAGACCAAATTTATTATGCCCGAGGCGACCACGCAAACCAACGCACCCCGCCAATCGACAGCCTGCGATGTGCTGGTGATCGGCGGTGGCCCCGGCGGATCGACCGCAGCGAGCCTGCTGGCGGAAAAAGGCTATCGCGTGGTGCTGCTGGAGAAGGCGCGCCATCCGCGCTTTCACATCGGCGAGTCGCTATTACCGGCGAACTTGCCGATTATTGAGCAGCTGGGCGTTGCCGCGCAAATACGCGCCATCGGCCTGGAAAAATGGGGGGCCGAGTTCGTCTCGTACCGCGACTCGCGCAGCCAGGAATTTCGCTTCGCGCGTGCCTGGGACAAATCGCTGCCGCTGGCGTATCAAGTTCGACGCTCTGAATTTGACGAAATACTGTTGCGTCGCGCGGCACAGCTGGGCGCAGAGGTGGTCGAAGGCTGCCGCGTCCGCGACGTGGATTTGTCGAGCGGCCGCCCGTCTGTGCGCGGCGAACACGACGACGGCCGCTGCGAAACGTGGGCCGCGGACATCGTCGTCGATGCATCCGGCCGCGATACCCTTCTCGGCAATCAACTGCGGGCGAAACGCCGCAACAAGAAGCACAACAGCGCCGCCTTGTACGCGCACTTTGCGGGCGCGCGCCGCGACAGCGGCCAGCGCGCCGGCAATATCACGATCTATTGGTTCGATCACGGCTGGTTCTGGGCGATCCCGCTGGCGGATGGCGCGACCAGTATCGGGGCGGTCGTCTGGCCCTACTATTTAAAATCGCGCAGCACCTCGGTGCGGGATTTTTTTCTGGCCACCATCGCACTGTGCCCGCCGCTCGCCGAGCGCTTGAGCAGCGCGACGCTCATCTCCGACGTCGAGGCCACCGGCAATTACTCCTACGCCTGCGACCGCAGCCATGGCCCTAACTACTTCCTGATCGGCGATGCCTACAGCTTCATCGATCCGGTGTTCTCCTCCGGAGTAATGCTCGCCATGAATGGCGGCGTGGCGGCGGCCGACGCCATTCATGCTTGCCGCACTCAACCCGGGCGATCGCGGGCCGCGCTCAAACGCTTCGATCGCATTTCGCGCCACGGACCGAAACAATTCTCCTGGTTCATTCATCGGGTCAGCAACCCGACCATGCGCGAAATGTTTTTAGATCCGAAGAACGTGTTTCGCGTCGAGGAGGCGCTGCTCTCGATGCTGGCGGGCGACATCTTCGGCCGCACGCCCATTTGGGGGAGGCTGCGGCTGTTCAAATCGCTGTACTACGTTCTGTCGCTCGCCAATCCCAGCCGTTCTTTCCGCGCGTGGCGCTCGCGCACCGCCAATATTCGTGCCGCGGCCGAACACATGACCAGCGGCTGATGACGCAACCGATTCAGGTTCAGCGTCATCGCCGGATGCGTGCAGCCGTGTTTTTCGCGGCCGCCGGCGTGGCCTACGGCGCCGCCGCGCACCAGGAACCTTTGTACGAATTCGGGCTCGGCTTGGGTGCCATCGTGTTCGACGACTATCGCGGTGCCGCGACGGCGCATGCCTATCCTTTGCCCGTGCCTTATCTTCTCTACAACGGCACGTTCTTGAAAGCGAATCGCGACGGGATACGCGGCACCCTGTTCGATCAAAATCGATTCGAATTGAATCTGAGTTTCGACGCGACGACGCCGGTGCGCAACGACCAGGCGCGCAGCGGCATGCCGGATCTTAAGTCGACGGTTGAACTCGGGCCATCCTTCGACTTTCACCTGCTGAAGAGCGACGACGCCAAAGTGAAACTTGACCTGCGCATGCCGGTGCGGGCCGCGCTGACGGTGCAGGCTGCACCGAAAATCATCGGCTGGACGTTCACACCGCGTCTGGCGCTCGACGTCAGGGATCCGGGCGGATTCTCCGGCTGGAATCTAGGACTGCTCACCGGTCCGTTGTTCGCCGACCGCCGCTATCACGCCTATTTCTATTCGGTCGCGCCGCAGTATGCGACCCTCTCCCGGCCCGCCTATCAAGCGGACTCAGGCTATGCCGGAACTCAATTCATCGCCGCGCTTTCCAAGCGCTTTCCGAAATTCTTTGTCGGCGCGTACGCGCGCTACGACTCGCTGAGCGGCGCATCTTTCGTCGACAGCCCGTTGGTGCAGCGCAGGAGCTACATGTCGGGGGGCATCGGCTTCTCCTGGATAATCAGCAAGTCCTCGCAGATGGTCGACGTTCCCGATTGAGCGCCTTCGTGCATGCTGCGACCTCTGAAAATTCTCTACGAGTATTTCGCGCTGTACTGTTCGTTGACGCTGCTCGGGCTCATTTGTCTCGGCTGGTCGGTGTTCGCGCTGCCCCTGTATTTTCTGTTACCGCGGCGTGCCGGCACGGCGCTCGGTCGACGCGGCATCATGTATGGCTTTCGCATCTATGCCTGGTCTCTGTCCATCACACGTACCTATCATTTGGACCTCAGCGCCATCGATTCGCTGCGGGACGGACCGCCGCTGATCCTGGCCCCGAATCATCCCTGCTTGATCGACGCGCTGTTGATACTCACGCGCCATCCGAACATCGTCTGTGTGATGAAAGGCGCGCTGATGCGCAATATCTTTCTTGGTTCCGGCTCGCGCCTGGCTCGCTATGTGCGCAATGATTCGTCGCGCCAGATGATCAAGGAGTCGGTGGCGCATTTGCGCGAAGGCGGCGTGTTGTTACTGTTTCCCGAGGGCACGCGCACCACGCGCTCGCCCATCAATCCACTGGTCGGCAGCGTCGGTCTCATCGCCAAGCGCGCCGATGTAGCGGTGCAAACCCTGGTGATCGAAACCGACTCGCCCTACCTGAGCAAGGGCTGGCCGCTGTTCCGCCGGCCGACGCTGCCCATCACCTATCGGGTGAGGCTCGGCCGGCGCTTCGCGCCGCCGACCGACGTCCCGGCTTTCACGGAAGAACTCGATCGCTACTACCGGCATGAACTCGAACGTGCGTTGCAGTCGCGCTGGCTGGCACGACGTGCCTAGCGACACCCACTTGGTGCTGATACCGAGCTACAACCCGGGCCCCAAGGTGTTCGCAACCGTGCGCGACGCGCTTGCGCAATGGTCTCCCGTGTGGGTGGTGGTCGACGGCAGTACCGATGACTCCGCTGCCAGGTTGCAGGCCATGGCCGCGGCCGAATCGGGACTGCGGGTGCTCGTCTCGGACCGAAACCGCGGCAAAGGCATGGCGGTGCTCACCGGGTTGCTCGAGGCGCGATCGCTCGGATTTACCCACGCCTTGACCATGGATTCCGACGGCCAGCATCCCGCGGAGCGAATTCGCGCCTTCATGCAGGCCTCGATCGCCGAGCCGCGTGCCATGGTGTTGGGCTGCCCGGTATTCGACGCCAGCGCACCGAGCCTGCGGGTCAAGGGGCGGCGAGTCTCCAATTGGTGGGCCAATCTCGAAACCCTGTGGGCCGGCATCGGCGACTCCTTGTACGGCTTTCGTGTCTATCCCATCGCCGATCTGGTCCGCGTCATGCGCGGCCAGCTCTGGATGCGGCGCTTCGATTTCGATGTCGAGGCGGTGGTGCGCCTGTGTTGGCGCGGCGTGCGCCCGATCAACCTGCCGGCGCCGGTGCGCTACTTCCGCCCCGACGAAGGCGGCGTTTCGCACTTTCACTACGGGCGCGACAATGCCTTGCTGACCTGGATGCACTTTCGATTGTTCTTGGGGTTCATCGTGCGCCTGCCGTTGCTGCTGGCACGCCGTGCACGCTTGCCATGACAAATATTTTCTCGCCGCTGTCCGCGACGCGCGGCGCGGTGCGCATTACTTCTCAAATGCATCCTTTCTTCCCCGGACTGGTCATTTCACCCGCCGAAACGGCACTGGTGCGCGCGCTGGTCACCGAGACGGAACTGTTGCGGTTGAAGGCCATCGCCCGCTTGCACGCGCGCGGATTGCCGCCCGACGTCGGCTGGGAGGATCTGCTGCAGGAGGCATTCTCCCGCTATCTCGGCGGCTCGCGCCGCCGGCCCGAGGGCGTGAGCACCACGGTATTTCTCGCCGGCGTCATGCGCAGTTTGAAAGCCGAGCATTGGCGCCGGGTGCTGCAAGAAAATCGCGAGCCGCTGCTGTGCGGACCGCAAGAACTCGATGTCGATTCGATGCAAGACCCAGAACGGGCGCTCATCGCCTGGCAGGAACTCAACGTCGTCGAGCGATTGTTCGCCGACGATGCGCTGGCACTTAAAATCGTTGCCGGATTGGCGGAAGGTCTTTCGGCCGAGGAGATTCGACGCGCCCATGACATTTCCAAAATTGAATACGATTCCGCGCGCCGCCGCATGCGCCGCATCCTGCTTCGGGAGGGACTGACATGCGCACCCGCGTAAAGCCGTCCGATGCCGCCGCGGCGCTCACTCGCCTGATCGAGGCGTTCGAACAGGAACTCATCGAGGCGAGCGATGAGGAAATCATGCAAGCCGCGAAGGACTTGGGAATGAATCCGCAGATGCAAGGCTCGGCGGCGTTTGCCGGCCTCAAGTACCGCAGCCAAGTGCGGCTCGCGGATTTTTACGACCTCGATTTAAAGGCGCTGTTGCCGCAGGCGCTTAGGCTCACGCGATTGCCTATAAAAGACCGCGACAAGTGATGCTCGCCTACTCCTCGCTGTTGCAAGATTCGCTGGCGGCCCGCGCTCGCGTTGCCATGTGCCTCGATGATGTAACTTTTACAAGCGGGGCAGCAGCGGCGTTCATCGCCGGCAACGAACTTCCGAGCGCCAACAGCACTCGTATGGTCGATGAAATTTGCTTGGCCATGACTGCCGCCTAGCTTTTCGATGGCAGCCATTTCGTCGCAGACGCCGCCTTGCGGCGCTTTCGTGATCGAAGCGCGCGCGGCGCGAAACTGTCAGACGTTTCTAATAATGTGCGGTTGAACGCGCTGCCGACGCGATACTGCGCCCGAGCGGCGGCGCTGTGGGGCTGAAATGCCGATCTGTAAATCTGTGTTTGAGTTTATACGACGAAGCGCATTAACATAAGCGGCGGAACTCGAGCGTGCACAATGGGATTTGGTATATGAGCAAGAAAGCGACTTTCACGGCTCGAGCGTCCACGCCTGAGGGGCTAAAACGGCTCACCATCGACTTGGAAGCCGCGCAACATCGGCGCTTCAAAACGGTGTGCGCACAGCATGGTCTCAAGATGGCCGACGAGCTGCGTCGATTGATCCAGATGCGGATTGCGGAGATCGAACACCGGCAAGGCGCATAGACCCGCCGGCACCTATATAATGACTGCAACTCAAAAACTAGATTGAAAGCCTAGCCTATGTCCGACAAAGCGTCGCTCATGCAACAGCCGGCGCCGCTGACCGATGTCGGTCTGCAGCGGGAAATTGCCGGTTTGTTCGTGCAAGCCTTAAACCTGGAAGTCCGGCCGGAGGACATCGATCCCGATGCGCCGCTGTACGGCGAGGGGTTGGGCTTGGACTCCATAGATATCCTGGAAGTGGCCTTGATCGTCTCCAAGCAGTACGGCATTCAGTTGCGCGCCGATAGCCAGGATAATCAGCAGATATTCCGCTCCCTGAGGCATCTAGCAGAGCACATTGCGGCACACAGGACCAAGTAGCCATGGGTTGGCGGCGTAGACTTGAGCTGGCCGCGGTCGTCGTTTTCGTGCTCGCCTACGCCGGGCTCTCGCACTACGGCAATTCCGCCGCGAAAACTCACGACTTAGGCGTCGGCCTTGCCTTGGGGCCGGTGTTGTCGGTCGCGCTCGTGCTGCTTTGGCGCTCGACCCATTTTGTGGTGGCGCTGTTGGCTGCCGCCGGTGCCATTCTGTTGTTGCGCCATTACTGGCCGGTGTTGGAAAAGAATTTCTCGGTGGTTTACCTGCTCCAAGAGGGCGGCTTCTATAGCATCATGGCGGCCAGTTTCGGCGTGTCGCTGCTCGGCAACCGGGTGTCGCTGTGCACGCAATTGGCCGACAAGCTACACGGTCCTTTGACCCCGCAAGAATTGCACTACACGCGGCGCGTCACCCTGGCATGGGCGATCTTCTTTTTGAGCATCACGGCGATCAACGTGGCGCTATTCGCGTACGCGCCGCTGCGTATCTGGTCGCTGTTCGCCAATTTCTGCGCGCTGCCGTTGGTGGGACTCATGTTCGTCGCCGAGTATGCCGTGAGGCGTCGCGTGCTGCCGCAGGCGCCGCAGCGCGGTATCTTGGCTGCCGTGCGAGTGTATTTCGCGAGTTCGCCCTAAGCGTCCGATGGAAACCATCGCGTTACTGTCGCATCGCACACCCACCGCGGTGATTGCCTACCGTGCGGGCCGCGCCATCAGCGCGGGCCGCTTCCTGTCGGACGCCAGGCACCTCGCGCGAAGTTTGCCGGCCGGCGAGCACGTCCTCAACGTATGCGCCGATCGCTACCACTTCACGGTCGGCCTTGCGGCAAGCCTGCTCACCGGCAAGACCAGTTTGCTGCCCTCGACCCACACACCCGAAGTCATCGCGCAGCTCGCGAGTTTTGCACCGGATGTGTTCTGTTTGACCGACGATGCACGCTGCGATATCGGCCTGCCCAAGGTCTACTACCCCGAGCTGTCCCGCGACGAACTCGAATGGGCGGTCCCGGCGCTGGCCGCGACGCAAATCGCGGCCATCGTTTACACCTCGGGTTCCACCGGCGTGCCCTTGCCCTACAAAAAAACCTGGGGGCGGCTCGCGCGTTGCGTACGCGACGGCGCACCGCGCTTGGGCCTCTTGGATGGCAGGTCGCACGCCATCATCGGTACCGTGCCGGCCCAGCATATGTACGGCTTCGAATCCAGCGTACTGCTCGCGCTGGTCAGCGGCAACGCCTTCTGCGCGGAACGTCCTTTCTACCCGGCCGACATCGCTGCGGTGATCGCGGCGGTGCCGCCGCCTCGGGTCTTGATCACGACACCGGTGCATTTGCGCACCCTGCTCGCGGCGGAAATCGACCTGCCGCCGGTTGATCTCGTCGTCTCGGCGACCGCGCCGCTGACCGAGGAGCTGGCGCGCCAAGTGGAAGCGAAATTTCACACCCGGCTGCTCGAGATTTACGGTTCGACGGAAACCGGACAGATCGCGCTACGCCGCACGGCCGAGTCCAGCCCCTGGCGGCTATGGCCCGAGGTGCGGCTGAAGATCTCCGATGATCAGGTGTTCGCGCACGGCGGACACGTCGAGCAGGTGACGGCGATGCAGGATGTCATCGAGATCACCGGCGAGGACGAATTTCTGCTGCACGGGCGCGTCGCCGACTTGGTGAACGTGGCGGGTAAGCGCAGCTCGTTCGGTTATTTGAATGCGCAGTTGAACGCCATTCCCGGAGTCGCCGACGGCGTGTTCTTTCTGCGCGATGCAGCGTCCGGTTCCACCGCAGTGGCGCGCCTCTGCGCACTCGTCGTTGCGCCCACGTTGAACGTCGCCGCAGTCACCGAGCAGCTTCGTCAGCGCATCGATCCCGTGTTCTTGCCGCGCCCGCTGATCATGGTCGAGCGCCTGCCGCGCAATGCCACCGGCAAGCTGCCGCAGCAAGTATTGCAGGAGCTGGCGAATCGTCACCTGCAGCCTGCGAGCGTGCAGACTGCGCTCGAGATCTCGAGCACTCATCCCTCGTTTGCGGGTCACTTTCCAAAATTTCCCGTGCTGCCGGGCGCGGTGCTGTTGGACGAAGCCCTGCAAGCGATCCAGCGCGCCCGCGGCACCGATCTTAACTGGCACATCTCGTCGGTCAAATTTCTCGATGCGGTGCGCCCTGGGGATTCCTTGAGTGTGGAGCATGCCGCGCCAAAGGAGGGCTTGATCCGCTTCACCATCCGTTCCCAGGATCGCGTCATCGCGAGCGGCAACCTGTCGAGACCGGCAGCGCCGGGCAGCGCCGCGTGAGCCCGAAGAGCGTCAACTTGGTCGAATCTCGGGCCAAGGCGGATTGGGTCAGGCACCACGAGCGCGGCAGCAATCTGCTGCTGCGGATCATGGCGTTTGTCTCACTGCACTTGGGCAGAGCCATCAGCCGCGTTCCGCTCTACGGAATCGCAACTTACTTTTTTTTGTTCGCCCCGACCGCGCGGCGCCACTCGCGGCGCTATCTGCGTCTCGCGCTCGGCCGCGAACCGAAGGCGCGCGATCGGTTTCGCCAGATATTGAGTTTTGCCACGACCATCCATGATCGCGTCTATCTGATCAACGAGCAATTCGCGATGTTCAACATCACGCTCGAGGGCGAGGCGTTGGTGGTCGCGCAAGCGGACAGCGGTCGCGGAGCGCTGCTCATGGGTGCCCACATGGGCAGCTTCGAAGTGATGGCGAGCATTGGCCGGCGGCGGCGCGGCATCAAAGTGGCGATGGCCATGTACGAGGAGAATGCGCGCAAGATCAATGCCACGCTCGCGGCCATCAATCCCAAAATCAAATCCGATATCGTCTCGTTGGGCCGGATCGACGCCATGCTGCATATTGCCGACCGCCTGGATTGCGGTGCCTTCGTCGGCGTGTTGGGCGATCGCACTTTGGGGGACGAACCCGTCCAGCCGGTGACCCTGCTCGGACAACGAGCCTACGTGCCGACCGGGCCGATGCGCGCCGCGGCCATCCTGCGCTGCCCGGTGTACTTCATGGCGGGCCTGTACCGCGGCAAGAACAATTACCACGTGGTGTTCGTGCCGCTGGCGGATTTCTCCGTCACGCCGGCCGGTGCCCGCAGCGCCGCGGTGCGAACCGCCATCGACCGCTACGCCGCCGTGCTTGATCAGTATTGCCGCAGCGATCCGTACAATTGGTTCAACTTCCACGACTTCTGGCGTGTCGAGGATGGAGCACGGCGACCATGACGCGGCGTCCGCTCGGCGCGCTGCTGATGGCGTTCGCGGCGCTTTATGCCGGCGCCAGCGCGCTCGCCGCGCCGCCGCTTGGGCAGGCGGACGATCTCGATGCCGTGATGTCGTTGCTCGCGACCCGCCAGCACGGCCGGGTCGAATTCGTCGAGCAGCAATTTCTGGCCATCCTCAATCATCCGCTCGAGTCTTCGGGCGAGCTGCGCTACGACGCGCCGGATCATTTGGAAAAGCGCACGCTGTTGCCCAAGCCGGAAACGCTGGTGCTCTTAAGGGGCGGGCTGACGCAAGAACGAGGCGGCCGCACGCGAGTGATCGATCTACACCGCTATCCAGAGATTCTGCCCTTCATCGAGAGCATCCGCGCCACGTTGGCGGGTGATCGCGCGGCGCTCGAGCGGGTTTTTCATGTGGATTTTGCCGGCAGCTTGCAGCGCTGGAGTTTGACGCTCGTTCCCTTGGATCGGGAGTTGCTGCACACGGTCAAGCAAGTAGAGATCGATGGTTCCAAGGATCAATTGCTGAGAGTCGAGATTCGCCAGGCCGATGGCGATCGATCGCTGATGACGTTGCGCACACCCGCGGCGCCATGAACCGGCAGCGCATGCGGGTGCTGGCGCCCTGGCTCGGTTGCCTTGCCATCGCATCCTTTGTCGTCGCGCGCGCTCATTACATCACCGACTTGTCGGCGTTTTTACCGGCGAAGCCCACGCCGACTCAGCAGTTGCTGGTCGAGCAGCTGCGCGACGGCCCGACATCGCGCTTGATTCTGATCGCTTTTGAACAGGGCGATGCCGCCAGCCGCGCCCGGTTGTCCGTCAGTACCGCGGCTCGGCTGCGTCGCGACCTCGAGTTTTCGAGCGTCAACGACGGCGAGCCCACCACCCAGGAGGCGGATCGCGAGTTTCTATTTCAACATCGCTATCTCTTGAGCGACCGGGTGTCGGCGCAGCGTTTTTCAGAGGCGGGACTGCACGCCGCGATTGCCGACACGATCGAGGATCTGGCCTCGCCGGCAGGACTGTTGCTGAAGTCGTTGCTGCCCGACGATCCAACCGGGGAAATGCTGCACATTATCGATCAGCTGCAACGCACAGCCGCTCCGACCACGAACGATGGCGTCTGGGTGTCGCCTGACGGTGAGCGCACGCTGATGGTCGCGCAAACCGCTGCCGGCGGATCCGATACCGACGCGCAGGAGCGCGCGCTGTCGGCGGTCCGCGCGGCGTTCGCGGCCGCCGTACAGGAATCGTCTTCGGTCGCGGCGCAAGCCGTGCGATTGAAAATGAGCGGGCCCGGCGTGTTTGCGGTCGCCGCGCGCGCCAAGATCGAGCGCGCCGCGGTGCGCCTGTCGATCATCAGCAGCTTGCTGGTGGTGACTCTGCTCTTTTCCGTCTATCGCTCATTCCCGGCGCTGGCGCTCGGACTCCTGCCGGTGGCGAGCGGTGCGCTCATCGGCGTCGCTGCGGTGGCATTGGGGTTCGGCGTCGTGCATGGCATTACCTTGGGTTTCGGCATCACCCTGATCGGCGAATCGGTGGACTACTCGATTTACTTCTTCGTCGCCTCGCGCAGCCGTCCGGACGACGCAGCTGCGGCGCCGTGGCAGCGCACCTGGTGGCCGACGATCCGCTTAGGGATGCTCACCTCTGTCTGCGGCTTCGCCTCGCTCCTGCCTTCTGGATTTCCCGGGCTCGCGCAGCTCGGCCTGTACTCGATCAGCGGCCTTATCGCGGCTGCCGCGGTCACCCGCTACGTGTTGCCCGCCTTGCTGCCCAAGGGATTCGCCATCCACGACGTCAGCCCCTTGGGGCGTCGCATCGTCGGCATGCTGGGGCCGGTGCGTGAAATGCGCCAACCGATCCTCGCCGCGCTCGCAGCGGCGCTGGCAGCGCTCGCGCTCAGCGTGCTCATCCTGCATCGAGACACGCTCTGGAATCATGAATTGTCGGCATTGAGTCCGATATCGCCGCAGGAACAGGAGTTCGACGCGAAGCTGCGCCGCGACTTGGGGGCGGCCGATGTCCGCGACCTCGTGATCGTGACGGCGGCGACGCAAGATGCGGCACTCGAGCTCGCCGAACGCGCGGCACGGGCGCTCGATCCCTTGGTCGCCGCGCGCACAATCGGCGGCTTCGACAACCCGGCCAACTATCTTCCGAGTGCCGCGACTCAGGCGGCGCGGCGCGGCAGCCTCCCCGACGCGCAGCAACTCGCCGACCGCGTGCAGGCAGCCACAAAAGACCTGGCGATTCACAGCGAGCGGCTGCAGCCTTTTGTGCAGGATGTCGACGCCGCGCGCCAAGCGCCTCTGCTCACGCCGCAGAATCTTCAAGGCACCTCGCTGCGCGCCGGTTACGAGGCGCTGGTCCTCGGGCAGGCGAACCGCTGGCATGCGCTTCTGCCGCTGCACAGCGTCGAGTCGCAGCCCATCGATACGGCGCGCGTCATCGCGGCGCTGCAGGCTGCGCAACTCGGCGAGGCGCAGGTTCTCGATCTCAAACTCGAGTCCGACTCGCTGTATGCCAACTACTTGCACGAGGCCATCCGTTTGTCGCTGGCGGGCATGGTCGCCATCATCGTCTTGCTGTTGATCGCTTTGCGCTCGGCGATCCGGGTCGTGCGCGTGTTGGCGCCGCTGCTGCTGGCCGTGTTGATGGTCGCCGTCGGCCTCGTCATATGCCAAGTACAACTCACCATTCTCCACTTGGTGGGCATGCTGCTGATCGTGGCAGTCGGCTCGAACTACGCCTTGTTTTTTGACCGGCAAGCGACGTTGCACGAGGCCGGCAGCGAGGCGTCGACTTTGGCATCGCTCGCGATCGCCAATGCCAGCACCGTGATCGGCTTCGGTCTATTGAGCTTCAGCCAAGTACCGGTGCTGGTGGCATTGGGCACCACGGTGGCGCCGGGCGCCTTTCTCGCCTTGCTGCTCGCCGCAGCGCTGTCGCGTGCGTAGTATTTCCGCGCCGTCCGGTGCGATGATGGCAGCCACCCGCATGGTTTGGCTGCCCGGCGCCTATCATCAGGCGCAGGATTTTTTGACTGCCGGTTTCGCCGCGGCGGTTCGCGCGCGTCGGGCGGCGCTCGATTTGGTTTTCGTCGACCTGGAATTGGCGCACTTGGGCGATCGCAGCGCACTGTCGCAGCTCAGATCCGAAATCGTGCTGCCGGCGCGCGCCGCCGGCGTTCAACTGTGGTTGGCGGGCATCTCGCTCGGCGGTCTGTTTGCCTTGGATTACGCCACGACGTTTGCAGACGAACTCGACGGCATCTGTCTGCTGGCACCCTACCTTGGCAATCGGCTGCTGATCGGCGAAATCGCGCGCGCGCCCGGGCTCGCCGCTTGGCAACCCGGCGAACTTGCGCAAACCGATGAAGAGCGCCGAATATGGTGCTATCTCAAGAATCGCCGCACGGATTCGCGCTTGTATCTTGGTTTCGGCGCGGCGGATCGTTTCGCGGCGGCCCATGCGCTGCTGGCGGCGACATTGCCGTCGGATTGTACCGACACGATTCCGGGCGGTCACGATTGGGCCACTTGGCTCAAGCTATGGGAAAACTTTTTGGAGTCGCGCTTCGCATGAGTCCTCGCCGCTGGTCGCCCTCGCCGCTTTTATATGTCTCGGCCGCCGTGCATCTCGGTGCGGCGACGTCGTGGTTGGCGCGGCCGCGAACTTGGCCCTGGGCGCTCGGCGCGTTGGCTGCCAACCACGTACTGTTGGCGGGCGCCGGGCTCTGGCCGCGCAGCCACTTGCTCGGCCCCAACTGGACCCGCCTGCCAGAGAGCGCTCAGGTCGCGCGCATCGCCATCACCATCGACGATGGCCCGGACCCTGAAGTGACCCCATCGGTTCTATCGCAACTCGCCGCGCATGGCGTGCGGGCGACTTTTTTTTGCGTGGGCGATCGGGTCGAGCGCTACGCGGATGTGGCACGCGAAATAGTCAACAACGGACACGACATCGAAAATCACAGTCAGCGGCACCGGCACAATTTCTCGCTCTTGGGTCCGGGCGGAATGACTGCGGAAATCGCCCGCGCCCAGGAGACGATTTTCAGGGTGACGGGAAGCACGCCGCGCTTTTTTCGGGCGCCGGCGGGACTGCGCAATCCGTTTCTCGATCCGGTGCTCGCCCGTTTGCAGCTGCGTCTCGCCAGCTGGACACGCCGTGGCTTCGATACCGTGAACGCCAATCCCGATACGGTGTTTCGGCGCTTGGCGACCCCTTTGCAAAGCGGCGACATCTTGTTGCTGCATGATGGCCATGCGGCGCGCGCGCCCAGCGGCAAACCGGTGATCCTAGAGGTTCTGCCGCGGCTGCTCGACGCCGCCGCTGCGAAGCGGCTGCAGCCCGTCACCTTGCGCTCCGCGCTACCGTCCTCGTACGCTAGCCCGTCATGAGATCCTTGTTGCTCAAGAAGTTCACGGCCGCAAGCTGCATCGGCAGCGGCGCGGCGGCGACCCTGCAAAGCTTGCTCGACAAGCGCAGCGGCTTGAAGAGCTGCGATTTCGAGACCGTGGATATCGATACGCACATCGGCGAAGTCCCCGGCGTGGACCAGGTGCGGCTTCCCGAGCAGTTGGCCAAATTCGATTGCCGTAATAACCGCCTGGCTGAACTGGCATTGCATCAGGACGAGTTCTTCGACGCCGTGTTGCAAGCGGCCGAGCGCTTCGGCCCGCGGCGCATCGGAGTTTTTCTCGGCACCAGCACGGCAGGCATTTTGCAAACCGAACTCGCTTACCGGGAGCGCGATCCCGCGAACGGCGCGCTGCCGGCAAGCTTCGAGTACGCCGGGACGCACAACTCGTTTTCCGTGGTCGACTACGTGCGCCGGCGCTGCCGCTTGCAAGGTCCTGCCGTAGCGGTGTGCTGCGCGTGCGCCTCGAGCGCCAAGGCCTTCGGCTCTGCATGGCGCATGATCGAAGCTGGGCTCATCGATGCCGCGGTGGTGGGCGGCGTGGACTCGTTGTGTTTGACGACGCTGTATGGATTTCAGTCGCTGCAACTTTCCTCGACCGAGCCATGCCGGCCGTTCGACGTCGCGCGCGACGGCATCTCCATTGGCGAGGCTGCGGCATTCGCGCTGCTCGAACGAGCGCCTACGGTGCCCGAGCCTGGCTCTGTGCTGCTGCTCGGCATCGGCGAATCGAGCGATGCCTATCACATGTCGGCGCCGCATCCCGAAGGACTCGGCGCGCGCCGCGCCATGCAGGCCGCCCTGGCGAGCGCCGGGCTCGAAGCGGCCGACATCGACTACATCAATCTGCACGGCACAGGCACGCCGAGCAACGATCGCTCCGAGAGCCAGGCGGTCGCCGAGGTATTTGGCACTCAAACACCCTGCAGTTCGACCAAAGGCGCGACCGGTCATACGCTGGGCGCGGCCGGCGCCCTCGAGGCCGTCATCAGCGTGCTGGCGGTGAAGCACGGCTTCATGCCGGGCGGCGTACATACCGCCAACATCGATCCGGCGCTCGCGATCCATTATCTTAAAGACAACCGGCACGCACCGCTGATGCGCGTGCTCTCGAATTCCTTCGGTTTTGGCGGCGCCAACTGCAGCCTGATTTTTGGTCGCGCTGAATGAGCTTGTCCGCCTATGTCAGCGGCCTCGGAGTCTTGGGGCCGGGCCTCGCGAATTGGCCCGAGGCCGCCGCCGTGTTGTCCGGCCGGCAAGCCTATCGGGCGGCGGCCTCGGTGCTGCCCACGCCCACCCTGCTCGCCTCGGCCGAGCGCCGGCGCGTTGGACGCACCGTCAAATTGGCGCTGGCGGTGGCGCTCGAGGCCACCTCGCACGCCGACTTGGAGAGCGCTACGCTCGCCAGCGTATTCACCTCATCCGGCGGAGACGGCCACAATTGTCACGAGCTCTGTCAGGCCTTGTCGCTCTCCGTCCGCGAGATTTCGCCGACGCGCTTCGCCAACTCCGTGCATAACGCGGCGGCAGGTTACTGGAGCATCGGCGCCGGCGCGACGGCGGCATCGAACGTGTTGTGCGCACACGATGCCAGCTTCACCGCCGGTTTGCTCGAAGCGATGACTCAGGTCGCAGTCGATAACACGCCGCTGCTGTTGGTCGCCTACGACAGCGAATATCCGCAGCCGCTGCATGCCAAGCGCCCGATCCCCGACGCATTCGGGACGGCGCTGGTGCTCACTCCGGAGAGGCGCCCCTCCTCGGTGGCGAAGCTCGAGGTTTCGCTCACCGATCTGCCCTTCGATCGGCTGCAGGATGCGGATTTCGAAAACATGCGGCACGCTTTCCCGTCGGCCCGCGCGCTGCCGTTGCTGCGATTGCTGGCGATGCGAGCCGGCGGCGGCGCCGTGCTCGAGTATCTCGACGTGTCTGGCTTGCAAGTCCGAGTCGAGCCGTGCGCCTAGATCATCACTGGATCGAGAACCACATCCCGCACCAAGGCCGCATGTGCCTGCTCGACGAGGTCATCGATTGGGACGCGCAGCATATTCGTTGTCGCAGCACCTCGCATCGCGCCGCCGACAACCCGCTGCGTTCGCACGGCCGCTTGGGCAGCGCGGCCGGCATCGAATACTCGGCGCAGGCGATGGCCGCGCATGGCGCGCTCGGCGGCGCGGGGCGTCGATCCGAATTCGGCTTTCTCGCGAGTCTGCGCGACGTGCGGCTCCACGTCGCGCGGCTCGACGACATCGAAACGGATCTGATCTGCGAAGCGCGCCTGATCGCCGGAGACGACGGCAGCGCGCTGTACGAGTTCATGCTGGATTCGGGCGCGCGGCGCCTGCTGAGCGGCCGCGCCACGGTGGTTTTCGACGCCAGCAGGCGGGTAATAACCCCATGAGCACGCCCGCGAAGCGCGCCCTCGTGACCGGCGGCAGCGGCGGCCTCGGCGCCGCGATTTGCCGCCGCCTGGGCAGCGCCGGCCATTTCGTCTATGTGCATGCCCATCGCGGCACCGCGGCCGCGCAAGCAACGGCCGAGGCGATCATCGCCGCGGGCGGGAGAGCGGCCGCGGTGTGTTTCGACCTCACCGATGCCGCCGCGAGCCGTGCGGCGCTCGACAAGATCCTCGAGGACGGCGCGATACAAATCCTGGTGAACAATGCCGGCATCCATGACGATGCGGTGTTTCCTGGAATGAGCCCCGCCCAATGGCATCGCGTGGTGGACTTGTCGGTCAACGGTTTCTATAACGCGACGCAGCCGTTGATCTTGCCGATGATTCGCACGCGTTGGGGCCGCGTCATCAGCGTCTCGTCGGTGACGGCGCTCGCCGGCAATCGAGGTCAGGTGAACTATGCGGCCGCCAAAGGCGCGCTGAATGCAGCCACCAAGGCGCTCAGCCTGGAGGTGGCAAGCCGCGGCATCACCGTCAACGCCGTCGCCCCCGGCATCATCGCAACCGGCATGGGCGAGGCGGCCTTCGATGCCGCCCGCATTGCCGACTTGGTTCCGATGAAGCGCGCCGGACGCGCCGACGAAGTCGCGAGCCTGGTGGGCTTTCTGGTGTCGGAGGAAGCGGCCTACATCACCGGTCAGGTCATCTCCATCAACGGCGGCATGGTTTAGCTTGAACATTCCAGGCACCGTTGCCGGCACGCACAAGAACGAGCTCATGCTGTTCTACACGCTGCTGGAACTGACCATCATCGTGATTGCCGGCCGTGTCGGCGGCGCGCTCGCCAAACGATGTGGCCAAGCGACTGCGGTCGGCGAAATCGTCATCGGCATCTTGTTGGGCCCATCGCTGTTCGGTCTGCTCGCGCCGCACGCGTTCGATTTCGTGTTTCATTCGGCACCGCCCGAACCGTTGACGATCTTGTCGAATTTAGGCCTGGTGCTGCTGATGTTTCAAATCGGACTGGAATTCGACTTCACGCATTTGCGCGAGCGGGCCAACCGCGCCGCGGTGCTGCGCGTGTCGATTGCCTGCCTGGCATTGCCCTTCGCCTGCGGATTCGCGCTCGGCTTGCAGATCGCATCGAGTTCCGCGCCGGCGGCGCGGGTCGATACGGCGCTGTTCGTCGCCACCGCCCTGTCGATCACGGCGCTGCCGATTTTGGGCCGGATTTTGATCGATTTTGATTTGGCCCGCACCCGGCTCGGCGTCATTGCCATCAGTTCGGCGGCGGTCAACGATGTCGTCGGCTGGCTGCTGCTGGCGCTCGTCACCACACTCACCGCCAGCGAATTTGTCGCCAGCCAGTTTTTTCTGCGCATCGCCCTGGTTGCGGCCTTCGGCATCGCGTGCGCGAAACTGGTACGACCGCTGCTCAAGGCGGCAATCCGCAAATCCCAGCCGCGCGACGGCAAAATGTCGGCGAACTTGCTGGGCGGTTTGCTCGCCGCCATTTTCCTCTCCGCAATGACGACGTATCAACTCGGCATTTTTGCGATTTTCGGCGGCTTCATGCTCGGCGTGATTTTGTACGACGAATATGAATTGGTGGCCGCCTGGCGCGCTCGCATCGGCGACTTCGTGACGGTGTTTTTTCTGCCGATTTTCTTCACTTACACAGGGCTTCGCACGTCGATCGGCGGACTCGACAGTTGGGCCGATTGGGGCTGGTGCGCCGCCATCGTTGCCACCGCGACGCTGGCCAAATTTGGCGCCGCGTACTACGCAGCGCGCCGCTCGGGTTTCAGCGCCGCGGAATCGGCGATCTTGGGATTCATGATGAACACCCGTGCGTTGATGGAACTCATCGTCATCAACGTCGGTCTCGACTTGGGCGTGATCTCGCCCAAGACGTTCACCATGCTGGTGATCATGGCCATCTTCAGCACGGTGATCACGACGCCGGCGCTGCGCTACTACCTGCCGCGCACCAGGCTCGGCAAACCCTCAGGCATAGGCATCGAGGACACCGTTCGAGGTTCGCGTCACAGGGCCTGAGGGCGCTTGCGCGGTGGTTGCCGCTCCGCGCGCGGCGCCGGGTGTCCAATCGTACGGCTGCGATTGGGTTGAGCGCTCCTGGAAGGAGCGCTGCGATATATCGACGCTGACCTGGCCGAACCCTTGTGCGCCCAGCATCTCGCGCAGTTTCGGCGAGCTCGATTCCAACGCGTCGCGGGTCACCGCGCTGTGACTGGTGAGCCATACCTGCGCATGATCGCCCTGTAGCGAGATGCGCACCTCGATGGGTCCGAGTTGCGGCGGATTCACCTGCAATTTTGCGCTGCTGACATTGTTATCCAACATCCACGACACTCGTTCGCTCAAGCCCTGTCCGAACTCCGGCGTGTCGACCCCGGCGGAGACTTTCAGCGTAGGCGTCGCGGTCACATCGATGGCCGTGGTGGACGATGCGCTCAATTGCCCGGCTGCCGCGCTTAATCCGCTGCCTGCATCGAAAAAAGAATCGGCGCTGCTGCTCAAGCCGTGTTTGTCCGCTGAACTTGCGTACAGCGGCGACGCCGCCTGCGCCGCCCGGCTGGCGGCCGCGGAAACGGACGCGGCCGATATCGTCGCGGCACGGAACGCTGCGATCGGCACCGTCACAACCGGCGTGCCTCCGGACGCAGCGGCGGCCTGAGCGACGGTGCCCGTGGCTGCGGTCGCGAGATCGTCGGTATCGGCATCGTCAGTCTTGCCGGCGGCGACGACGCCGATTGCCGCCGCCGATAGGGCGGCACCGCTCACGGCTTGAGATGCGGCATCGCTGGCCCCGGAAGCGAAGTTTGCGCTGGGATTGGCGGCGCCGGTACGCGCCGAAGTCGCTGCATTGTTGGCGGCCGCGCTGTGCGCCAGGGAGGCCTGCCCGGCGCCTGCGGCGGTACTGCCTGCGGTCGCGCCGGCCTTGGCGGCCGCGAGACCGGCGAGCGTCGATGCGGCGGGTCCTGTGAGCGGCGGGATTAATGTATCGCCGGGCATTTTGGAAGTTGCATCGGCAATCGCCGGCGGCGCGGAGTCGGCATCCTTTGGATCGGGTCCCAACACCGGCGCCACCCAGACTTGAGGATTCGGCGCCGCCGCTGTCGATGAGCCATCCGG
>Ga0302320_10010678_pt1 | contig 19549 bp, 18 predicted proteins | sample Bog_T0_3_FD_202130 | JGI IMG/M metagenome (GOLD analysis project Ga0302320, IMG submission 202130) | Peat permafrost microbial communities from Stordalen Mire near Abisko, Sweden - Bog_T0_3 | ecosystem: Environmental > Terrestrial > Soil > Wetlands > Peat | place: Sweden: Abisko, Stordalen Mire... | reverse complement strand
GAACTTTTTGACGCGGTCGACTCGGTCGATTCGGTGCGAATGGCAGAAAAACTGAATGCCGTTGCGCAGAGCGCGGGCAAGATTCTAGAGGTGCTGATCGAGGTCAACGTTGGCGGCGAAGCGGCCAAGAGTGGGGTTGCGCCGGACTCGACGGAACTGGAGCAGATTTTCCAGGGCGCGCCACGCTGGGGCAATCTGAAAATTCAAGGGTTGATGACCGTGCCGCCTTACTCGGAAGATCCCGAAGGCTCGCGGCCTTATTTTCGGCAACTGCGCGAGATGCGCGACCGGCTCGCGGCCCGGGCGCTGCCAGAGGTCGGGATGGGGACGCTTTCCATGGGCATGTCGCACGATTTCGAAGTTGCGATTGGAGAAGGAGCGACTTGTGTGCGCGTAGGGACGGCAATTTTCGGGGAAAGAGCGAAAGCTTAACCACGAAGGACACTTAACGACCACGAAGGAAAATCCCAAAGGTGGTCTAAGATTCTATGGTCGCGATCCAGAGTTCACCTACAGGCGTCACGTTTGCGGTCAAGCTTCATCCTCGCGCGAAGAAAAATGGCGTTACGGGAGAGGTCGGCGACGCCCTGAAACTCTCACTCACCGCGCCTCCGGTTGACGGCAAAGCCAACGCGGCCTGCATCGAATTCTTCGCAAGACTTTTGAAGGTGCCGCGTTCCTCCGTTACTATTGCAGCCGGCGAGACAAGCCGGAATAAGATGATTCGGGTGACGGGCTTGCCATCTGACGAAGTACGGAGGCGCTTAGGAAATTTCAATGCGTCGGACTCCTTTTAGCGTGCTGGGGATGTACTTATCTTTCGCCGTTTTTGCAGTCTTCGTTGCGTGGGCTGTCTTGACCGATGGAACTCTTGACAACCCTTGGCTCGTGGAGGTGTTTCTTATCCTTCTCGCAGTCTGCACGGTATGGACCTCAATCTCGATATTGCGTCGAGGGAGTGTTTACCATTGGCTGCAGCCCGCAAAACGGCCGCGGCGCTGGGTAATGATCGCCCTAATGCAACTATTCGCACTCTTCTGTCTTACGCTGTTGATTATTTTTACCTTTCGTGCCAGCTGGGTATCGCTGGTAGTTTGGGTTCTCTTCGCTATTGATTGCTTCTATACACTCTTGACTCTCAAGTGGTTTTCTTGGCTGATGGACCGACTCGTAATCCGTCGAGGATGGCAGTTGAGATGACCGAAATGGGGTGCCCAGCTTGACCTTTTCCGAACGCTTTCACGAGATTCGTACCGGCTTTGAACGGCCATTCTGGGTCGCGAATATCAGCGAACTATTTGAACGTCTGTCGTACTATGCGGTGCTCGCTTCGCTGGCGCGCTATCTGCACGAGTCGCTGAATCTCTCGGTCGAGCAGGCTGGGAGCCTGACAGGGCTTTTTGGGTTCGTATGGATTGTTGCGGCGTTCGGCGGGACGCTCGCGGACCGTCTCGGGTTCCGGCGATCGCTTTCGTTGGCGTATCTGATCTTGAGCTGTTCTTACTTCCTGCTGGGCTCGATCGGAAGCGCGTGGTTCACGCCTGTGCGCGGAACGGTGCCGCTTGTGCCGCTGGTGACGTTCCTGTTGATTCTTCCGGCATTCGGCGTCGCGCTGGTCAAGCCGTGCGTCGTCGGCACCACGGCACGCGCATCGAAAGAGAATGTTCGCTCGATCGGATACTCCATCTACTACACGCTGGTGAATATCGGCGGCGCGGCCGGACCGTACGTCGCTTCCTGGGTCAACCGGCACATAAGCGTGGAGAATGTTTTTCGCGTGGCGGCGTTGAGTGTTTTTGCGATGTTCTTCGCCGTACTGTTGTTTTTCAAAGAGCCGCGGCGTGCCGAGGAACCGTCGGTGAGCCTGGGTCAGGCGGTGAAGAATTTTGGAACGGTGCTTTCGAACCCACGCTTCATGATCTTTCTGCTCATTTTTTCGGGATACTGGATTGTGTACTGGCAGGAATTCATCATTCTGCCGCTGTACGTCCACGATTATATCAACGCGAAAACGGATACGGATCTGATGCTGGTGACAGGTCCGCTGACCGTCATCTCGCTGCAGATGATCTTCAGCCTGCTATCGCAAAAGATGCCGGCGTTTACCGCCATTACTCTGGGCACGCTCATCTCGGCACTGGCATGGATCCTCTTGATCCTGCACCCGACGGTACCGATGGCAGTGGTGACATTGATTGTGGTTGCGATCGGCGAGATTACGCAGTCTCCTCGGTATTACGAGTATGTCTCGCGCCTGGCGCCGTTGGGGCAGCAGGGCACCTACATGGGTTTTGCCTTTCTTCCGATTGGCATTGGCTCGCTGGTCGGAGGAAAATTTGGAGGAATGCTCATCCACCATTTTGGCGAGGTGACGCATCAGCCGGACCGCATCTGGTGGTCCGTGACTGGAGTGGGCGTGGCCACGGCGGCATTGCTTTGGATTTACGATAAGACGTTCAAAACCGCGACGGCACTACCGGCAAAGTGAGGGCGCTTCGACCGTGCAATCGACCGTCGAACCAAACATCGAACTGTGACGGCGCGTCACAGCATTCCCTCTGGAGTTTTATTATCATGGCCACCTCGAAACGAACTCGCAGACAGCACTCCGCCACCCTACAGGAGGAGTTTGAGGTCATGGGCCAAGCCACTCCCACACACATTGCGGACCACATTCGGCGGGTGCTGAAGGATGGCGGATCGGCGCCACATTCGGTCGAGGTACAGCACTTCTTTAAACAAGAAGTGCGATCGCGCGGCTGGTACACGGCCGAGCTACGCAAATTTGCGGTGCGCTTCCGGCGCAGCATACTCCGCGAACGGGGAATGGATTTCCTGGTGCACGTAGCGGACGAGCTCTTCTCCGGCAAAATTCTCGAAGAAAAAATCATGGGCGTCTTTCTACTGGAGGATCAGACGGAGAGTCTCGGCGATCGAGAGTTTCAACTGTTCACTTCCTGGATCGACCGTATCTCGAGCTGGTCTGACCACGACTCGCTAGTGCATTGCCTCCTGTCACCGATGGTCGCGGCGAAGGCCAGCCGCTCTCGCGAAGTTTTCGCGTGGGCAAAGTCACCGAATCGCTGGCGGCGTCGGGCTGCTTGTGTCGCTCTGATCCGTGGAGCGCGCGAACGGCACTTTCGTCCGCAGATCCTGCGGCTGGCGAATCAACTGCTCCACGACCAGGACGATATGGTGCAGAAGGGCTTGGGCTGGCTGCTGCGAGAAACAGCGAAGGCCGACCGTGATGGTACGGTCCCGTATCTGATGAAGATTAGAGAAAAAGCGCCGCGACTCGTGTTGCGAACAGCGTGCGAGACGCTGCCTGTACCCGTGCGAAAACGCCTGTTGCAGAGCTAACCAGGCATCACATCGATCTGTGCGCGTTGCAGTGCAAAAAGCCGAATTTTGCCCGGCTGGACGGCGAGACGTCCATCTTCACAATGTGCCTGCCCCCACGAACACAAAGGCCTCAGTGGCCTTCGTCTTCGAGATACTTCTCCACTTCGAGCGCTGCCATGCAGCCGGAGCCCGCGGCTGTGATTGCCTGCCGGTAGCGGCGGTCCTGCACGTCGCCGCAGGCAAAGACGCCGGGTACGCGCGTGAAGACATTTTTCTGCGTAACCAGGTATCCTTCGCCGTCTGTTTCCAGTTGGTCTCCGAACATCTTGGCGTTAGGAATGTGGCCGATGCCGAGGAACATGGCGCTGGTCGGGAACTCCCAACTCTCGCCGGTTTTTAAGTTGCGCAGCTTCAACGCAGTTACTTCCTTCTTGCTGACATCGAGGACATCGTCGACAACCGTGTCGGTCATGAACGCGACTTTCGGATTCGCCTTGGCGCGATCGAGCATGATCTTCGAAGCGCGGAACTGATCGCGTCGATGAATGAGCGTGACCTTGCTGGCGAAGCGGGTGAGAAATGTCGCTTCTTCCATCGCGGAATCTCCGCCCCCAATGACGACAATTTCTTTGCCCGAGAAGAAAAATCCGTCGCACGTCGCGCAAGAAGATACTCCGTGGCCAATCAGAGCGTGCTCGTTTGGCAGGCCCAGCCAGCGCGCGGAGGCTCCGCTGGCGATGATCAAGGTGCGGGTCTGAATCGTGTCTTTGCCGACGGTGATTTCGAGCGGCCGTCTACTCAGGTCCGCTTTCACGACGTGTCCGATACGGTATTCGGCTCCGAAGCGGCCCGCCTGCTTGCGCATATTCTCGATAAGTTCGGGGCCTTGAATTCCGTCGGGAAAGCCTGGGAAATTCTCGACCAGCGTGGTCATCGACAGTTGGCCACCAGGTTCGTGGCCTTCAATAACGAGGGGCTTGAGATTGGCGCGTGCGCTGTAGAGGGCGGCGGTGTGGCCCGCGCATCCGGAACCAATGATTACGACGTTGCGTATGTCCATAGTCTTTCGGAACTTGATCAGAAAGTAGTATTCAAAGAGTGCTAATAGAACGACTGCTTATAGATAGATTCCTGGTAAACCCATTTCGCTGCATGCGCAAAACTGCCTCGCAAGTTACGGGGCTTTCTTGCCATCGGCGGCGGGCTTGGGCGTCCTTGTGATCGCTTTTCCAACTCCCATGTGAGACAACTCTTGCGGCACCGTCCTGGGCGCATCCAAAGCGGCGCGGTAACGCTCCATGATCGAAGAGGCAGCGTGAAAAATCGGCTCATACGCACTCTGGTCCATCACAGGCTGATCCCCCGCGGGATCTCCTCCGCAACGCGCCAGTACTACCGACGATTTTCCGAAGCGCTCTAATTTGATGCGCGATACGGGAGTTCTGGCCGACAACATAGCGGCCGCCGATGTGACAGTCGAGGCGCTGTCTTCGATCGAGATCTCAATCAAATCTTTCGGATCGCGCACTCGCAGCACCAGTGTCTCGACCATATCCTTGGCATCCGTGCTGAACGAATATTGAACCGCGCTGAATAGCGTGGCTCCCGGAAACTCGCGTCTGACCCGGACCCAATCGGCGGACGAGACGGCGCCGGCAACCGGCAACTTTTCCATCCCAGGAATGGGCGCGCTCTGGTCGAGCGTGGAATGGCCGCGAGCGACTTCAAAATCTCTGCCGAACGCAGGCTTTTCTGGCACCTTCCCGAGGGCCGAAGATAATTCCTTCTGCTGATCGGCTGGAGGCGCACAGACATTGAGCACGCTGACTTTCACAGGGGGCGTCTGGGAAGGACCCGGTTGCTGGGCGACCATCCGGGAAACCAAAGCGAGAGCCGCCACCAAGCTCAGAATTTTTTGAGGGAACACGGCGAAATTGTATCAGGCTCGTCGACTGGAATCCGATGCCACCAAACCCATCGGTCCCGATGGCTGTGACCTCGAGGGGGCAGGCAACCCCGAGAGTTTCGCCAGCACCCCGGCTGCCGTGACAAGAAGCCGCACGGGTCGGCCCCCTAAACGGATTAGTCGGCTGCTCCAGACAAGTCTTCGATCGAGCCGTGACGGCGTAACAACTGCGGCAGGTTCTGTGAGAAGGCGGAGCGCGGCAACACCATGTCGCAACCCACCTCATGCGCCTTCTGCTTCAGATCGCCTTGAACGTGCGACAGGAATCCGATGATCGACGTGCCCTTTTTCAGCTTGCTTTTCAGTTTCGGGATCAGCGTCAAAGGCTTGGCGTTGACGTTGTTCAAGTCAAAGATGATGAGCGAAGGCTTCTCTTCGCCATTGCTCTTCATGCGCTCGGTGAGTTCTTTCTCATTCTTGACGAACTCGACCTTCACATTCATCTTTTGCCCCGTCGCTTGAATCTTGCTCAGAAAGAACAAATCTTCCACAAAGGCAAAGACGCGCGAAGCGGCGTCGGCTTTCGGAGCGGGCAAAGGCTCAGGATCGAGGACGGGGTAAGAACCGGAAAATCCCGGCCGTCGTGGCCCTCGGCTGCCGTTACTGTTGCCGTTATCGCCATTCTGGTTGGCGCGATAGCTGTGGTCCATGGGAGCCGTGAAAATGCCTTGTTGCTCCTGGCGTTTTTGGCCCATCGGGCCCCCAGCACCGCCGCGTCGAGGCGGACGCCGTCCACGGCGCCGCTTGTGTCTCCCCCCGCCACCTGCGGAGGGATTTCCAGGTCCTGCATTCATATTTTTCTCTTGTAAAGCTTTGAAGTTCATCCTTAGCCTGATCACAGGCTAAGTGTCTTATCTTCCCCTAAAGTCCACACGTGAGCCTGTGCTGATTACGGCACACTGCTAACTGCAGACCAAACCCCACATCGGCTGGATGCTTTTTGAGTACGCTTTTTGAGAACAATGCTTCAAACTGTCTTGGCGCCTGGAGTTTTTCTTGGCGCGAACGGCCAGCATGGAAGCATGGCCATTAGGAACATCTTGATGTTACTCACGAAAGCACCCACAACGCAAGGGGGGAGTGCCTTTAGTTTTCCACATGAAAGACATTAGCCTGCTGCAGGCTACGATCTCGGATCTTCGTCCGCGTGGGCGTTGCTCCCTACTTCGCCACCGGTGCGGTTAAACCGGCGAACTTGGCCGCTGTCACACCTCTCTCCATCCTCCTGAAGTTCCTCATGGACACGCCGATGTAATAGTAGTGAAACCCGCATCTACCAAACAAACAATATCCCCGCCTTCGCTTGCCCTGCCAGGCCAACGCTTCGTGGCCCGCCAGCCCATTTTTGATCGCGCCCAAAATGTGTTCGGCTACGAACTCCTGTTTCGCAACGGCATCGAAAACTATTTCAACGCCGATCCTGACACAGCAGCACGATCTACGCTCGACAGTTCCCTGCTTTTCGGAATCAACACCCTTTGCGACAACCGGCGCGCTTTTGTAAATTGCACGCGCGAAGTCCTGTTCAAAGACTTGATCACCCTGCTGCCTCCCGGCCAAGTAGTGGCCGAGATTTTGGAAACGGTTGAACCTGAAGACCGCGTCATTGCCGCGTGTAAACGACTCAAGGCATTCGGATACCTGATCGCGCTCGACGATTTCGCTCCCCATGATCCGCGCATCCCTCTGGTGGAATACGCCGACATCATCAAGGTCGATTTTCTGGCAACCCGGCCCGAAGAACGCGCGAGCATGTTGCGACGATTTGCATCGGCAAAATGCAAAATGCTGGCTGAAAAACTGGAGACTCCCCACGAGTTCTATCAGGCTCGCGAGATGGGATTTGCGTATTTTCAAGGCTATTTTTTTTGTCGTCCTGAACTTGTGGTGGGTCGAGAAGTTCCGGCCAGCCGAATCCATTACGTGCGGCTGCTCGAAATGGTCTCCCGCCGCGAAATGGATATGCGGGAGCTCGAGAACCTGCTCAAACAGGAAGCTTCCATTTCGTACCGCCTTCTCCGTTATCTGAATTCTCCCATCTTCGGTTTCGCGCTTGAAATTACTTCGATTCGCCACGCCATGGCCGTTCTGGGAGAACGTGAGATGCGCCGGTGGATCCGCTTGGTGGTCACGGTCGGCGCAGCCGAGCAGAAATGCAGTGAACTGGTTCTCATGGGCCTGGCCCGCGCCCGATTTTGCGAACTGCTTTCCGACCGGACTCATTCCAACTCGGACTTGTTCCTGATGGGATTGCTTTCGGTGATGGACGCGATTCTCGAAGTGACCATGGAGTCGCTTCTCGAACAATTGCCCGTGGAGCACGAAACTAAAGCAGTCCTACTCGGCCAGAAAAGCAGCCTTCGACCTATTTATCAACTGATGCTGGCACAGGAATCGGGAGAATGGGTTCAGTCCGCAGAACTGGCTAAAAGCCTAAAGCTCAGCGAAGACGATGTCGCCTCCACGTGGTGGCAGGCGCTCCAGTGGGCACAGGAAGCAACGAGCGGGGGAGTCTAGGAAAAGCAACCGTCGGCCGTCAGGAAAGCCACGTCTCGCAGAAACCTGATAGCGGACCGGGGATCGCTGCTCATTACGGTGCCTCGATCAATTCCATCTTGCCATCCCGAGTACGGTGCAGCACCAGCAACCGGCCTTTCGGATCGCGGAAGACAAAAACGTCTTTGTCGCGAAAATGCGCTTCTTTGATCGCTTCTTCCAGGGTCATGGGACGGAGCGCCACTGAATCCTGGGAACGAACGAGATGCACTTCCGTGGTTCGCGCTACCGAAGGAAACCTGTGCACGAGTACTGAAACCGTCGTGCTCTCCGACAATCCGATCGCCGCCTGGATATTGTCTTGCAACGCTTGACCGTCGAATTTATTAACAGCCTTACGCTTCTTGCTCAGCCACCGCGTCTTATATTTCAAGGCCTGCTTCTGCAAGTGGTCGAGGGCTTCGTTGATTGCCGAAATCATGTCGCCGGTCTGTGCCACGCCGACGATCGGGCCATTCGGCGGATCGATGGTGATTTCCGCTTTGTGCCGCCGCTTCTCCACAGCCAGAATTACTTTCGTCTCGAAGCGGTCGCCTAGAATTTTTCGTATTTTATTAAGGCCGGTTTCAACTTCTTTGCGGATGGAAGGGGAAATTGTGTATTGCCTGCCGGTGTACTCCACGTTCATTGAGCATCCTCCGGAAAAACTTTAGGTCACAGTTTAGAAGTCAGATCTTAGGGGTGAAACCAAACGCCGGCCTGCTCTTTAACTTCTGCAATCTGACCTCTTAATTTCTGCAATTATTTTTTCACTCTTCTCTGATGCGTGCTGGGAATCTTCATGTCTTCCCGGTACTTCGCGACGGTGCGGCGCGTAACCTGAATGCCCTGCGATTGTAGGATGCGCGTAATCTGTTCATCGGTCAACGGCCGACTCGGGTCTTCATCTTCAATCAGCTTTTTGACTCGCCGTTTCAGGATTAGGAGCGACGTGCCTCCTCCTTCAGGGCCCTGCACACTTTCCGAAAAGAAGTAGCGTAATTCGAAGACGCCCTGCGGCGTGTGGACGTACTTATTGGCCACCGCGCGGCTAACGGTCGATGGGTGGACACCGATCTCTTCCGCGACTTCCTTGATCATCATCGGCTTCAGTTGATCGATTCCGAGGTCGAGGAAATCCTGCTGACGGGCCACGATGGAATAGCACACCTTGGCAATGGTCTGCTTGCGCTGCTCGATATTCTTGATCAACTGGATCGCCGACTTGTAGCGATCTTTTACGTAGTTGCGCGTGTCACGGTCGTTGCCGTCGCGGGTGAGCAACCGCTTGTAGGTGGGATTCAAGCGGAGCTGCGGCATGTCTTCGTCGTTCATGATGACAAGCCACTCGTCGCCGTGTTTCACGAACGCCACATCGGGCTCGATCAACCGCGCCGGTACCTTGTTGTAGCGCAGGCCAGGCCGCGGATCGAGGGTGCGTACGTAATCAAGCGCCGCTTGCACGGCTTCCACCGGACGCCCGATGGCGCGCGCAATTTCTTTGAATTGCTTCAGGGTGACGGCCCGCAAATGTTGGTCTACGACGGCAATCGCATCTTTTACCACTTGCTCGCTGAGCGCGACCGCCTCAGCGCCGCCGTTGCTGTGTAAATGCAGCTGGCCGAGATGATAGCGCAACTGATTGAGCAGACATTCGCGCAGATCGCGGCAAGCAATGCCTTGCGGATCGAATTGCCGGACAACCTCTAGAGCTTCGTGCAAGTCGCTGAGCGTGAAAGTTACATCCGGAATACGGGCGCGCGCAGTCGCTGCACCGGCAGAAGTGTTTCCCGAATGGTTCGCGCTTTGCGACGCAGCGACTGGCAAAGCAGCCTCACCGTGATCTACTTCCGGCGAAGACACACCCGGAGTGTCGGCCGCGACTGCAACTTCTCCCCTGCCCCCGAGTTCGAACTTCCGATCTGCTGCGCCTGCGACGCCAGCAAACGGAGCAGCAGTCTCTTGCGACGCCAGCCTGGAAAAAGCCGCGAGATCATCAGTAGCCGCCACGGAAGCCCCGCGGGGGGGTGAAACCAGATCAGTGTAGGCAAGGTCAGAATCGACACGGTTGCGGCTGGCATGTTCAGAGCCATGCAAATCGGAGTTCACTAGACTAGAATCCGCGACATCCGCGCTGTCCTCCTCATCGAGCAGGTCGGTATGGTCGCTGTCGGCGACCAGCCCGAGCGCCGCCGCTTCGCCAACTATCTTGGCGGCCGCTTCCACGTCGGCCTCAGGAGCCGAAACCGGAGCGATACCCAACAATTCTTCGTCGCTCGCGATCAGGTAACCTTCTTCGTTTAAATTCCCGATGATCAACTGGGCGGCATGGAGCACGGGCGGGCGCACGGAAATCGCTCCCAGTTGCCACAAAAGGTGATCGCTCAGGTTACCCGGCTTCGACAGGAAGTTCTCGAACGAAGGCTTCTCGATCTCTTCCATCTCTCCCGAACTGCGATAACCGGGGTCGAGATATTCCTGAAAAAACGAACCGAAATCGATCTCTTCGAAAGGATCTTTCTTTTCGTCCGCGATGGGAGTTGCCTCTTCGGACGTGGCTTTGGCAGCCAATCGGTCGCGCTCCTCTTCTTGGCGGCCAACATCGTCCAACAGAGGGATCGCGTCTTCCAGTTCTTCCAAAACCGGATTCTCGACCATCTCGGCATTGATCATGTCTTTGAGCTCGAGCTTGTTGAGCGCGAGTACTGACACCATCTGCACGAGACCCGGCGTCAGGATCTGACGCTGGGACAATTTGACGTTCAGTCTGTGCTGAAGAAGCACCATTTCTCCCTGACAAATTGATTATTCCCCACCCGCCCGCCTCTCTGTGCTGCGGTGCACCTCCGAGTGTGGAAAATTTAGCTTCTCACGTGCTGAGGTAGTTCGTATGGGCACGAAAGGACAGTACCCACGCCTTGGTAACTAGAGAAAGCTCTTAAGCTATCCCTTATTGGCTCTTCGCAATCCCAGCTCACACGAGAGAGAAGCTCTCACCCAAATAAACCCGCCGAACCTCCGGATCACTCCCTAGCTGCTCTGGAGTGCCGGACCGGAAGATTCGGCCCTCGTTAATGATGTAAGCCCGATCCGTCACCGACAAGGTCTCGCGAACGTTGTGGTCCGTGATCAGGATTCCGATACCACTGGCGCGCAGGTCGGAGATGATTTTCTGCAAATCCAAAACTGCAATCGGATCGATGCCCGAAAACGGCTCGTCCAACAAAATGAAGGTCGGATTGATGCACAACGACCGTGCGATCTCCACTCGCCGCCGCTCACCGCCCGACAAAGCATAACCACGATTCTGACGAATATGTTCAAGGCCGAGCTGATCGATCAGCTTCTCTGCCTTTTCCCGGCGCTCGTGCCAGGAAATCGGCTGAACTTCCAGCACGGCAAGGATATTCTCCTCTACCGTCAACTTGCGAAATACTGAAGCTTCCTGAGGGAGATAGCTAATGCCATACTGGCGTGCCCGTAAGTACATGGGAACACTAGTGATATCTTCGTCGTCGTACAAAACTCTTCCGGTATCGGGAGGAACCAGGCCAACAATGGAGTAAAAAGTGGTTGTCTTTCCAGCGCCGTTCGGGCCGAGCAGGCCGACTACCTCGCCCTGTAGAACCTGAAGGTTTACTCCATTTACTACGCGTCGGCCACGATAGGACTTTCCAATTTCGTCGGTGGCCAGCGTATGCATTTATCGTGCCACTTGCGTCCGTGTAACTGTCGGGGACGTTTTTTTACCTTCCACGAGCACCCTATCATCGCGTTTATAGAAAGTCAACGAATCGCCCGTAGTCCTACCCTGTTCGGCATCAAAAATGCATGGAGGTCCGCTCACTGGGCCCCCAGTCAGAACGAACTTGTCCTCCGCCGCCGTATAGATCAATCGTTCGCCAGTAGCGTGGCGTGTCGGCTCCGTGACGACGACTTTCTCTTCGGCCACAATCCGATCCACCTGCCCGGGCGTTCCGGCAGCCAGCGCTACCGGCGACTCACTTCCTCGACGCAAAAACACCGTCATGCGATCCGCGGTCATCGTCGCGTCGGATCCCTTCGCTGTCACTCCACCGCTCAGGAACATTTTGCGTTCGGCGTCCGCATAATCGAGGTGCGCCGACGTGATACGAACCGGAGTCACTTTGCCGCTTTTGTCCACCTGCGCCAGCACGGTCGAGACCGCCTGCGTCGGACTGGCTTGCGCCACCAACGATCGCTTATCGCGGTCGAACTGGAGAGTAGGCCCTTCAATCAGGTTTGCGTTCTGCCACAAACGCGCATCGCCGCTGTATACGGCAATCGACGGCGAATGGTGCGCCGTCATGCTCCGGCTGGTCACATGGATTGGATCCGAGGACGCCAGCATTCCGCCGTCCGGCTGAGCCTTCAGCTCCGAATAGGAACTCTTGACATTGCCCTCAGCGACGGCGTCCCCAGTCGCTCGGTTCACGCGAATCGTCTGCGCCGTCGTAGCCATTCCGGTATCGACTACGCGTGGCGAGCCAGTCAGCACCAGCATCTGGTCGGCGGCCGTGTATTCGCCCCGTTGCGCCCAGGCCTTTTGCGGACCGTCCACGTAAGTGAAGCCGCCGGTCTGCGTGATCGAAGAGATGCCGCCCTCGGGGAGGAACGCTACATCCAGCACCTGGCTGGTGGATACGCGATCTACCTGGTTTGGCGCTCCGATTCTGCTGCTGACGATCTTCGCGTCGGGCTCGCCATGCAGCGTCGCCAGGCGATTTTTATTCGTAAACTTGGCCGTGAACTTGGACGCCGTGACCACCGTCTTCTGATTGCTAGCCGGTTGTGTGATCACAATCTGTGGCGGGCCGCTTGTTTCCGCGCGCTCGAGTAAACGCCCATCTTTGACCTGGAAGTCCATCACTGGCGCCGTCATCTCGAGATCCTGGCCGCCCTTCGACGTAGACGATGACGAAGACTCCGATTTCCCTGCCGACGCTGCGATCGAGTCTGTTCCCGTACCATTTTTCTGGGTGAGTCGCACTCCATCTTCCGCGTGCACCGTCTGGAGGATTTGCTGTCCAGCAAAATTCAGCGTCACGCGCCCGGCCGCTGCGTTGTAGGGCTGCGATCCCTCAGTTGTAAGTTGGACGTTGCCGCTCAGGATCGCGGTGGTCAGCAGGTTCCGGGTTCCGGTCAAGAACATCTCGGCGCGATCGGAGCGCGCATGCGCACCGCCGTCTGCGGCCCTCCTATCTGACACTTCAGCCTGCTTCGAGTCGCGCGACCGGGGCTTGCCGGCAAACTCACTCTCGACATTGTCCTCGGCTAGAATGCGTTCGACTGTGTTGTCTTCCCGCAGAAAGAACGTCGCCCGATCGGATTGCATGCGCTGCCGCTCGCGGGCGAGGTGGACCGCATCCAGCACAATAAGACGAGGTGCCTTCGTAATGATGCCATGAGACGCTTTCAGATCAAGTGGCTGGGGCCGTTGAATGGTCATGGCTACCGACGATAACAAGTTCATCGTGCCCGTATTGGCGACGTAGTCGATCCCCACTGCTGAACCCGAGGCCTGCGGCGTTTCGAACACGACCTTTCCTATGGCCGTCGCATCTCCCGTGTTCTTGTTGAAGACGAGCCCTTCGCTTTCCATGTGGATGGGATCTTTTAACTGGGCGGGGGCCGTTTGATCCGAATGCTGCGCCCCTTCGGGATTGGCCTGTAGGTCAATGAATACCCTTCCCTTGGCGGTTACCTGGCCCGAGGCGGGATCGTACTCAAAATCATCTCCCGCAATCTGATCGAAGCGACTCGCATCGCGCCCGTAAATAATGATTTTGACGTTGCGCAACTCGGCCCGCGAACCTGCCTTGAACTGAACCGCCCTGGAGGCTTTCAGAGTGAACAACGTGCGCCCTTCGACTGACTTCGAGATGGAAAACCCTTCGGCGGTCTGCTGAATGTCGAGCCCAACTTTTGCGGGAATGTCGTGGACCATCTTGCGCACGCGAAACCGCGCGTAAAAGTACATGCCGCCAACCGTAACAATCATGAGGACCGCGAGCACGGCAAACCAACGGCGGAGGCGTCGAACGGGGAGAACCATCAGAGGCTAGTGTAACTCTCGGCACGATGGTGGATCGCCCTTCCAGCCACAGGTCATTCATTCGACCGCGCGAGATTATTGCCAAGTACGATCATTGGCAGGTAAGCGTGACGCGCCGCAGCTCGCCGTTCTTCCAACCAGAACCGTTCTCTGGCAGATAAGTGAAATAAATGTAGAAAGGATTCCCGAGAACATGCGGGTCGTCTCCGAGACCGACGGCGGTGGGATAGGCAGCGATTGGCCCGTAGCTGCCGAGCGCTACAGGCAGACTCCAGGCCAGACCATCCACCGATTCGGAGTACGCGAAGGCGGTGTCATTCGAGATGATCATCACGTAGCGCTGTAGTGAGCTGTTGTAGTGAATATCGAGATAACCCTGGTACACAGACGCAGGATTGAGATCGGTGGATGCTCCCCCGATGGCGGGCTGCAAATTCCATTTGCCTTCGTAGAATTTTTCGAAAGCTACGGAGTGAGGGGGCGCCGGACCGAACGCGTCGGCCAAAACGGAGGAAACTAGCGCGCGTGCGACCGAAACATTCGTCGTAGTGGTTGTGTGGGGTGTGCCATTAGCGATCCATTCAGGAAAATATAAATAAAAATACTTGCCGTCTGGCGAAAGCACAAGCGGTCCGTCGCCGATCTCGAAACCATCCAATCCCTTGGCATACGCCTGGTTCAGGCGAATGATCTCTCCCAGGTCGGTCCAGGTGAGCCCGTTGTCCGGCGACGCCGCCAACCCGAGCACCGCGTAAAGCGCGTCGTCCGGGAGTTCCGCGTGATAAGTGGCCAGCAGGTTGCCGGCACCGGTCATCCCTGCCGGAACCTGAAACACAGGCCCTCCGCCCATGTAGCCATAGCTGGAATAGTTCGGATTGACCGACAAATCGGCGCTCTGCGAGACGCTGACATCCTGCGGAGCGCCAGCGCCCAGCGGGTTATCCAGCGTTCCCGTCGTCGTCACAATCGATCCGTACTTGTTATTTCCAACCCTGTGTCCTTGCCACATTTGCCGCGCATGCACTCCACCGTCGCTGCCAAAGAATTCATAGCCAGTGCTCGTTTTGACGATACCGAGCGGAGTGTCAGGCCAAGCGAATCCGTTGTAGTTGTCAGTGAGAGGCGGTTGCGCCCGGTTTCCCGCGGCCAAGCGCTGCCCCGGCGACGCGACCACGATCGGAGTCGTGAGGGATGGCTGGCACACATCGGTAAGAGGCTTGCTAGGGGACTGGGCTGCTGCGACCGCTCCAAATTCTAGAAGGTTGGCCAAGGCTATCGTACAAAGGGTCACGCGAGAGAGCATGGGAAATCCTTAGAGCGCGGCTTGTGTGCAAACCGAAGTGCTGAGATACCGCGACGGAGGCCACATCTACAGCTTGTCACACCCAGTAGGAACCCACAAATCATCAGAAAGTTGCGCAACGCCCATCCGGCGACATCAGTTACGCAAAACTAACGTCCCCGCCAGTAGATCATGCAGCCCCTGTTTGCGTTCGGTGAATCCCACCATGATGTAGCCAATGCAAAGAATCAACCCTGAAAGGTATTTCGCAAAGTGGCGGCCGGTGGCGCGTTCGAACGAGATACGGTTGCCCGAAAGATCGGTGACTTTCATTCCGCAAACCATCTTGCCCAAGGTCGCCTGGTAGAAGGAACTCTCCATGAAGGCCTCATACAACCATCCGCCAAAAAGTGCGGCGATCGCGGTGACTCCGCCGCCCAGAAGCGCAAGGCCAAGCGGATGATGCACTCCGCCCATCATCCCCGCTAATCCCAAGCCTCCGAAAAACAGATGAACCGGAGACACCACGACCCGGACGATGATCCAGTCAATGATGAAGGCGACCACGCGGATCCAAAATCCCCCGTAACGAACACCCACCGCCGGCACGACCGCTGAGTATGAAGCCGGAGGGTACGGAACCGCAGCGTACGGTATGCCGGGGTTAGACGGAGACGAAGCCGGGCTAGGGGCAACTCCGGATGTCGGGAATGCCGGAGCTCCGCATCGGCTGCAAAACTGCGCTCCGTCGGTATTCTGTGCGCCGCACTTGTTGCAGAAGAAAGTTCCGCTCATGCCCGGCACTATAAAGACCGATTTGCCGCTTGTCAAAGCTGTCGGAGGCGGCCGTCTTTTTCGATCTGGAGGAGACTCATGGTGGGCGACCGCCCTTGTAGCGAACCAAGCCGTCAATCGCACTGGCCGTCAAAAACTAAAGAGTTGGAGTGCGGAGTTGGGTTGCTAGTTCATCTGGATGGGCACCGGAAGAATCTTCTTCTGGATCGCCACCGTCACAAGTTGCGCCTTGTTGTGGATGTCCAGTTTGCGCATCAAGTTGAATTTGTGCGCCTCCACCGTCTTCACGCTGACGCCAAGCGCGGCCGCGGCCTTTTTCACCGTGTGCCCCTCGGCAAGCAACTTCATCACTTCGCACTCGCGCAGGGTCAGCGTATTTCTGCGGAGCGGGATGCGTCCTCCCGCCGAAACTTGCCGGTTAGCTTCGCCTTTCAATTGCGTCTGTCCTAATTTGCTGTGCACCAGCGGACTCATCGATTTCTCGCCGCGATGCACCGCTCGAAGTGCACTCAACAGGAGCGGCGCTGGAGTATCCTTGAGCAAATATCCGCTCGCGCCTGAACGCATAGCTTGCTGAATGTATTCCGGATCCTCATGCATGGTCAGGTAGACAATCCTCGTACCGCCGCAGTGCTCTTCGATCAGGCGTCCCGATTCAAACGCCGACATGCCGGGCATGCTGATGTCAAGCAGCACCAGATCGGGGCGGTGCCGCAATACCAGTTTTAGCGCTTCGGAGGCATCGCCCGCCTCGCCGACCACGCTAAAATCGGGAGTATCCTCAAGCAGGCGGCGCACGCCATAGCGCAGCATCTCGTGATCGTCCGCGAGCACACAACGTATGCGGGTGTCCGCATCCTGATGCATCGGACCAGTTTTCATAGTTGACATTGATTCGATCCCTCGCGTCCGGTGACGAGGTGAGTCTAAAAGTCGGGGACGTGCTTCCCGGCACCCCACGAAAGTGCCATTTGATTGTACCTGCCCGCGCTTCTTTCCCGCAAAATTCTGCCCGCAGAATCTTCCACCCCCAGGCAAATCAGGCCCACACTGACTGGAAAGATTCTTCATCATTTACAATGCCTCTTCCACATGCTGCGTTACTTTACCTCCGGAGAATCTCACGGCGAAGCCCTGGTGGCTTTTCTCTCCGGATTGCCCGCCGGCTTGGCCGTCGATCAGGAATTCGTCGACCGCGAACTCTGGCGCCGCCAGCAAGGCTTCGGACGCGGCGGTCGAATGAAAATCGAAACCGATCGCGCCCACTTTCTCTCTGGCGTGCACCACGGCAAAACTATTGGATCTCCCATCGCGGTCATACTTCAGAATCGCGACTGGCAGAACTGGAAAGAATCCCTCCCAGTCGAGACGGGCGATCCCGCGAAACATAAGCGCGTCGCCTCTCCGCGACCGGGCCATGCAGATCTCGCCGGAGCCTTGAAATACGATTTCACCGAAGCTCGCTACGTGCTCGAACGCGCCTCTGCCCGCGAATCGGCTGCCCGCGTGGCCATTGGGGCCTTGGCAAAGTTGCTACTGCGCGAACTCGGCGTTGAAGTTCTGAGCCACGTGATTGCCGTGGGTGCAGTGTCGATTGCCGATCGAGAAATTCCCTGGGAACAGATCGAACCGTTGGCTGCCAAGAACGAGGTCTTGCTCTCCTGCGCCGATGCCGATGCCGAGCAGCGCATGAAAGAAGAAGTCGACAAGGTTTTGCGCACCGGCGATTCTGTCGGCGGAGTCTTCGAAGTCGTAGCTCACAACGTTCCGCCCGGTCTAGGCAGCTACGTGCAGTGGGACGAACGCCTCGACGCTCTGCTCGCTGCCGCTGTCATGTCGTTACAAGCTGTAAAAGCCGTGGAAATTGGCAGCGCAATTCAGGCTGCGCATTCGCCAGGATCGGCCGTGCACGACGAGATCGGGTATCAGAACGACGCGGGATTCTCGGGCTTCACCCGCACCCGCAACAATGCCGGGGGACTCGAAGGCGGAGTATCCAACGGCCAGGAGGTTCGCGTGCGCGGCTATCTCAAGCCGATTTCGACGCTGCGTCGTCCCTTGCAGTCGGTCGATTTCGCGACGCGCGAGCCGGTCAAAGCCGCCTACGAACGTTCGGATGTATGCGTCGTGCCCGCGGCCGGTGTGGCCGCTGAAGCGATGGTTTCGCTCACTTTGGCACGCTGCGCGTTAGAAAAATTTGGTGGCGATTCGATCCGAGAAACCAAAAGAAATTTCGCTGGATACCTGGAGCAATTGAAGGCTTTCTAACCAACACATGATCTATCCCATCGTAAAATTCGGCGATCCCGTATTAGAAACTCCCTCCGCGGAGGTCACCACCTTCGACGACGAGCTCAAGAAGCTGATCGAAGATATGTTCGAGTCGATGTACGCGGCGCGCGGTGTGGGCCTAGCCGCTCCACAGATCGGTATCGCAAAGCGCATCGCCGTCGTAGACGTCACCTTCAAGGAGGATCCCGACGCCAAGCTCGTCCTGATCAATCCCGTCGTCATCCATAAAGAAGGACGCCAGCGCAGCAGCGAAGGCTGCCTTAGCATTCCCGAGTTTCGCGAAGACGTCACCCGCGCGAAAATCGTGACCGTACGCGCCCAGAATCTCAACGGCATAACCTTCGAGCACACTGGAGAAGATTTGCTGGCCCGCGCCTTCCTCCACGAGACTGATCACCTTAACGGTAAGCTCTACATTTCTCATGTGAGCGCCCTCAAACGCGATTTGATCAAGCGTAAAATTAAGAAGTTAGTGAAGGCGGGTGAGTGGTAGATTCTCCGTTTAACATTCTGCAATCTGGACCCAAGCCGGGCTCAATGCGCCTGGTGTTCTGCGGCACGCCGCGATTCGCAGTTCCTACTCTGGAAAGATTAGTCGAGGCTGGCCACACCGTGCCGCTCGTCGTGACCCAACCCGATCGTCCTCGAGGGCGCGGCATGGAGGTGACGGTTTCTCCCGTGAAAGATGCCGCACTGCGCCTCGGCCTCGCTGTCATGCAGCCGGAAAAAATCAAAAATGACACTGAATTTCGCGACCAGCTCCAAGCCCTCCAGCCAGACGCAATCATCGTCGTGGGCTACGGCCGCATCATTCCCCAATGGATGATCGACCTTCCTCCTCTCGGAAATTTAAATCTGCACGCTTCTTTGCTCCCAAAGTATCGCGGAGCGGCACCCATCCAATGGGCGATTGCCTGCGGCGAATCCGTCACCGGCGTCACCACCATGCGCATCGACGCCGGCCTCGATACGGGCGACATCCTCATGCAGGATGAGCTTCCCATTGGTGCCGAAGAAACTGCCGAAGAGTTAAGTCCGAGGCTAGCCTCCATCGGCGCCGATTTGATGGTCGATACTCTCGAAGAGCTCGACACTGGAGAAGCGCATCCCACTCCGCAGGACGACGCGCTCGCGTCGCTTGCCCCGATCCTCAAAAAAGACGACGGCCGTATGGACTTCGCGCGCACCGCCGAAGACCTCTTCAATCGCCTGCGCGGCTTTCAGCCCTGGCCTGGCGCTTTCACCACCTTCCGCGGCAAGA
>Ga0302320_10010677_pt1 | contig 19551 bp, 18 predicted proteins | sample Bog_T0_3_FD_202130 | JGI IMG/M metagenome (GOLD analysis project Ga0302320, IMG submission 202130) | Peat permafrost microbial communities from Stordalen Mire near Abisko, Sweden - Bog_T0_3 | ecosystem: Environmental > Terrestrial > Soil > Wetlands > Peat | place: Sweden: Abisko, Stordalen Mire... | reverse complement strand
TAGGCGCCGGGATTGAAGAAGTTTTCCAGTCCGGCGCGCTTGGCGTGGGCGGCCATGGAGGCTTGAATTTCCAACGCCAGTGCAAGCGCCTCGCGGCCTTGGCGTGCGGTGACTTGCGGCTCGCGGCGCGTTCGCACTGATTCCAGGAAAGAAAGAATCTCCAGCCGCAGCGGTTCGCCAGGCGTAACCGGGGGTTTGGAGAAACTCAGGCCTGCTTTCGATTCCGCGGGGCTGGTCAATTGCGCAATTAGAGCGGGGTCGATCTTGGCCATGGCGGCAAACTGGGCAATCAAGGCCGCGTCAATCTTCGCGAGGTCGATCTTACCCGATGCAATTCCCTCAGCGATGCCCGGCGGGAGCAGGCCGGCAACCTGCGGCGGGAGCGACGCGATCAATTCAGCCGGGGTAGCTTTGTCCTCGTTCACCATGATGACCAGCAGGTCTTGGCGGGCGTAGTCGATGGAGACGTACTGGCGGGGCTCGAAGAAGCGCAGTTTGCGGACGCGCTCTGTCGAGACTCTGGAGGCGGTGAAGTTGGCCACGCAGCCGCTCTCGAACTCGACGCGGACGTTGGCGATGTCCACTTTGGGCGAGAGAATGGGCAGGCCCACAGCGCGCACCTCGCGCACTGGTGATGCGGCAAAAGTGAGCACGATGTCCAGGTCGTGAATCATGAGGTCCAGCACCACATCCACATCCAGAGCGCGAGGCGTGAAGATGGAGAGGCGATGAGACTCGAAGAACATGGGGCGGCGCAATTGCGGCTGAATGGCCAGGACAGCGGGGTTGAAGCGCTCCAGGTGGCCGGGTTGCAGGATGCGCTTGCCGCGCTCGGCGCGCGCAATCAGATCGTCAGCTTCCGCGAGCGAGGCGGCCAGTGGCTTTTCGACGAGCAGGTTCAGACCGGCATCGAGCAACTGCGAAGCAACTGCATGATGATGCACGGTGGGGACGGCGACCGTGGCCGCATCGAGCTTGAGATCGGCGGCCTGCAGCTTGTCCACGGTGGCAAAGACGGGAATCGCGTATTTCGCCGCGGTTTCTGCGGCGCGAGCTGAGTCCGGCTCGATAGCCGCGACCAGGGAGACACCCAAACCCGCCGTCTCCAGCTCGCGGTAGACGCGCAGGTGGTTTTTGCCAAAGGCTCCGGCCCCGGCAACGGCAACGCGCAGAGGGTCTTGGCTCACTGTTGGGGCATCCAGCCTTGCGGCGCTCGGATTTCCGGCTCCGGCATTTGGGCTGCCTGCTCAGTTCCATGGCCTTCCACGGCCTTCAGGCAGCGGCTGTAGAGTTCCAGCAACTGGTTCACGTGCTCCTCGGGCTTGGGCCCGGCGGCTCCGCTGAAACCGGTTGAAGGCGCGGCGGGCCGGCCTACACCCGCCGTAACGGAGATGAACTTGAGCAGATCTAGGGCAATGTCTTCATTGCGCCTTGCGCCGAAACTCACGTTAGGCTGTACATCCATGGTGAAGATTCTCCATAAAGGATGCTAGCAGATTCGGGTTTGCCGAATCTCGCTTACGATCGCAACAATCGGCATGGGTTTCCGCGATACCCTGAAGAGTATGCGAACGGCTTACATCGGGATGGGCGGAAACCTGGCCAGCAAGGCGGGCGAGCCGGAGGCAACGCTGGGGGCGGCGGCTTTGCGGCTGGAATCGCTGGGGCGGGTGATGCGCCGGTCGTCGCTTTATTCGACCGCGCCGGTGGGGTTTGCGGCGCAGCCCCGGTTTGTAAACGCTGTGGTGGAGCTGGAAACCGAGCTGGTTCCGCGTGAACTGCTAAATGGCCTGCTGGCCATCGAAAAGAAATTTGGCCGCGACCGTTCGGCAGGCGTGGTGAACGGGCCGCGGACACTGGACCTGGACATTCTGCTGTTGGGAGAGCTGAAAATCAGCGAACCGGGACTGGAGATTCCCCATCCTCGACTGGCGGAGCGGGCGTTTGTGCTCGTGCCGCTCTGCGAGATTGCGGCGGAGTTATTCGTTCCCAGTCGCAACGTAACCGTGGTGTGTTTGCTCACGAGTTTGCTCGAAGGCTCCGTGAGCGTATCCGATGCGGTGGTCCGGCTCCCGTGCGAATCGTGGGACGCCCGGTAGAATCGTCTGGTGAGCCTTGACTTCAACGTACTGGCGACAACCGCGGCCGGCGGGCGGCGGGGTCGGATGCATCTGCCGCACCGCACCGTGGAGACGCCGGTCTTTATGCCGGTGGGCACGCAAGGGACGGTGAAGGCTGTTTCGCAGGACGTGCTGGAATCGCTGGGCGCGGAGATCATCCTGGGCAATACCTACCACCTCTACCTGCGGCCCGGCCACGAGGCCATCCGGCGTATGGGCGGACTTCACCGCTTCATCAGTTGGCCACGGGCTCTGCTGACCGACTCGGGCGGCTTTCAGGTTTTCAGCCTGAGCCAGTTGCGCAAGGTCACGGACGATGGAGTTAGTTTCCGCTCGCACCTGGACGGCAGCAGCCATTTTTTTACTCCGGAACACTCCATGGACGTACAAATAGCTCTTGGTGCGGACATCTGCATGGCCTTCGACGAGTGTACCGAGTATCCCGCTGACCGAAGCCGCGCCGAAGAGAGCCTGCGGCTGACAATGGCCTGGGCCGGGCGGTCTCTGGAACACTTCCGCGCACATAGCAACGAGGTGGTTTGGCGGGAGGAGTTGGGCGGGCGGACGCAGAGTTTGTTTGGTATTGTGCAGGGTGGAATGTTCCGTGACCTGCGCCGCGAGAGCGTGGAGCGCCTGGTCGAGATGGAGTTTGACGGCTACGCCATCGGGGGCTTGAGCGTGGGCGAGCCGCGCGAGCTGACCATGGAGATGATTGCCGAGGTGCTGCCGCTGCTGCCCGCCGATAAACCCCGCTACGTGATGGGTGTTGGCTATCCGGACGAGATTGAGCAGTACGCGCGCATGGGCGTGGACATGATGGACTGCGTGCTGCCCACCCGCGCCGCGCGCCACGGCCTGCTGTTCACAAGCGAGGGGCGGCTGAACATCAAGGGCGCGCGCTACGCCGAAGATCAAGGCCCGCCAGACCCGGCCTGTAACTGCATGGTCTGCAGGCGCTACTCGCGGGCCTACCTGCGCCACCTGATGCAGGCCGGCGAGGCGCTGTCCGCAACGCTGAACACGATCCACAATCTGGCTTACTACCTGGGGATCATGGAGCGGGTGCGGAAGAGCCTCGCAGCTGATGAGCAGAGTTAGCCGATCGCTCCGCCGAGCATTTGCTTCAGCGACTGAACGTATTCGATAAACGCCTGGCGACCGGCTTCGGTCATGCGGTAGAGGGTCTGCGGCTTGCGCTGGACAAACTTCTTTTCGACTGCGACGTAGCCGGCTTCTTCGAGCTTCAGCAGTTGTGCGCCCAGGTTGCCGTCCGTCGAGCCGGTCTTTGAACGCAACCAGGTAAACTCCGCCTCTTCGACGCCAACAAGCAGCGAGAGCAATGCCAGGCGCAGCTTCCCGTGGATCACAGGATTCAGCTCTGGCAGCTCAGGCATGATTGCCTCCCTGACGGCGCGCACGGGCTTCGCGAATCATCAGGTAGATTCCGAAGGCGATCTGACAGAGGAAGGTAGCCGCGAGAAAAACGGTCATCAGATAGTTGCCTTTGCCGAAGCAGGCATAGATCGTGGTTGCCCACCAGACCAGCGCGCAGGCAAATTGCAGCTTCCACTTGAGAATCATGCTGGAGGATGCGTTGACTGAACCCAGCATCCCGCAAATCACTGCTACAAAGATGTGCAGGCCCATCTTGCCGCTGTAGCCGAGGGAGAACAGTACGATGAACATCGAAATTCCTGCGCCAGACCAGAGCGCGCCGAGGGCGCGGCCGGTAGTGGTCGGCGGATGGCTGCATCTCCTGCCCATGCAGAGAATCGCCGTCAGCAGAGCGGCGCATGTCATGGTTACGGGCCATGCAAGGTAACCATGGCTCAGGCCAGCCCAGAGGATGGCGACATAGTAGGCCACACCCCACAGGACGAAGGTCCAGCCATAGCTTTGGGTGGTGCGCCGGCCCTCGGCGATCATGCTTTCAATCAGGCTCAGCCTGTCTTTCAGTTCCAACTCTTCAGCGTTTGCTGTCATGGTGATTCTCCTTTGAGGCGGTCCTGATGAACGGGGACGGATTAGGTTCGTGGTTTCCCACCCTTTCGCAAAGTGCGCGAAAGGATGGGGCACCAAGCTTCAACGTGGATTGGATGCGGGGCTCATGCGAACTCCCAGCGGCGGGCGATCCTGCGAGAGAGACCAAAGAGCACGATGCCGACGGCGAGCAGGACACAGACTTGCGGCCAAAGCTCGCGGACCGGGAGATCGCGCCAAAAGACTTTGGTAAAGCCGTCGATGGCCCAGGCGTTAATGGTCCACAGTCCGGCCTTCTGCATGGCCTCGGGCATCAGGAAGCGTGGAAACATGCTGCCTCCGACGGCGGACATGGTGAGAATGAGCAGCGTGGAAAGCGCGCCCAACTGCGCCCGCGTGCGGCAGATGCTGGCCAGCAACATACCAAAGGCGGCCACGGCAAAGGCCGTGCACAGGCCCATGACGACAAATCCGGGAATATGCGTGAAGAGATCGAGCTTGAAGACAGCCCATGCCCAAAGAAACATTACAACCAGTTGCGTAAACGCCAACAGCGTATTGAATGCAAGTTTGCCCGCCAGGAGCGTGGTCATGGTGACGCGCGAACTGAGCACGCGGTCCAGGGTGCCGCTCTCGGCCTCATCCAGCAACGCTCCGGCTGAACCGCTGGCGGTGAAGAGCAGGAACATGACGCCAACGCCGGCGGCATAGAAAGAGATCATGGGGCTGCGCTTGTTTTGTCCCACAACCGCGCGGGATTGGACGGCGATGGGACCTGCGAAGGAGCCAGCCTGCGCGGAACTGGCCCCGGCGGCTTGCCGGTTTTCATATTGCCGCAGCTTTTCGAGGTTGCCGTTCATTTGCTTGCGCTGCTCCGGCGTGAGTCCGCCGCTGTACTGGTCGAAGCGCTTGATTCCCTCTCCCGCCATGACCTCAGGCATGGAGGTCATACCGGCTTTTTGCAGAAGGCCAGCGACCATCTGCGGGGCGATCATGTCGCTGGAGTCGTTGAGCAGTCGAATCGCTGCGCCGCCTTGATCGCCGCCAAAGGAGATAGGGTTGTCGCCAAAGCCGTGGGGAATGATGAGCGCCACCGGTACGTCGCCCGCTTTAACCGCAGCTTCCGCGGTTGCCGCCGTATATTCCGGCAGCGGCGCGGCCGTTTTATTTTTGGACGAAGGTCTGGTGAGGACGACTAGCGACTCTTCGCGTTGCAAACCGCGAGCCAAGTCGAGCGAAGCGCGGCTCTGGTCCTCGTCCACCAGGATGACGTGAATCTTGGCGGTGGAATCGTGCTGTCCGCCGAAGATGACCGCAAAGATGCTGAAGAAGACGATAGGCAGAATGAAACTCAGCGCCAGCGCAGCACGGTCGCGGCGCAAGGAGACGATGGCGGTACGGACAATGGGGACGATCAATCGCGTAACTCCCTTCCGGTGAGGTGCAGGAAGACAGACTCCAGATTGGGCCGCCGCAACGTAACGTCCAGCAGCTTGAGGCCGGAGCGGGCGGCGTCATCCAGCAGACCGGCAATCAGAGTGGAATCTTCGATGGTGAATTCAGCGGCGCCATCCAACAGGCGTCCGGCGTGTTTCCCGACCCATGCTTCGATCTCACCGGGAGGTCCGGCAAAGTGCGCCAGCACCTGGTTGCGCTGGGCGAATGCGTCGTGTACAAGCTCTTCATAGTCGCCCTGCGCGATGATGCGGCCGTGATCGATGATGGCCACGCGATCGCAGAGCCGCTCCGCCTCTTCCATGTAGTGGGTGGTGTAGATGATCGCGGCTCCTTCGCCGCGCAGCGCTTCGATCATCTCGAAGATGCGGTTGCGCGACTGCGGATCGACGCCGACGGTGGGTTCATCCATGAGCACCACGCGGGGCCGATGGATGATTCCAGCCGCCATGTTGAGACGCCTCTTCATGCCGCCGGAGAGGTTCTTCGCCAGTTCCCCAGCGCGGTCCTGAAGCGCGGCCCAATCCAGGCACCACGCCACCGATGTCGCGAGCTTGTCGCCAGATAGGCCATGATACCGGCCAAAGGCGGCCAAATTTTCCCTGCACGTGAGCCGTGGATAGAGAGCCAACTCCTGCGGAACCCATCCCAAGGCCGAACGGGCCTCGGATGTATTGGCCGGAGAACCGAAGACGGTAACGCTCCCCGCATCGGGAATGACGCGGCCTACTATGCTGCGAATCAGCGTGCTTTTGCCGGCTCCGTTTGGCCCCAGCAATCCCAGGCATTCGCCGACGCGCAGTTCAAGCGAGATGCCATCGATAGCTTTGATTTGACCGAAACGTTTGGCCAGCGAAACGACTTCTAGCGGGATCGATTCGAGGAGACTCGACGAGGACTGGGGCGGAAACTCTGGTATTGAAGTTACGTTCATGCGGTTGCCTTACCCTTCTGCCCAACCATCGCGAGAGGATGGTTCCAGCGGATGAAAGAGAAGCGATGAGATAGGTGGTGATTCATCATGAAGAGTACTCTATTATATAGAGTACTCGATGTCAAGAACTATTATGCTCTTTTTCGATCTGTATTTGAGAATTACGCTGGAATGAGCTGGGAAGGCAGGGACGTAGGCTCCGCTAGGCTTGTTGTCAGCCCGTGCCCAGCGGGGCGAAGTTCGCTTAACTGCATGATTACGCGGTCGATGAGCCCGTCCCAGTCGCCCGGAGTGCTCTGCCGGAGGAGCCTTGCGGTGGGGTACCAGGGGGTGGTCTCCGCCTCCTGCATCCAGCGCCAATCGCTCAGATGGGGCAGCAGAATCCAGACAGGCTTGGCCATGGCGCCGGCCAGGTGTGCGACGCAGGTGTCGGTGGTGATGACCAAGTCGAGCGTGTCGATGAGCGCCGCCGTCTCGGCCAGGTCACGGTCGCGGCTGGAGCCGTCCGCGAGAACGACATCTCCGGGCAGGGCGGCCAACTGTTCGGCATCCGGCCCTTTCTGTAGCGAAATCCAGGTGATTCCAGGAATGCGCAGCAGGGGCAGCAGCGTGGCCAGCTTGACGGAGCGCAAGCGGTCGGCTTTATAGCGGGGATTGCCTGCCCAGCAAATGCCGACGCGGTGCTGCGCGCACGGCGAATCCTGTTGTCGCAAGCGCGGAAACTGAAGCCGCTTTTCGGCGACCAGGGCCGGGTCGGCATCCAGGTAGGCGCCGGGCCAGGGAACCGTTTCGATCGTAGTTCCGAAGACGGCTGGGAGGTTCATGAGCGGACACTCCAGATCGAACTTCAGAGCGGAATGGCGCAGCCTGGCGCCCAACAGCGCCGTCTCCGCCTGACCGTCGCGCACAGCGGCCAGCGAGGCCATGAGCCGCTCGACCGGCGGCTGCACCATCAGGATTATCTGCCCGCCACGGGCCGCAACCATGGAGATGTAGCGGCAGAACTGGATGGTATCGCCCAATCCCTGCTCTGCGTGGAGAAGAATGCGGCGTCCGTCGAGAGCCTCGCCCTGCCAGCGTGGCTGGGTAAAGACCCTGGGTCTGCGATGAACCTCGCGGAAGCGCCAGCGGGCCTCGTAGCCCGGCCAGCCTTGCCGCCAGTCGCCCAGCCGCAAGCGGGTCAGCGAAAGGTTATAGAGCGCGCCGTGGCTGTCTGGATCGCGCTCGACGGCCAGTTCCTGCGCCCGCAAGGCCTCGTCCATTCGCCCCAAGTCCAGCAGGGAGTTTCCGCGATTGGAGGAGGCGGCGAGGCTGCCGAGAGCCTCGGCCTGCTCGAAAACGCATATCGCTTCCTCGAAGCGGCCTTCCTGGTGGAGCAGGATGCCATGTATGTTGACAGCCTCGGAGTTGTCCGGCTCGCGTGCCAGAGCCCAGCGCAGCCATTGCCATGCGCCGGCCAGGTCGTGCTCTGCAGAGCGAAAATGGCACCAGGCCATCAGGGTTTCGATCTGCTCCGGATTGAGGGCAAAGGCCTTGCGCAGATAGGCTTCGGCCTCGACGGGCCGGTGGCGCTCACGCTCCAGAATTGCCAGGTTGATCCAGCCGGAGATCATGCCGGGGCGCAGTTCGACGGCCCGCAGCAGAGCGGCCTCGGCGTAGACCTCGCGCCCCTGTTCGCGCAGCAGGCAGCCCAGGTTGACCCATGCGGCGGCAAAGTCCGGGCGCAGGCTGAGAGCGCGGCGGTAGCGAACTTCGGCCTCTTCAGGCTTGTTCATGCGCGCCAGGACAAAGCCGGCGGCAAACTCGGCCTCGGGCAACCGCGGACAAATCGCCCGCGCCTGCTCATAGTTCTTCAGTGCTTCATCGTTGCGGCCCAGGCTGGCCATCGCATGGCCCAGGCCCATGTGCGCCGCGGCCTGCGCGGGCTGGCGCTGGAGGGCCAGCTCAAACTCCCGGATTGCATCCTGAGAGCGGCCTGTAGCCAGCATCAGTTCGCCCAATCCCATGCGGGCCAGCGCGTTCATTCCGTCCATGCTGGTGGCGTGGATGTAGGCGCGCTCGGCCTCATCGTTCCGGTCGGCGGCTTTGAGCGCCTGGCCAAGTGCAACCCAGGAAGTGATCATCCGCGGCGCGGCGGCCACCGCTGCCCGGGCCATCTTGACCGCGGCCTCGGATTGGCCGCTGGCCAGCGCCACCAGGGCGATGCCTATCAGCGCCTGCGGGTTACAGGGGTTCTCCTCCAACATACGCTGGCAGCCGAGCGCAACCTCGGTCAGATGGCCGGTCAGCTCATTGGGGAAATTCGACTCGTTTGCCTGCATCGTCATGGGGTTATGAGATTTTGTTATGAGCGGCTCACACGCGCAAAACAAGTGAGCAAACCCAGAGCCAATCGCCTTTATCTGGACGCTAGGCTAGTTACGGCAGGCGCAGAACAGGAAAATGAGTGGAATATTCGGATTATGGTTTGAATATTCCCATTTTCCGGCTGGTTCGGATTCGGGACTAGGCTGGAGGGTCGCAAGCGATTCCTGCATGTGCAATCAGCAAAGGGGAGTATTCAGACGCATCTCCCCTTCACTGATTGTTGTTTCCGCGCCTCAGTTCGGCAGCACCAGCAGTCCGGATTCCAGCAGTTTTTCCGTCAGCCGGTCCAGGGCCTGGGGAAACTTGTAGGAGATGGTGCGAATGCCCATCCCTATCAGTGAGGCTGCTTCCGCCTGGGTATACTCCTGTAGCACGATGCGGCTGAGCATCAGGCGGTCAAGAGACCCAAGCTGGTTGAGGCATTTTTCCACGTCGAGAACGAAGATGACCGCGTCCTCGAAGGTGCGGATGGGGCGGCTGGAACACCAGCCCCGGGCTATCGGATCGCCCAGGATGTTCGGTGCCCTGCCAACTTGCATGGATGCGTAGAGGTAACGACGCAACATGCTCTCGGTGTGCTTGCGGTAGAAGCCCAGGCTGACCAGCGGCCCGGTGTCCGGCGTTTTTACGGCCGGCTTGGCGACCGGCGCCGCGGCCGGTCGTTGTTCCCACTTCCTCCGCTCTTCGTTCCCTGCCCTCTGTGGACTACAACCTTCCCATACCATCGGCAACTGAAGGGCGGCGCTCATTGTGCACCTCCAGTTGCTTCCGCCACGGCCCAGACGCTGACCAGCGTTTTGCGCCCGGGCCGTCCGCGGCGTTTACGGCTTTCCGGCGTTGGAAAGTCTTTCAGTTTGACTTCACATTCCTTGCAATAAACACTCCCTTGGGTCTGGGCGCGGTACCAAAGACAACCGCACCCCTCGCAAATTTTCAATTGCACGCGCAAATCCATGACGAATTCTCCATCTTCTCGTTTTCTCCCGGCGGACTTGCTTTAAAGTCTTGTTTCCGCGGGTCAGAAAGAACCGGGTAAAGCTGTTCAGGGTTCTTGTGCCCTGATGGGGGATAGCCTCCGGAATTCTCTCGTTTTTTGTCATGCTCATGGCGCGCAGATTCTGGAATTTCGGTGGTTGGCAGTCCCTTGACGCCTCTGCAGGGCGATTCGGGGTGTGGAAGAGAAAGCCGGTATCGATGATCATTGCCCGGCAATTGTTCATTAACCGCTGAATGGGGCAAAATATCGTCCGTTTCAGCATTACGGCAATGAAACGTTTCTCACTAAATTCCCACAGCCAATACCGGATTAAGTAAAGCAAATCTAGAGAAATAGTTCTTTTGCGTCAATCTACTCCAGTAGATTTCCGCTTTCGCACTTTTCAATCCTGCGTAAAGCGCCGAAAATGAAGGCCAATCAGTCCTTCAGATTTTCCAGCAGAAAATGAAGGATGCCCCCCCATATTGCTGGTGGCGGATTTTCCACAGATGAATTTTACTCAGATGCACGAGCGGCTCCGCCTGGAACTGCTGCGCCGGATACAGCGGGGGACGGTGAGTGTCTCGCTGCTGGCGCGCCAGACCGGGTTCGGACAATCGCATCTGTCGAATTTTCTGCATAATAGGCGGCAGCTCTCGCTGGAGGCGATGGACAGGATTCTGGCGGCACAGCACATGACGGCTGGAGATTTGCTGCCGGCGACCTACCAGCAGGAAGCCTTGCCGGCAGACGGGGAGAGCAGCTCGGTACCGGTTGTCAGCCATGCGGTGGCCCTGTTTGAGCCGTACATCCGGCCCTCGGCGACGCAGGCCATGCTGCACCTGCCCGCCGGACTCTTGCAGTCAATCCGGGCACGTGTTTCGAACCCGCGCCGCGCCTGGCAGCGATTTGTGGCAGTGCGGATTTCGGCCGCCGATGCGCTGCCGATGGAGCCGCTGGTGCTGCCCGAGGCCATCACGCTGATCGACCGGCACTACACCTCTCTGATGCCCTACCGGCCCAACCGGCCCAATCTGTACGCCGTGCGCTACGGCTCCCATCTGACGCTGCGCTATGTGGACTTTGTGGCAAACCGGCTGGTGCTCAGACCGCACAACATTGCGTTTCCGGTGGATCTGCTGGAGGTGGATTCGGGCGAACCGCCCAGCGAGTTGATTGCGGGACGCATTGCATTGATTCTAAACGAGCCGTGAGGACGGAATCTATCAATATATTGTTGCTTGTCCTTCACCCCACCACGCGTAGGCTTTTCGAAGCGTAGCGCGCAAACTCGCTGTCGATGGTAACCAGCGCCAACCCCTCCGCGACGGCCTGCGCAATCAACATCCTGTCGAATGGATCCTTGTGAATCTGCGGCAGCGCGTAAACTCCAGCAACGTGCTGGGGGCGCAGAAGCAGCGGAGTGGCGGCCAGTTGATCGAGAGCATCGAACCACCAAGCGCGCGGGTCACCTACATCGAGTCTGCCCTTCATGCTCTTGAGCATGACCTCCCAGTGGGAGAGCACACTCAGGAAATTAGGACCGGCAGCGACTGCGGCTTTTGCTGTGGCGGATAGCGCACTCGCCTGCGTCATCGAGAAGATTGCCGTGTGAGTGTCAAGCAAGTACCCGCGAGCTGGAACTTCATCGCTCAAATGTCCTCACCCAGAAGCTCTTCTTCGGTAATGGGATCATCCCAACCTGGCAACAAGCGGATGCGTCCCTTCATGCCGTCGAAGCGCGCCTTGCGGCGCTCAGCGGGGGGAGGGGCAATCTGGGCGACGGGACGGCCATGACGGGTGATGACCACCTGCTCGCCACCCTCGACAATCCGGATCAGCTCGGTGAGACGATTTTTGGCTTCAGCAGTACTGACGTCCATGCAGGTTATTATAGCCAGAATATATGGCCATAACAAGCTTCCGGCCGCAAGCTCAGGCCTCGTGCCTCGAGTCAAGACTCTCAAAGCGCGTATAGCGTGAGTTGAAAAACATATGAACCGTGCCAGTGGGTCCGTTGCGCTGTTTTTCGATGATGATCTCTGATTTGGCTTTTTCGGCCTCGGTCAAAGACTCTTTATCTTTGTTGTAGTAGGCCTCGCGATGGATGAAGGCGACCACGTCGGCGTCCTGCTCAATGGAGCCGGACTCGCGCAGGTCGCTGAGCATGGGTCGGTGGTCGTCCTTGCGCTGAACGCCGGCGCGAGAGAGCTGGGAGAGAGCCACGACCGGCACGTTCAATTCCTTGGCCAGGGCCTTGAGGCCGCGCGAGATGGCCGAGACCTCCTGGGTGCGATTCTCATAATTTTTCTTTCCAGACGAGGGCACGGTGGCGGTCATCAGTTGCAGATAGTCCACCACAATCAGGTCGAGGCCGCCGCGAATGTGTTTGAGCCGCCGGGCCTTGGCGCGCATTTCGGCCAGCGATAAAGCGGCCGTATCGTCGATGAACAGGCGCGTCTCTACCAGTTGGTTCAATGCGTCACGCAATTTGGTTTTATCTTCGTCTGGCAGGAACCCGGTTTGCAGCCTGCGCTGGTCCACACCCGCCTGACTGGCCAACATACGGCGCAAGAGAGACTCCTTACTCATTTCCAGGCTAAAAACGGCCACAATGGCCTTGCCTTTGACGGCCACATTCTCGGCGATGTTGATGGCCAGGGCAGTTTTACCCATGGAAGGGCGAGCAGCGATGATGATCAGCTCGCCTTTTTGCAGCCCGCTGGTCATGCTATCAAAGTCCGTAAACTCCGTGGCCAGGCCGGTGACCTCGCGGCTGTTCTTATATAAATTGTCGATTGTCCCGAAGGAGTGCTGAACGATCTCGTCCAGGGACTGAAAGCCGCTGCTGAGGCCCTTTTCGCTGACTTCCATCAGTCGCGATTCGGCGGCGCCCAGAACATCCAGAGCCGCCTCGCCCTGGTTGGCGGCCTGCGCGATGGCGTTCGAGCAGATGAGCATGAGCTTGCGCAACATGCTCTTGTCCTTGACGATGCGGATGTACTCTTCGATGACCGGGCGGCGCGGCAAACCCTCGGTGAGCGAGGCCAAATAGGCCACGCCGCCGATGGATTCGATCTCCTTGAGCCGGGACAGCTCGTTGGCCAGGGTGATAATGTCCACGGCCTTCTGGGAATTGATCAGCTCCGTCATGCGCCGGAAGATGCGCTGGTGGGAGTCGAGGGAGAAGTCTTCGGCCTCGATCTTTTCGGCGGCCTCGGCGTGGGCGGCGTTGTCCAGCAGGATGGCGCCGAGGATGGTCTTCTCGGCGTCCACATTCGCGGGCAGGCCGGAGTCGAAAGCCAGGGTGGAAAGAGTAGCCATACCTGATGAGTGTAGGACGAAGGCGTGCTGTGCAGAATGAGGCCGCATTTGGAAATCTGGAAAAGCCGTCCAATGCCCACGGAACCGGGCAGTCCGCCTATTTGTGAATGCTGCTCACATCCCACAGCATGATGTTGCTATCACTATCCCCTGAGGCCAGGGTACGTCCATCGGGGCGAAAAGCTACGGAGTAATAGACATGATTCGTATGGTCTTGTAGGGTGAGCAGCAACTGGCCGCTGGCCGCATCCCACAGCTTGATCGTGCTGTCGGCACTTCCGGATGCCAGCGTGCGGCCATCGGGGCTGAAGGCTACAGATTCGATATAACTCGAGTGGCCCTGGAGGGTGCGCAGCAACTGGCCGCTGGTTGCATCCCACAACTTGATCGCGTTGTCGTAACTTCCGGATGCCAGAGTGCGGCCATCGGGGCTGAAAGCTACGGAGTAGACCGGACTCGATTGGCTTGAGATGGTGCGCAACAACTGGCCGCTGGTTGCATCCCAAAACTTGATGGTCTGGTCGTTGCTCCCGGAGGCCAGCGTGCGGCCATCGGGGCTGAAGGCTATGGAGAAGACAGAGCTCGAATGGCCCTGGAGTGTGCGCAACAACTGGCCGCTGGTCACATCCCAGAACTTGATGGTCTGGTCGCTGCTCCCAGAGGCCAGAGTGCGGCCATCAGGGCTGAAGGCTACTGAAACGACATAATCCGTGTGGCCTTGGAGGGTGCGCAGCAACTGGCCGCTGGCCGCATCCCAGAGCTTGGTGGATTTGTCGTCACTTCCGGATGCCAGAGTGCGGCCATCGGAGCTGAAGGCTACGGAAGTGACATAATTCGTGTGGCCTTGGAGAGTGTTCAGCAACAGGCCGCTAGCCAAATCCCACAGCTTGATGGTCTTATCCTCACTGCCAGAGGCCAGGGTGCGGCCATCAGGGCTGAAGGCTACGGACAGGACATAATTCGTGTGGCCTTGGAGGGTGCGCGCTTGCTGCGCCTTGGCCTCTTGTGCAGCCTTATCTCTCGCTTCCTGAGTCGCTTTGTCTCTCGCCTGCTGATCAGCCTTGTCTTTGGCCCCCTGATCCGCTTTATCTTTGGCTTCCTGCTCAGCCTTAATCCGACCATCGCGCACTGGCGCAAGTTCGATGCGTACCAGAGTCTGCTTGGCGGCCTCAATATCGAGTTCTTTTTCAACCTTATCCAGGCCGTCGGGGGTTGCGGCTACCATCACGTGCTGGCCCAGCGAAACCGGCGCGGTGGCCAAATCGCCCGCCGTGATGTGCCCGCGAGCCTTGCCGTCCAGCTTCCAGTTGCAGGCCAGGTCGCAGATCACCAGTAGCGTCGCCGCCGCCAGCTTGGGCTGTGGCTTCGGTTTCGGCAGCAGGATGGGGCCTTCTTCCTGCGCACAGACCGAAAGTGCCGCAACTAACATAGCCGTGGCCAGCGCCCATCCTGCAAAATCGCTTCTACGCATCGTGCGCCCCATTACATTCCACAGCTGATTCATGTGTCAATTTTTGGTTGTATCCAAGATACCAGAAATAAGTTGAAATAGTGACTGCAACCATGGCCAGGGGCTATCGAATGCGACTGAAATGCCTTATTCTCAATGCAACGCAAGGAGAAGAAACACATGGCCAAGGAAACATTGAGCAGCGCCAAGCTGAAGAAGGTTCTGACGGCGCTGGAAGGCAACTGGAAGGCCGAGATGGAGGGCTATCACACTTACCAGGCGCTGGCCGACCGGGACTCGGATCCGGTGCGCTCTCAAGTCCTGCGCCACCTGGCTGGCGCCGAGTGGGAACATGCCGCGCTGTGGCATGGGCGCATCGTGGAGTTGGGCGGAGCCGAGCCGGTCTACCACGGCAAGCCCGGCGGCGAGGCCGATTCGCTGGCCAACCGCGCCGGCGGCATTCGCATGGCCCTGCGCCGCTTGGAGATCGAGGAAAGCCGTCAGATCGCCAGCTACGGCGAACAACTCAAAGGCCTGGGCGACGAGGAATCCATCGCCATCCTCGAACACGTTATCGAGGACGAGAAGGACCACTACAAGGAACTGGGGTCGCTGTTGCGCGGCCACTACCAGCAGCCCGCCGGCGCGCACACAATTGACGCGCAGAAGATTCTCGATGAGATGCTGGCCAAGCGCGCCCAGGGCCGCAAGCAGCCGGGCAGTTGGATCGGCGACGCCATTTACGGCGTCAACGACGGCTTGGGAGCCATCTTCGGCATCGTCAGCGGCGTCAGCGGAGCCACCTCCGGCGACAGCAAATACGTGCTCCTCGCCGGCCTATCCGGCCTCATCGCCAGTGCCCTCTCCATGGGCTCGGGTGCGTATCTTGCCGCCAAAAGCGAGCGCGAAATCTACGACGCCGAAATCACCCGCGAGCGCGAAGCCATCCAGATGAACGGCCCAGAGGCACGCGAACTGCTCTCGCTCTACTACCAGGTGAAGGGCATACCCGAGGAAGACTCCCAGAAGATGGTCAACCACATCGCCAACGATCCTGAGCAATTGCTCCGCGCGCTGGCCGGTGAGCGGCTGGGAACCAGCGAAGAGGCGCTGGCGAATCCACTAGTCTCAGCAGGCTCCGGCGCGCTCTCGACGGCCGTCGGCGCGGCCATACCGATCATTCCCTTCTTTTTCCTGAACGGAATCGAAGCGGTGATCGCCGCCGCTGTAATCTCGCTCGCCGCCCACTTCGCCGTCGGAGCGGCCAAGTCGCTCATCACTGTCCGCAGTTGGTGGTCCTCCGGCTTCGAGATGACCGCAGTCGGCGCGCTGGAAGGCGCAGTCACCTACGGCATCGGCATTTTGCTGGGCAAGGGAGGAATGTAGGCAACTTTTTCCATAGTCACTCAAGCCCGCTAACTCGCTAACTCGCTCGTCACCACGAAGCGGTGGTTAACTTGCTGCCTTTTCAAATAGACGCGGCCCGATCACGATGAGGCCGAACCGAATAGAATGGATTCGACGTTCACTCCGGGGAGAACTTCGTGCTGAAAAAGAACCTTTGCCTGCTTGCTTTTACTGTAACTCTGCTGCCGTGCATCCCTGCCAAAGGACAAACCGCTGCCGACATCGTCGTTGAGCGCAATGTTGCGATGCAGACGCGCGACGGCGTGACCTTGCGCGCGGACATTTACCGTCCCGCCGCGGATGGCAACTATCCGGTCTTGCTTACGCGCACGCCCTATAACAAGGACTACACCGCCGCCTTTGCGCACAAGGCCGCCGCGCGCGGCTACATGGTGGTGGCGCAGGATGTGCGCGGACGGTTTGCATCCGAGGGCGAGTGGTACCCCTTCAAGCATGAAATCAACGACGGTTATGATGCCGTCGAGTGGGCGGCCGCTCTGCCCCGCTCCAGCGGCAAGGTGGGAATGTTCAGCGGCTCCTACGTGGGCGCTACTCAGATGCTGGCCGCCATCGGCCATCCTCCCCATCTGGCCGGAATCTGCCCGGTTGTAACTGCCAGTAACTACCATGAGAACTGGACTTACCAAGGCGGCGCATTCGAGCAGTGGTTCAATGAGTCATGGACCGCGTCGCTGGCGCAGGACACCTTCAATCGGCAGATGGCGGAAGCAAAGAATGCGCTGGTTGGCAGCACGGTTCTGCCGCTGAGCCAGTTTCCGATCTTCAACGTCAAGCTGGCTCCAGACGGCGCGGGACTAACTCACACTCTGGCGCCCTACTTTCAAGATTGGCTCGATCATCCCACTTACGACAGTTACTGGAGGCAATGGTCGATTGAGGAGAACTATGACAAGATTCAGGTTCCCGCGCTGACCATTACTGCCTGGTACGACATTTTTATGGGCGGCTCGCTGCGCAATTACATGGGGTTGAAGGCCCACGCCGGAACAGAGGCGGCTCGCAACGGCCAGCAACTTGCGATCGCCATCGGCGGCCACTCCGGATGGGGCCGCACCATCGGCGCGGTCGACTTCGGCCCCGATGCTCCCTTTGACGAGAACGAAATTATTCTCGATTGGTACGACTATCTTTTTCTGGGCAAGCAGAATCAATTCGCCAACGGCAAGCCGGTGAAAATCTTTGTAATGGGTGAGAACAAGTGGCGCGACGAGGAGGCATGGCCGCTGGAGCGCGCGAAAGAGACACGCTATCTTCTGCATTCAATCGGCAAGGCTAATAGCTCATGGGGCGGAGGTGGGCTTTTCACCGGAGAGGTTGAGTTCCGTTCTGAACATCCTGATACCTTCACTTACGACCCTGCCAACCCCGTACCCACTGTCGGCGGTCCATTATGCTGCGACGCTATCCACCTTGCTCCCGGCCCCCGCGACCAAAAGGAAGTGGAAAGCCGTCCCGATGTTTTGGTCTACTCCACGCCGCCTCTGGAGACCGACACAGAAGTTACCGGACCAGTAACTCTTGACTTATACGCAGCATCTTCGGCAGTCGATACGGATTTTACCGCTAAGTTAGTCGATGTGTGGCCCAATGGATTTGCGCAGAATCTTACCGAAGGAATTCTGCGTGCCAGTTACCGCGAGTCAACCACTGAGGCCAAGCCCATCGTTCCCGGCAAGGCCTACGAGTACAAGATCGACCTATGGTCCACGAGCAATGTCTTTTTGAAGGGCCACCGAATTCGTTTGGACATAAGCAGCAGCAACTTTCCGCGCTTTGACCGCAATCTGAATACCGGTAAGTCCGCGAGCACGAGCGCCGTTTTTGTGAAGGCGACTAACACCATCCTTCACGACCCCGCGCATCCATCGGCGTTGATTTTGCCTGTGGTGCCGCGATAAAGCTGGCAGCTAACAGCTAATAGCTAAAAGCTCACGCGCTGCTTTCCGTCCCAGACGAATGCAGTCGGAGACACCGATGCCGTCATAGGCGTTGCCGGCTAACTTCAATCCGGGCAGAGCGGCGACACGGGGGTGGATGCGCGCCATGCGCTCCTGGTGGCCGACGGCGTACTGGGCCATGGCTCGTGGCCAGCGCGAGACCTGGGTGTGCTCCGGCGTGGCGGATTGAGGCAGGATCTTTTCGCCGAGAATCTCGGTCAGTTCGCGGCGCACGGTGGCCAATAGCTCGGCGTCCGGCGCGGCCATCAGGGCCTCGTTTTTCATCCCGCCCAGAAATGCGCGCAGCACCGCTTTGCCCGGCGGCGTACGCCCCAGGAACTTACGGTGGACAAAGGTGCAGGCCAGCATGGAGCGGCCCTCCACCACCGGAACCAGAAAGCCGAATCCGTCCGGCAGGCGGCCCAGTTGAGTTTCGTCGTAGATCAGATTGATGGTGATCGACGAGGAGTAGGGAATGCCGCGCAACTCCTCGGCCAACTGCGGATCAATACGGCTCAGCAACTCACCGGATGCCCATGCGGGCGTGGCCAGAATGACCGCGTCGTAGACCTCGTTCGTGCCGCCAGCAACAACCTTCCAGCCGTCCGCCGTTTTTTCCAGGCCGGTGACCGGCGTGGAGAGGCGCACCGAAGCCGGACCAAGCCGCGCGGCCAGGGCATCGACCAACTGGTTCATGCCGCCGCGCATGGCAGTAAAGATCGAGCGCATGGCCGGCCTGGAGTTACCTTGCGCGGGTCCGTTGACCGCCTCGATCCTCTTTGCAGCGTCTCTCATCCTGGCGCGCATCTTGCGGTGCGCGGCCAACATGCCGAGAGTGAGCGAGCCGTATTCTTCTTCCATCTCCACCAGGCGCGGCAGCACGGTGCGGGCGCTCAGTTGCGCGGAGTCGCCGCCAAAAATTCCGGAGAGAAGCGGATCGGCCAGCCGGTCAACGGTCTCGCGGCCAAAGTGGCGCTCGACAAGTGAGGCTACGGACTCATCTTGACTTGAAGGCCGCGGCGGGAGCAGCAGTTCGAGACCCATGCGAATCTTGGTGGGCCAACTGAAGAGGCGAGTCAACGCGGTGGGAATCAGCTTGGTGGGAATCAGGAACATCAGCCCGTCGGGCAGCGGGACGAGCCGGTTGCGCACAACAATATACGTTTTGCGGTCGGCGTCGTTCGAGGGAGTCAGCTCGGCGCCCAGGCCCAGTTCGCGGCAGAGCTCGGCAGCCGCCGGCTTCTCGGTCAGAAAGGAGTCAGGGCCGCGCTCCAGCACCGCGCCGTCTACCACTTCCGAACTCAGGGAACCGCCCAGCCGGTCGCGCGACTCAAAGAGCGTGTACTCGACTTTGTTGCCCGCTCGGCGCGCCTGCTCCAACTCATAGGCCGCCGCGAGTCCTGCAATTCCACCGCCGATGATTGCCGTACGCATCGTTCTCACTACCACTATTAAAGCAGTTCAGGGCTTTGGTCAGTTGTCAGTGGTCAGTTGTCAGTGGTCAGTTGTCAGTGGTCAGTTCTCAGTTTTCAGTTGTCAGTAACGGCCCGCGCCTCTGGACCTTGTTCATTCATTTATTG
>Ga0302320_10010676_pt1 | contig 19552 bp, 16 predicted proteins | sample Bog_T0_3_FD_202130 | JGI IMG/M metagenome (GOLD analysis project Ga0302320, IMG submission 202130) | Peat permafrost microbial communities from Stordalen Mire near Abisko, Sweden - Bog_T0_3 | ecosystem: Environmental > Terrestrial > Soil > Wetlands > Peat | place: Sweden: Abisko, Stordalen Mire... | reverse complement strand
TCATTTAAAATCGATCATCCCCTCGATCCCGCCAATAAGTACCTCTATCACTCGTTCGTCGAGTCGCCTGACATGATGAACATCTACAACGGTCTCGTCATTCTCGACAAACACGGCAAGGCCGTCGTTCAGTTGCCCGATTACTTCCAGGCCCTCAATCAGGACTTCCGTTATCAACTCACCGCCATCGGCGCGCCCGGTCCCAAGCTCTACGTCGCCAGCGAAATCTCCGGCAACCAGTTCGCCATCGCCGGAGGCAAGCCCGGCGCCAAGGTCTCCTGGCAGGTCACCGGCATCCGTCATGACGCTTACGCCGACGCACACCGCATCCAGGTGGAAGAGGACAAGGGCAAGGAGCGCGGCACATATCTGCATCCCGAGCTCTTCCAGCAGTCCCCGGTCGTGGCCCGCAAGTAGTCAACCGTCCGCGGCCCCCTTTTGGCCTCGGCATCGCGTCGTTAACCCCACAGCTTGGCCCCAACGCCACGCTGTGGGGTTTTTCATTCTGCCGCAAGCAGCGTCGCCCGCGCCGCGCCCGCGCCCCCATCTTCGCCGCTCAACGCATGCTCCCCCGCCAATGGTAAAATAGGGAAATAACATCATCGTTGCCTCGCAACTCGTGCGGGCGTTTGGACCTTGAAAGCAGAGCATGGACCGCACCTCGATTCGGAATTTCGCAATCATCGCGCACATCGACCACGGCAAGACCACGCTCTCCGACCGCATGTTGGAGATCACCGGCTCCCTCTCAGCCCGCGAGATGGCCGGCCAGGAGCAGGTTCTCGACGCCATGGAACTCGAACGCGAGCGCGGCATCACCATCAAGGCCCACGCCGTGCGCATGATGTACCTCGCCAGGGACGGCCACACCTACCAGCTCAACCTCATCGACACTCCCGGCCACGTCGACTTCTCCTACGAAGTGTCCCGCTCGCTGGCTTCCTGCGAAGGCGCCCTGCTGGTCGTCGATGCCACCCAGGGCGTCGAGGCGCAGACCCTCGCCAACAGTTACATCGCCATCAATCACGGCCTCGAGATCATCCCCGTCATCAACAAGATCGATCTCCCCAGTTCGGACATCGAGCGCACCAAGGAGATGATCGAGAGCGCCGTCGGCCTCGATGCCTCCGATGCCATGTCCATCAGCGCCAAGACCGGCGAGGGCGTCGTCGAAGTCCTCGAGCGCATCGTGCACCAGGTTCCTCCGCCCAAAGGCAGTATCGATGCGCCTCTGCAAGCTCTCATCTTCGATTCCTGGTTTGACAGCTATCGCGGCGTCGGCATCCTCGCCCGTGTCGTCAGCGGCCGTCTCTACAAGGGCCAGAAGATCAAGCTCATGGCCAAGGGCACCACGTTCCTGGTCGATTCCATGGGAGTGCTGACGCCCAAGCCCGAGGAGATCGGCGAGCTCACCGCCGGCGAGGTAGGATTCTTCTTCGCCACCATGAAGACGGTCGGCGACGTCAAGATCGGCGACACCATTACCGATGCCGACCATCCCGCCATCGAGGCCATGCCCGGCTTTGAAGACATCAAGCCCATGGTTTTTGCCGGCCTTTACACGGTCGATTCCCACGAGCACGGCCTGCTCCGCGACGCCCTCGAAAAGCTGCGCCTCAACGACGCCTCGTTCTTCTTTGAACCCGAAAGCTCCACCGCTCTCGGCTTCGGATTCCGCTGCGGCTTCCTCGGCCTCCTGCACATGGACATCATTCAGGAGCGCCTCGAGCGCGAGTACGATCTGGATCTCATCATCACCGCGCCCAGCGTGCGCTACCTCGTAAGTCTCACCAATGGCGAAACCCTCGAAGTCGATAATCCCTCGCGCTGGCCCGACCCAACCCTCATCGACAAGATCAAGGAGCCGATCATCACCGCGATGATCCTCACCGCCGAAGAGTATGTCGGTGGAATTTTGAAGCTCGTCGAAGAGAAGCGCGGCAAGCAGAAGAACTTCGAGTACGTCGGCTCCAGCCGCGTCATGATCACCTACGAGCTTCCCCTCAACGAGATCGTGCTCGATTTCTACGACCGCCTCAAAACCGTTTCGCGCGGCTACGCCTCACTCGACTATCACCTCTCCGGATGGTGGGAGTCGCCCATGGTCAAACTCGACATCCTCGTCGCCGGCGATCCGGTCGATGCGCTTTCCATCATCGTGCATCGCGACTACGCCTACGACCGCGGCAAGGCCCTGGTCTCCACCATGCGCGGGCTCATCCCGCGCCAGCAGTTCGAGGTGGCGATCCAGGCCGCCATCGGAGCCAAAATCGTCGCCCGCGAATCCGTCGCCGCGCTGCGCAAGAACGTCATCGCCAAGTGCTACGGCGGCGACATCTCGCGCAAACGCAAGCTCCTCGAGAAGCAAAAAGAAGGCAAGCGCCGGATGAAGCGAATCGGGAAAGTGGACATCCCCCAGGAAGCGTTCCTGGCCGTCCTGCGCGTCTCCGGCGACGAGAGCTGAGGCCCCGGCCGGGAGCCATCCAAGAACCCTCGTTCGGCCTCACCGGCGCAATATCGGCAAATGTCGATATGTGCAAAACTCCCCGATTCAATTTCTTAAGGGACTCCGCACAGCAGCTGTCAAGTGCATTCGAAATTTTCCGTAAGTCACTTATTTACAAATACTTACTATTTTCCAGGCCGCCCGGCCGCTCCCTGATCGTGAAAAACTCCCTTAACAATTCAATTCGCCGGCGTTTTGCACCACTTTTCCACAGCCTTGGGGCCGCCGGATGCAATTGAAAAAGCCGCCCCTGAATCGGGCGGCTTCCTGCGTTTCCAAATCTCTACTTCTTGGGTGCGGTCGGGGGAGCCATCGGCTTCGCAGCCGCCGCCGGTTTGGCGGGGGCGGCAACGCCGGACTGAACATTGTAGGCATCCACCACCGGCTTGGTGATATCCACCGAGCTGGCTGCCCACAGAACCGGGCTCGACTGTCCCGAAACGTCCAGAATCAGCGTGAACGTGTTCTCCTTCGCATACTTGTCCAGAACCTCCACCAGCTTCTGTCCAATGCGGTTGGCAATCTCATTCTGCTGCGCCTGGATGTCCGTGTTGGCGTCTTCGTAATTGCGCTGCAGCGTCTTCTTCTTGGCGTCAATCTGTTTCAACAGATCGCCGCGCGCTTCGTCGCTCAGCTTGTCCTGCTGGGCGTTGAATTTCTTCTGCAGCTCGTCAACTTCCTTGTTCAGATTTTCCAGTTCAACGCGCTTCGGGTCAAACTTCTTCTGCAACTGCTCGAAGTCACGCTGACCCTCGTTGGAATTCACAATGGCAGCCTGGATGTTGATGATGCCGACCTTGGTAACTGTGGGGGCCGTGGGAGCAGCGGACTGGGCGAAGGCGGGAACGCTGAGAATCAGCGCCAGCGCCATGGCCGGGATCAATCGTGCAAAGTTGCGATTCATGGAAATTAGCCTCAACTCCTCTAGGAGCATACGGAGATTCCGCAGAAACCTTTCAGCAGGCGGGCGAGCCCAACATCATCCAGCTCCAGCCCTGATGGAAAAATTCCTCTGACGGATACTCCCGATTATAGGTCGTGAGAAATAGAGCGTCAAACAGCATCCGCGCTGCCCGCCCCTATTTCCGAAGAACGGCACATTCTTGCTAGAACGTCGTCGCTACCGTGAACCGCAAGGTTTTCCTCGGTTCCCGAATCTGGTACGGCGGATTGTATTTCGCCACCGTCGACGCAAACGTGTAATCTCCCGCCGCGCCCGGCGGGAACATATCCCGCGTGATCCTGTTCTGCGACGGCGCATAGGTGTCAACGCGCAGAGGATTGTATGCATAGTAGAGCCGGAATGGCGCATTCACCACCGGCAGCACCACCTGCAGTTCGACTCCCGTGGACATGCGGACTTGATAGTTGGTGTGCGCCAGCGGCGTAATCTGCTGGCCAAACTTCAGAAACTGCGTCCCCGTGCAGGTCACTGCAAGGTGACCGTCCTGGTCCGTCACTTTGGGAGGGTTCGGGCACCCATACGGCGCGTTGTCCAACTGGCTGGTCAGCTCGTCGCTCAACCGCAACTGCGATGCGCGAACCGCCATGTTCATGCCCGCGTCGTCAAAGATCGCAAACGTCACCGGCCCCACAACCGGGATGCGGTATTCAATGTTGCTCACCAGGCTGGTGTCCCCGCCTGGGTAGATCAGCCGCGTGATCGGCACGGGGACATTCCATGAACCCGCCCGCGGATTATTCGGATCCGCCGGTACCAGTCCGCCGCTCGGATTCGTCAGCGGCACCGAGGTGATGTCGGAAATCAGCGCGATCGGCGAAACCGCCCGTACGTCGAAGCCCCGCAGATCCGTATCCCCGCCCTGGAAGAAGCGTTCGAACGGAGGCGCCGTATTGCCCGCAAATCCGGTCACGAACGAGGCCTGCAAGCGAACGCCCAGCGTCTGCAGTCCCTCCCTCCGCGGGTGGATTCCCTTCATCGGAATGAACTGCTTGAACTCGCTGATCGGACGGATAAAGTCTACGTTGCCGCCCACGCCTGCAATATCCATTCCCACAAAGTAGCTGCGTCCAAAGTGCGGACGCATCGGGTTGTCGATCGTGCTGCTGCTGAAGCTCGGGACCAGCTTGCTCGTCCGTATTCCCTGCAGCGCATTCAGCCCGCCCACGCTGCGGAAGGCCAGGTATTCAAAGTATTGCCCCGATGCCGTCGAGTAGGTGGTGATGTTCGACGTGTCCCATGAGTACGTGATGCTGACGCGCTTGAACGAGTGGCGCAGCGGATAGCTCGCCGACAGCGTAAAGCCGGTGCTCGTCTGCGAATAATTCTGCAGCGAATTCAGATAGCTCACCGGTAGCGTCACCCTCTGCCCGCTGGAGATGCTCGCCTGCTTCGCCTGGTTGTACTTGTACACCCGCGTAAACGCCGTAAACCCAGCCTGAATCGGCTTGTCAAACAGGTACGGCTCGGTGAAGCCGAACATCAGGTTGCGCTGGTAGGTGCCCAGTTGCGCCTGCAGCGTCAGTCGCTCGCCCAGTCCCAGGAAGTTGTTGGTCTCGTAGTTCAGTCCCACGAACGGGCCTGACAGTCCGCTGAGTCCGCCGTTCAACCCAACCGAGTTCTTGCCCTTTTCCTTGACCTTCAGGTTGATGTCCACGTTGTTCTCGGCAACGTCCTGGTGAACTTCCGAATCCTGCTCCGGCTTCAAGGTCTCAAAATAATTCAACTGGTTCAGCCGCAACAGGCTGATCTCCCACAGCCGCGAGTTGTAAACCTGGCCCTCTTCGAGCGACAGTTCGCGCCGGATCACCTTGTCGCGCGTCGTCGTGTTGCCGGAGAACTCAATCCTCCGCACAAAAAACTGCTTGCCTTCGTCCACGTCGATCTTCAGCGTGATCGTCTTGTGTTCTTCGTCGATCTCGGTGTCCGGAATGTTCGTCTCGTTGATGTAGCCCAGCGAGCCGTACGCCTTGCGCAGATCCTCCAGGCCCTTGCTCACCAGCGTCCGGTTGAACCAATCGCCGTCCTTGATCTTGAACAGATGGCGCAGGGCCACCGTGTTGGTCAGCGACTTGTTGCCCGTGAACGTGATCTCTTTCAGCCGGTAGCGCTCGCCCTCTTCCACCGGAACCGTGATGTCCACCGACTTGCCGTTCCGCCCCTTGAACGGAAAATACCAGGCAATGCCGCGCACGTCGCGGATCTTCGTCTTCGGGTCTTCGACAATCGCCTTGAAGTATCCCCGATCCTGGTAGGCAAAGCGCACCCGCTCCGCGTCTTCGCTCAGCTTGGTCGCGTCAAACGTCCGCGAGATCAGATTCTCCAGGAAGATCGAGTGCGGGATGCCGATCGGCTTGCTGTTATGCATTGCGGCCCGCAGATCGCGCGTGTGCACCGCCTTGTTGCCCTCAAACTTGATCACCCCGACCTTGACCTTCGGACCTTCCTTCACATTGAAGGTAATGCCCACCGCCGCCGGGGGAATCTGCCGGATTTCCGTGGTGATCACGGCAAACTGGCGCCCGTGCGCCGCCAGCAATTCCTTCAGCACCACTTCAGCTTTCTTCACCTTGGTGGGATCGAACTGGCTCTCCTGGCTCAGCCCCACCTTCAACTCCTTGAACTTGTCCAGCACGTCGCTCTGCGTGACCGCATTCAGCCCAATATACTTAATCTCGCGAATCGTCGGCTTCTCCTTCACGTACACGTGAAGAATCCAGCCCTTCGAGCTCTCTTCCCGCTCGATCCGCAGATCGTCAAAATAGCCGGTGTTCCACAGCGAATTGAAGTCGCGCTCCAGCCCCGCCGGATCGAACACATCGCCGGGGCGCGTAAACATTCGCGCCCGTATGGTATCGGCCGGGATGCGCCGGTTGCCGTGGACTCGTATGTCCTCGATGATCCCCTGTTGGGCAAATGCCATCCCGCCCAGCAGCAGAGCAACCAGACAGAAACGGAGCAACTGGAGCCCGCCGCCGCGAAACAGGCGGTTCAGGCGAGGCGTGGCGCAGACCTTATCAGTGCGAAGAATGGCGAGACCCTCATGCGTAAATCTTGGGCGCGGAAGCGCTAATTATACAGGTTCATAAGCTCTGAACGCCATCGACTGAAGTGAACCCGGCATCGTTCGCTATCCTGCCTTGGTAAATCGCGTGCGCCGTTCAGATCTTTTCAACTTCTACCAGTGCGGAATAAAACGTCGCGCCTCCGCCCATGTCCGTCAGCCGGTCGCTGGTCAGCGCGTTGATGTTCTTGCCCCCGGGCGCCAGCCGCGCCCAATCCAGGTAAGCCGACACCACGCCCGCGGGAACCTTGTCGTCCACCCGCGCCTCCAACTCGATCTCGCCGCGGTCGTTGCGTACCCGCAGCCGGTCGCCCGTCCCTATGCCGCGCGCCACGGCGTCCACCGTGTTCATCTGCAGCTCAAAACGCCGCGCCATCTTCTGATGTCCAGCCAGGTTGCAGAACGTGCTGTTGAGAAAGTTGTCCTGCTTGCGCGACAGCAGTTCCAGCGGGTATCGCCCCGCCTCTGCACCGTGGCGCGATTCCGTCGGCGCCCGATACTCGGCCACCGGGTCCAGCCCCTCGGACGCCAGCTGCTCGCTGTACAGCTCCGCCCTTCCGCTCGCCGTCTGGAAGCCATCGGCAAACGGCAGATACGCCCCGTTCGTCAGCGGCAGATGCAGCGCAATCGAGTGTTCCCGCTCCAGCGCCGCCCGCGTGATCCCGGCCAGAAACTCGTGGTCGCTATCCAGCGCATCGTCGATCATCTCATCGTCGGAGGCCCTTAAACACTCATCCTCCATCCCCATTCGCGCCGCCAGTCGCCGGAACACTTCCGCGTTGCTGCACGCCTCGCCCAGCGCCTCAATCGCCTGCTCGGAGAGTTGCAAGTAGTGATGCCCGTAGCTGGTGACCAGTTCCTTCTGCTCCAGAAAGGTCGTCGCCGGCAACACAATATCCGCGTAGTCCGTGGTGTCGGTTAGAAACTGCTCGTGCACCACCGTGTACAAATCGGTGCGCTTCAACCCTTCCACCACCAGGTTGTGATTCGGCGCCACTGCCGCCGGGTTCGAGGCATAGACGAACAGCGCCATCACCGGCGGCGTCAGTTCCCGGTCGGTCAGCAGCTTGCCCAGCAGACTCATGTTCAGCACGCGCGCCGGATGCCCCAGCGTCGCCGTCATCAGGTCTTCGCGCTGCAGCTTCGTCTTGTTCAGCTTGAACGTCTGTGACGTGGACAACGTCAAACCGCCGCCCTGCTTCTGCCACGCTCCCGTGATCGTCGGCAGCATCGCGATGGCACGCACCGCCATGCCCCCGTTTTCCGAGCGCTGCACCCCGTAGTTCAGCCGAATCATCGCCGGACTGCCGCTGGCGTACTCGCGCGCCAGCCGCTCAATCTCCTCCGCGCCCAGCCCGGTGATCTCCGCCACCCGCTGCGGCGTGTAGTCGGCAACCCGTTTCCTCAACTCTTCAAAACCGGTCGTCTTCTCCGCCACAAAGCGCACATCGTGCAGATCGTTCCCAATGATCGAGTGCATCAGCCCCAGCGCCAGCGCCACGTCCGTCCCCGGACGGATCGCCAGGTGCCAGTCGGCCGCCGCCGCCGTGCGCGTGCGGAACGGATCGATCACCACCAGCTTGGCTCCATTGCGCCGCGCTTCTTCAATGAAGGGCCACAGATGGATGTTGGTGCCGAGAATGTTCGCGCCCCACGCGATGATGTAGCGCGCGTGCCGGAAATCCTCCATCGCCGGACCCCACTTCGCCCCCGTCACGCTCACCAGCGCAACCCCGCCGGCCTCGGCGCAGATCGTGCGATCCAGTTGCGACGCTCCCAGCCGGTGAAAGAATCGCCGGTCCATCCCATTGCCGTGAATCTGCCCAATCGTGCCGCCGTAGGAGTACGGCAAAATCGACTCCGGCCCGAACTCCTTCGCCACCGCTGCCAGCCGCGAGCCAACTTCGTCCAGCGCCTCGTCCCAGCCGATCCGCGCAAACGCCGCCGCACCCGACGTGCCCTTCGGCACAATCCTGCGCATCGGATACAGCAGCCGGTCCGGTGAGTAAACCCTCTCCAGGTACTTGGCCACCTTGCCGCACAGGAATCCGCGCGTCACCGGATGATCCGGGTTGCCTTCGATCCGCGTCGCCCGCCCATCCTTGATCGTCACCAGCACCGAACAGGCGTCCGGACAGTCGTGCGGGCAAACGGTATGGACAACGCGGCTCATGCGCGGATTATACCCCGCCCGTGCCCCATCGATGTGCGACGTAAGACTGGTTCCCCTGTACCTACTCCGCCGCCTCCTGTCGCCGCATCGTCTTCCGCCACGCCGAGTATCCCCCGACGCACATCACGATAAACGCCGCATACAGCAGCGAAGTCAGGTACAGATGCTTGTACGCGCACAGCCCGGCGCTGATCGCATCCACCGCGACCCACACCATCCAGTTCTCCAGCAATTTGCGTCCGGTCATGTATTGCGCCGCCATGGCCAGCGCGGTCGCCAGCGCATCTCCGGCCGGCACATTGCTGTCCGTGTAGTGCCGCAGCATCGCATAAACCGCGGCCCAGGCCAGCGGAATCGCCATCCCCAGCCCCAGCGCAATACCCGGGGAAGTGCCGCGAATCTGCTGCCGCCCCGCGCCCCGCTCCGAGTGGCTCCAGCGCCACCAGCCATACAGCGAGAGCGCAAAGTAGAACACCTGCAGGCAGCACACCGCATACAGATTCGAACGCCAGAACATCACGAAAAACAACACGTCGTTCGCCATGCCGATCGGCCAGCAGAGAATGTTCTCCCGCATCGCCAGCAGCACGCACGCCGCCCCCGTCAGGAATCCGCAGATCTCCAGTGGTGACATATCAGGATCATACCCGTTGCGCCCCCACCTTTCGCCGCCTTCGCCGCCGCCGCTGCCCTTGCTGTTGCCTTTGCCTTTTTTCCCGCCCCGCCGCACGCAACAAAGCCCGAGGATCTCCCCCGGGCTCCTTGCACCGCCGGTCTTCCTCAGACCTGCATCACTTCCTTTTCCTTCACCTTCAGCATCTCATCCATCTTCTTGATTTCGTCGTCGGTTACCTTCTGCATCTGGTCCAGCGACCCGCGCTCTTCGTCCTCGGAGATTTTCTTGTCCTTCATCGCCTTCTTGATCGCTTCATTACCGTCGCGCCGGATGTTGCGGATCGCCGTGCGATGTTCCTCCAGGACTTTGTTCAGGTGCTTTACCATATCCTTGCGCCGGTCTTCGGTGAGCGCCGGCACGGGAATGCGGATTACCTTGCCGTCGTTCTGCGGATTGAAGCCGAGATCGGAGCTGCGGATCGCTTTTTCGATCGCCGGCGTCAGTGACGTATCCCAGGGCTGAATCGTAATCAACTGCGGCTCCGGCGCGCTGATGTTGCCCACCTGCGACAGCGGTACCTGCGAGCCGTAGGCGTCCACGTGGACGCTGTCCAGCATGTGTACGTTGGCGCGCCCCGTGCGCTGCGAAGCCAGTTCCTTGCGGAACGCCTCCACCGCTTTATCCATGCGCGTCTTGAGTTGAGTGAACGTCTCTTTGAGGGCGGGCAGTGCCGCCATGCTGATCTGAGCCATAGATTTACTCCGTACAAGCGAGCCGATTATAACCCCGCCGTCTCTCGTCTGCGAGTGAGTCCGCGTATTCCGCTGCCCACTCCGCCGATAACTGCAACGCCGCCTACTCTATCAAATTCCGGGCGCCCGCGCACCCCGCCTTCAGGCCGTCACAATCGAGCCGATCTTCTCTCCCATACACGCCCGTTGGATGTTCCCATGCGTATTCAAATTGAAAATCAGAATCGGCAGATTGTTCTCCCGGCAAAGGCTGATCGCCGTCGCGTCCATCACGTTCAGTCCCAGCTTCAGCACGTCGGTGAACGTGATCCTGGCGAACATCTTCGCATCCTTGCTCTTCACCGGATCGCAATCGTAGATGCCGTCCACCTTGGTCGCCTTCATGATCACTTCCGCCTTGATCTCCATTGCCCGCAGCGAAGCCGCCGTGTCGGTCGAGAAATACGGATTGCCCGTTCCCGCCCCGAAGATCACCACCCGTTCCTTTTCCAGATGCCGCATCGCCCGCCGCCGGATAAACGGCTCGGCCACCTGGTTCATCTCGATCGCGCTCATCACCCGCGTATGCACGCCCTGTTTCTCCAGCGCGTCCTGCAGCGCCAGCGCATTGATCATCGTCGCAAGCATCCCCATGTGGTCGGCCGATACCCGGTCCATGTCCCTCGCCTGCTCGGCCACGCCGCGGAAGAAGTTTCCCCCGCCCACCACCAGTCCGATCTGCACCCCCAGCCGATGCACGTCGGCAATCTCTTCTGCAATTTCGTGCACGCGGGTGTTATCCACGCCAAAACCCTGGCCCGCTGCCAGGGCTTCGCCTGAAATCTTCAGAAGAATGCGCTTATATACGGGATCTGCCATGTTTGATTGTCCGCAACAAGTGTAAACGATATGAACGGAAATGTCGGGTGCCACTCCTCTGCGCCCCAGCTTCCGCATCGCCAGCCGGCCACCGCACCCCGGCTGCTAGAATCGAACCATCACCGTGATGAACTTTTCTTCTCCCGCGCAGTGTGTCGGCTATGCCGCGTTCCTGCTCGGCGTCTCGGCGTTCTCGCAGAAACAGGACCGGCGCCTTAAAGTCCTGAATGCTCTCGAGTGCCTGGCCTACGCTGTCCACTTCACCCTGCTGGGAAACCTTCCAGCCTCGTCGAGTGCGCTGGTCTCCTCGGTTCGCTCTTTCCTTGCGCTCAGGACCCGCGCACCCTGGCTCGCCGCCGTGATCGTCGCCGTCAACGTGGCCCTGGGTTTCGTCTTTGCCCACCGCGCCGCGGGATGGCTCCCCATCCTCGCCTCGTCTCTGGCGACCGTTGCCGTGTTTCTCATGAGCGGCGTCCCCATGCGCCTGGTCCTGCTGGTCAGCACCCTGCTCTGGCTGGCAAATAACATCCTGAGCGGCTCCATCGGCGGTACCCTCCTCGAAGCGGTGATCGCCGTGGTCAGCGTCACCACCATCTGGCGCCTGCTCCGCTCCCCGTCAGCAATGTCCTGCGCCACCGGCCCAGACACCGTTTAACGCCGCCGCCGTGCGCCCAAAAACAAACGGGGCGGATTCTTTCTCCGCCCCGCCCAATCCCGCATTCTACGTTCAGAAACTTATTCAGCCTTCTCTTCCACCACAACCTGCGGCTTCGCCACGGCAATCGTCTCCGTCGCCTCGCCCACCTTGAAGCGCGCAAACCGGCGCACCGAAATGTTCTCGCCCAGCTTGCCGATCACCGTCGCAATCAACTGCACGATGGTCACGCTCTGCTCTTTGATGAACGGCTGCTCCAGCAGGCAGACCTCCTCGTAAAACTTGCCCATCTTGCCTTCGATGATCTTCTCTATCACCGCTGCCGGCTTCCCCGTCGCCGCTGCCTGCGCCCGGTAGATGTCCTTTTCCTTCTCCAGGTCAGCCGCGGTCACGTCCTCCTTGCGCACGTAGCGCGGATCGACCGCCGCAATGTGCATCGCAATGTCGTGCACCAGCCCCTGGAACTCGGCAGTGCGCGCCACAAAGTCGCTCTCGCAGTTCACTTCCAGCAGTACGCCGATCTTTCCCCCGGCGTGGATGTAGCTGCTTACCACTCCTTCGCTCGTCGTCCGGCTCGCCTTCTTGGCTGCCGTCGCCATGCCGCGCTTGCGCAGCACAACAATGGCCTGCTCCAGGTCGCCATTTGCTTCGGTCAGCGCTTTCTTGCAGTCCATCATCGGAGCGCCGGACTTTTCGCGCAGCTCTTTCACCATGCTTGCGGTAATCTCTGCCATTGCAAAAACCTTTCTTCGATCGGTGCCGCCCGGCCAGGCCAGGCGTCTGGTTTACTTTTCCCTGCCACTCTCGCAAAACGACCTGCGCCGGGAACTACAGCGCAGGTCGCTTTTCACCTAACCTTCGCGAATGCCCTGCTGGGGCCTGGCGCCCGCGGCCGGAGCGGCATCTGTTGCCGCGTACCCGTCGCCGAGCCGGACTTGCCGCTTATCCGGTTGCCAGGCGTCCGGCGCACTTACCGCGATTCCACCTCGGCATCGGGTTCCGCAACCGCTGTCTCAACCTTGCGCACGCCCTTGCCAAGCACTTCTTCCATGTTCACGTCTTCGGCAATCCCGGCGTCGCCCGGAACCGTTTCCGTCTCGGCCTGCGAAGCTTCCTCGCTCGCCCTTACTCCCGCCGAAAGCTCTGCGCTCTGCTTGTCGGTCGCCGCCTGCGAACCCTCCACCACCGAGTCGGCTACCTTCGACGCAAACAGGCGAATCGCCCGCAGCGCGTCATCGTTGCCCGGAATGATGTAGTCCACTTCGCTCGGGTCGCAGTTGGTGTCCACTACGGCAACCACCGGAATCCCCAGCTTGCGCGCTTCCTTCACCGCAATCTGTTCCTTGTTGGAGTCGATCACAAACAGCGCGTCCGGCAGCCGGTTCAGGTTCTTGATGCCCGCCAGGTTGGCCTGCAGGTGCTTGCGCTCGCGCTCCAGCTTGACCACTTCCTTCTTCGGCAGCAGCTCGTAGCGGCCATCGGTCGCCATCTCGTCGAGCTCCTTCAGCCGCTTCACTGACTTCTGGACCGTCACCCAGTTCGTCAGCAACCCGCCCAGCCAGCGCTGGTTGATGTAGAACATCCCGCAGCGCGTCGCCTCTTCGGCAATCGCTTCCTGCGCCTGGCGCTTGGTGCCCACAAACAAAATCGTCCGGCCTTCGGCGGCGTTGTCCTGCACAAACTTCGACGCTTCCTTGAACATCTTCAGCGTCTTCTGCAGGTCGATGATGTAAATCCCGTTGCGCTCGCCAAAGATGTATTCCTTCATCTTCGGATTCCAGCGCTTGGTCTGATGCCCGAAGTGAACCCCAGCTTCGAGCAATTCCTTCATGGTGATATTGGCCACTGTACCTCCTTCGATGGATTTGCATTGCCTGCTTGCGCCATGAGAGCGCCAGGCAATTCAATTCCCGTTGCCCGTCCCGGATCAGCGGGAGCGGGAAGATTTTTTCGGTTCCGGACACCACGAAAGTGCCGTGCGCCGCCGGAACCCGCGGCACAAGGCAAAACTCTTCAGCCCCAGTCTGAAAACGCGGGCGAGTGGCCCACATCCGCCGGCTTGCGGCGAATGTGGAGCTGCCATCGCTTTAACGCTTGCTGAACTGGAAGCGCTTGCGGGCGCCCTTCTGGCCGTACTTCTTGCGTTCCTTCTGCCGCGCGTCGCGCGTCATCAGTCCGGCCGCCTTCATCTTCGGACGCAGCTCGGAGTTGAACTCCTCCAGCGCCCGCGCCGTGCCCATGCAGACCGCGCCGGCCTGCGACGTTACGCCGCCGCCCGAGCAGTTCGCGATCACGTCGAAACTGCCGGCGCTCTCGGTAAGAATCAGTGCCTGGCGCGCAATAATCCGCTGCACGTCGGTCACAAAATACTCCTCAAAGCCCTTGCCGTTCACCTTGATGACGCCGGTGCCGGGGCGGAGGAAAATTCGGGCTACGCTCGATTTGCGGCGCCCCGTTCCATAATATTGAACCAGTTCAGCCATGCGATGTTAATCCTTGATTCTCTAGTGACGCTTCTCGAGTGACGCCGGTTTACCTAACCGGTCGAGCCAGAAGCTTACGCGACCGGTGCAATCGCCTCAGGCTTCTGCGCCTGGTGCGGATGCTTGTCGTCGCGGTAAACCTTCAGCTTGGTGGCCATGGCGCGGCCCAGTTTTGACTTGGGCAGCATGCCTTCAATGGCCTCCTGCACAATCATTTCCGGTTTGCGCGCCAGCCGCTTGGTGAATTCTTCTTCCCGCAATCCGCCCGGAAATCCAGTGTAATGACGATAAACCTTGGCGTTCGCCTTCAGCCCGGTCAACTTCACCTTGCTGGCGTTAATCACCACGACATGATCGCCCATATCCAGAAATGGCGTGTAGCGGGGGTTGTCTTTGCCGCTAAGAATGCGCGCAACGCGCGTCGACAGCCGTCCCAGTGTCTGCCCATCGGCATCCACCACGTACCACTTGCGCGCAATCTCCCCCTTGGGGAAATAGGTTGACATTCCAAACTCTCCCTGATGTAAAAACCGGCTATTGGAGAAGACCGTCCCGGCCTTTCTCCGCCTTATTCCGGCAAGCACCGCTACGCACCCGGGCGATCTCTCGCCAGGGAGTCGAAGACCCAGGACTTTGGTCTGGGAACTTCTGCGCGTTCATGCGCGACAAAACCGTCAGCAGAACCGCTTGGCAGATCCCGGCCCGTGAGGCCGATGCGATCCACGACAGCTTACCGTCAGGCGGGCAACCGCAGAACAGCCGGAAAAATATACGGTAGCGCATGCCAGAGTTCACTGTCAACGCCAGCAAACGCACGGGTGTCCCAGGTGCACTCTCGCGCCCCCAAAACGACCTTCCCGATCTCTCGCAGTATACCACAGCACCCGGAGCCTTTTCTCCGCGGCGCACCTGATCCAATCTGCTCAGTATTCCCCAGCCACCTGGGCCATCCTGCTACATAGACTGGCAGCAACCGCCGCGAAGCACACATCGGCCTTCCTTCGGCGAATGTGGGAAAATAGCTTGAGTACCGTGCCCATCAACATCCTTCTCAACCCGAAGCAGTTACGACGCATCGCCATCGCCTGCGCGCTGACGTGTTCCCTTGCCGCCGCCGCTCAAACTCAAACTCCTACGCTCTCCGCCGCTGCCCTCATGAATCAGGTCGTGGCCAACGAGCTGGCCGATCGCGTCGAGCAGCGGAAGTGGATCTACCAGATCTCCCGCCGCGAGGCCGGACACACCTTGACCGAAGAGCAGGTGGACACCAAGGATGGCCCGCTCTACCGCCTGCGCGCCATCGACGGCACGCCCCTGAACCCCGAGCAGCGCCAGCAGGACAACGCGCGCATCGACCGCTTCCTGCACGATCCCAGCCTCCAGTCGAAGTCCAAGCTCGAACACAACGCGGACGAGCAGAAGCTGCAGAAGCTGATGCAGTTGTTGCCGCAGGCTTTTCTCTTCGACTACGACGGCGTCGAGGGCGATCTTCTCCGCATCAAGTTCCGCCCCAACCCCGCCTACGATCCTCCAACCTATGAAACCCGCGTCATGCACGACCTGGCCGGGACCATTCTCATCGATGCCGGACAGAAGCGCATGGCAAAGATCTCCGGCCAGCTCATCGACCGCGTCGAGTTCGGCTACGGATTCTTCGGCTATATCGAAAAAGGTGGCACCCTCCAGGTCGGCCGCGTCCCGGTCGCGCCTTCCAAATGGAAGACTGCCCTGATCAATATCCAATTATCCGGGCGCCTCATCTTCTTCAAGACCATCAACAAGCAGGAATACGAAATCCGCTCGAACTTCCGCCCCGTTCCCGGCGATCCCAACCTCTCCGAGGCCCTCCAGCTTCTCGCCCCCTAGTGCTTCCCGCTCCACCGCACCTCGTTCCGCCACCGCTCGCTCGCCCCAAAGGAAATGCCCCGGATCGCCTCCGGGGCACCTTGGTTCAGACTCTGCCGACGTTTACTCGTAGGCCAGCGCCTCGATCGGATCTTTCCGTGCCGCCCGCAGCGCCGGATACAGTCCGCCCAGCAGCGCGCCCGCAATCGCGATCAGCGCCGCGCGCAGCACCCAGTGCGCGTCCCACACCATGCGGTGCAGCGGAAACTTGTAGTTGATCGCCGTGCTGCCCAGCCATGTCAGCGCCAGCCCCAGCAGCACTCCGCCGATGGCCAGCAGCAGCGACTCGCGCAGCACCACGTTCACAATGTAAAGCCGCGTCGCGCCCAGAGACTTCAGAATTCCAATCTCTCGCGTCCGCTCCATCACCGCCGTGTACATCGACTGGAAGATCACGATGAAGCCAATCACCACCGAGATTCCAATCACGATGTTGAAGAACGTGTTCAGGAACGGAATGTTGCCCACCGTCATCAGCGACGCGTATTCCGCCACCGAGCGCGCCACGTACTGCTCCATTCCCGGAATCTGTTTGATCGCCACGACCGCCTCTTCCGCGTTCGCCGGCGCATCCGTCTTCACGTAAAACATGCTCGCCTTGCCCGCCGAGCCCAGCAGATCCTGCAGCGTCGCAATCGGCAGATACCGCCGCGCTCCCTTGCCGTGCTCCACAATGCCGCAAACCCGGAAGTTCTGGTTGAGCACCTCGTAATGGTCGCCGACCTTGCTGTGATTCTGCTCCGCAAACAGGTCGTCCACGATCATGTCGTACGGGCCCTCGAACCCGCCGCCTGCCAGGTACTGGAACGGCCGCCCCATCTTGTTGAAGTCGTTCGCCGAGTTCGCATCCAGCTCGATGCCGTCGATGACCTCCAGGTTCTTGGTCGTGATTATGTGCATCACAACCGGGGCCACGGCGGTCACATGCGGAACCGTGCGCAACCTGTCCGCGACCTTGATCGACACCGGAGCGCCGGTAATGCCGGTGAAAAAACTCGATCCCGGCGGCGACACCATCACGTCGAAACCGATTCCCTTGTTGCGGTTGGCGTTATCGTTGAGCATGCTCATGCAAAGGCCTACGATCAGCAGAATCAGCGTGACCTCGACTGCAATCGCAAAAACGCTGATCATGGTGCGCAGGGGCCGGTGCAGCAGGTTGGAAAAAACCATCTTGTTCACTCTTCGAGGATAACAAATCCACGCCTGCAATCCGCCATCGCCGACGCAGGAACCCGGAATCACAAGGAGAAAACAATGTTCTCGCTCGTCCGCCGCAATCGCAAAACCGTGAAGAAGAGCGTTGCCATCGGAGGCGTGGCCCTGGGATCGGCTGCCCTCGGCGCGCTCGCCACCGGCGCCTTCGCCCTGGGCGCGCTCGCCGTCGGGGCCCTCGTCATCGGGCGCATGAAGGTCGGCACAGCGCGCATCAAGCGCCTGGAGATCGACGAACTCACCGTGGGCAAACTGACGATTCGCGAAAGGTAAACACCGAGCCGGACGCAGGCGGCGCGCCCATCGAACCAAGCCGGTCAGTCGCGCCGCTGCACAAAGGCGACAGCGTCGTCCAGAATTTCGCTCACCGTCTCCGGCCGCGCCGCTTCGCAATACACCCGCAGCAGCGGTTCGGTTCCGGAGCCGCGCACCAGCACCCACGCCTCCGCTCCGTTGCCGTGCGCATCCGCATCCAGAAAAAACTTCCAGCCGTCCAGGTCTTCCACCCGCCGCACCTTGTATCTGCCGATCGTGCCGGGCCTCGCCGCCACCCGTCGCAAGGCGCTCTGCATCCCCTCTTCGCTCAGCCGCAGGTCCCGCCGTCCGTAGTAGTGACGCCCGTATTTTTCCTGCAACTCCTCCACCAGTTGGCCCAGGGTTTTCCGCTCCTCGGCCATCACGTTCGCCAGCAGCAGCGCGTTCAACGTGCCGTCGCGCTCGGGCAGGAAGCGCGGAATGCCGATGCCGCCCGATTCCTCCCCGCCGATCAGCACCTCTTTGCCGCCGAGCACAATGTCCACCACATGCTTGAAGCCCACTCCGTGCTCGATCAGTTCGCGTCCATGGGCCCGCGCAATTCGATCCAGCATCCCGGTGGTATTGAAGGCTCGGGTAATCGCGCCGGGCCACTTCTTGCGCTCGAGCAGCCACTCCACGAGCACCGCAAAACATTTGTGCGCGTCCACCAGCGAGCCGTCTTCCGCCACTGCGCCGACGCGGTCGGCATCGCCATCGGTCGCCAGTCCTGCATCGCAATGATTGGCCACCACCGCCTGCTGCAAGCCGCTGAGGTGCGGCAGAATCGGCTCCGGATTGATTCCCGGAAACAGCGGATTGACCTCGCCGTGCAGTTCCAGATGATCGACTCCCAGCTCCGCAAAGATGTCCGCTATGATGCCGCGCCCCGCGCCATACATCACGTCGATGGCAAACTTCTGCTTCGCCCCGGCAATCCGCTTGAGATCGACGAATTGCCGCACCGCCGCAATGTAGGCGCTCTTGAAGTCTGCCTCCACCACGCTTCCGCCCTTGCGCTCGATGCGCGGGCTGTCGAGCAGCGCTTCGATTTTTCCAATGATTGCCGAGGTGGCCGAGCCGCCATAGCTGGCCTTGAACTTCACGCCGTTCCAGTTCCACGGATTGTGGCTGGATGTGATCATCACGCCGCCCGCCGCGCCCAGTTGCCGCACCATGTAGCTCAGCGCGGGCGTGGGCGTGATCTCGCGCGCCAGTTGCACCGGAATGCCGCTCGCCGCCATCGCTTCGCAGGTGATCTCGGCAAACCGCCGCGAGCCGAAGCGCGTGTCGTAGGCCACCAGCACGCCCTTCGACGGGTCTTCGTTCTGATGAATGTAGTTTGCGATGGCGTGCGCAACCCGCCGGACGTTTTCATACGTGCACTCGTCGGCGATCACGCCGCGCCACCCGTCCGTGCCAAAGCTGATCCGCTGCGCCATCGCGAGCGTCCTTCCGCCCTACACCAGCTTCGATAATTTCTGCTGGTCCAGATGTTTCACAATCTTGCCCACATCCTGCGACCGCTCAATCGTGGTCACCAGCAGCGCGTCCCCGGTGTCCACCACCACCAGGCCTTCGACGCCGACCGCAGCCACGAACTTGCCGGGGGCGTACAAGTAGTTTCCATGGGCATCGAGCGTGAAGTTCCCCGCGGCGGCAATGACGTTGTCCGTCTGCTTTCCCTGCCGCATGCGATGCTCAAAGTGCGCCGCCCACGAACCCAGGTCGTTCCATCCCCAGTCGGCCGGAATGCAGAAAATCCCCGATTCCTCTTCGCCGCGCTGCGAGCGCGGCTCCAGGATGCCGTAGTCCACGCTCTTGTCTTCGCACTTCGGATAGAGCCTGCGCAACGTATCGTCGAAACCTTTCGTGCCCCAGGTTACCGCAATCTTTTCCAGCAGCGCGGCGGTCGCCGGCAGATATTCCCGTAGCGCGTTCACCAGCGTCGTGGCCGACCACAGAAACATTCCGCTGTTCCAGTAGAAATTCCCCGCCGCAACGAATTGTTCCGCCACCGCCTTCTCCGGCTTTTCGCGGAAGCGCCGAACCCGGCTCACCGTGCCTTCG
>Ga0302320_10010673_pt1 | contig 19554 bp, 20 predicted proteins | sample Bog_T0_3_FD_202130 | JGI IMG/M metagenome (GOLD analysis project Ga0302320, IMG submission 202130) | Peat permafrost microbial communities from Stordalen Mire near Abisko, Sweden - Bog_T0_3 | ecosystem: Environmental > Terrestrial > Soil > Wetlands > Peat | place: Sweden: Abisko, Stordalen Mire... | reverse complement strand
CGTAATTCGCGATTCGGGATTATTCCGGTCCGGCGTGGAATTATGCACATGACGTAAGAATGGGCGACGACGGGACATCTTCTCCCTCTCCTCGCCAAACGAGGAGAGTAGCCCTGCTGGGTATTGCACAACGCTCAATTCGTGTGAAATTCAGCCAAAAAGTGAGGAAGTCGAAGCAGGATAAACCATTGCCAGACGGCATCAAAACGATCGGCGACTGGATTCAAGTTAAACGGATTGAGAAAAATCTCACACCTTGCCACGTGGCGGCGAAAATGGGTATTGCATCTTCCTTGGTTTGTTCTTGGGAAAACAGTTCCAAGCGACCTGACAGCCAGCAATTGAAGGTTTTGTCATCTGTTTTGGGATTTGATGCTAAAGATTTTGAGTCACACAGCAGCAACCAATGAAAGAGGGGTTCGATTCCCCTATGCGCTACCAATCTCGATTTGGAGCAATGATAGCAATACGATTTCTTATTTTTTGATTTCTCAAAAATGCAAAGTGAGAATAAAAGTGAGAATAATCGGGTTCTCATTTGATGCTTTTGATCAGTAAAAGCACCTGTTTTCAGTGTGTTAAGCGGTATTGAAAATATGACCTGTGAGAATAACCTGGGGTAGCGGATGGTCCAGTGCCGGTCATCGAAGTAGAACGCTTTGACCTTCCCGATTTCCCCGTCGAGGCTGTCCATTTTATAACCTTCCAGTGTTTTGACTTTGCTTAACATAATAATTCTTTCGTTTTGCTCGCTGGATCCGTTTTTTGGATATGGCGATGGCTCGCATAATTCTCACGGTAGGGTTACACCCCATGGTAACTGACCCGCCTGACCCATAACTTGAGCATAAATGCTGGACGCTAGGACACATTGACGGCGCCAGGCACAAACAACAAACCAGAAAATTTATGAAATATAAAAATGTATGGACGTTGCTGTCTCTGACGGTCATGAGCATGATCGTCATTTTGAACAGTCCCGGACAAATTCTTAAACCCGGACGGCCACCTATGTATCCGGCGCAACGGGATGCGCGCTGATGTGAAAGACTTCGGCCAGATGATGGTGAAGGATCACACCGCCATCAATGACGACCTGAAAGCGCTCGCTGCGCAAAAGGGCGTGACCCTGCCCGACGGCCTTGATGCAAAACATCAGGCCATGGTGGATAAAATGTCAGCCCTGACCGGCACGAAATTCGACGATGCCTATATCGCCGGCATGATTAAAGCCCACACAAAGGATGCCAAGGCATTCAAAGCCGAGTCTGCCGCAACGAGTGACGCGGACATCAAAATCTTCCTCGATAAATCCATTCCGGTGGTGGACGCGCATTTGCAACACATCACGGCCATGAAAAAATATGCTCTGCGATAGCATCACCCCATCGCTTGCGAACGTCATGCGACAGTTGTGGAAAATTAAAAGGCAGTGTTCCGAATAACCCAGATTCCAACCCAAAACCATGAAGTCCCTTACAATCTTGCTGCTGTGTGCGGCTATAATGCTGGCAGTTACCAGCGGAGCGCAACCCGTGACCAAAATTGCTGTAAGGGGAATCCACAGTTTGTTTCTCAAAAGTGATGGCAGTCTGTGGGTGATGGGCGACAACCATAATGGTCAGTTGGGCGACGGCTCCACCGATAGCGGAAATTACAAAACCAACCGTCCCGAGCAAATTGTAGCAACCAATGTCACTGCGATTGCCGGAGGATTCTACCACAGCCTGTTTCTCAAGAGCGGCGGCAGTTTGTGGGCGATGGGCGACAACTTTTATGGTGAACTGGGCGACGGCACTTTCAACAACACCAACCGTCCCGAACAAATTGTGGCAACCAATGTCACGGCAATTGCCGCAGGGGATTTTCACAGCCTGTTTCTTAAAAGCGACGGCAGCTTGTGGGCCATGGGCAACAACAGTAATGGACAATTGGGCGACGGCACAACTGACAGCGGAAACTTTTACACCAACCGCGCCGAACAAATTGTGGCAACCAACGTCACGGCGATTGCCGCAGGAGGCAACCACAGCCTGTTTCTCAAAAGCGACGGCAGCCTGTGGGCGATGGGCGACAACGGCTACGGCGGTTTGGGCGACGGCACTTTCAACAGCACCAATCGCCCAGAGCAAATCGTGGCAAGCAACGTCACGGCAATTGCAGTCGGATTTGACCACAGCCTGTTTCTGAAAAGTAACGGCAGTTTGTGGGTCATGGGCTACAACATCAATGGACAGTTGGGTGACGGCACTTTTAACAGCACCAACCGTCCCGAACAGATTGTAAGCAGCAATGTCACGGCAATTGCCGCCGGGGAATATCACAGTCTGTTTCTTAAGAGCGATGGCAGCCTGTGGGTCATGGGCAACAACAGCACTGGACAGTTGGGCGACGGCACAACGAACAACATCAATCACCCGGAACAAATTGTATCCACCAACGTCACGGCGATTGCCGCAGGATTCGGCCACAGCTTGTTTCTCAAAAGCGACGGCAGTCTTTGGGCGACGGGCGACAATGTGAATGGCCAATTAGGCGACGGCACTTTCATCAACACAAATCGCCCCGAACAAATTGTGGCCGGGATTCCGGGTTACAATCAAATTTTTGGCCAACTCATGGGCGGCGGTAATATGCGTTTGTCGTTTGTGGGAATCGCCGGAACAAATTACGCGTTGGATCGTTCCTTCAGTTTGGCGTCGTCCAACTGGGTGCCGCAGTTGACCAATCCCGCCGGTGCGGGCGGCGTGCTGGTGTTCACCAATGCGCCCAACAAGGCCACCAACAACTTCTGGCGCATCCGCTCCGTGCCCTAGCCGGGTGCGTGGAAAAAATCTTAACATGTCGGCAAAATTCACTTAAAGCTCGTCAAAGTGTCGGAAGTGATTACGTAATTCCAAATCGAGTTGCATCAGTTTGAACAGGAACGCTTTAGAGTTAAAAAATTCCTAAATCGAATTTCAGCGTCGGAATGCTTTACAGTTTTGTGTTATTGCGTGATGAATTTTGAACCAACTTGATAAATACAAATCCCTCTAAACAAACAACTTGAATTCTTTTGTGAAACATAAAAACCGATTGGCATCGCCTCTGCTAAAGCAGTGGAACAATCTAATCTATGAACGCTCTTCTTGAAAACCCTTCCGAAAAAGTTTTTGGCGCGCCGCAACAAAATCAGGCGCGCCCGCCACACAACATTCTTCTGGTGGATGACGATCTGCGCGCGCGCGAACTCCATGCCGGAGCTTTGATTCATGCCGGCTACGACGTCAACACAGCTAAAGACGGCGCCGACGCCTGGAACGCCCTCAATCTCGTGAGTTATGATTTATTGATCACCGACAATAAAATGCCGAGGGTGACTGGAATGGAGCTGATTAAGAAATTGCGATCCGAAGACATGATGTTGCCGGTCATCCTTGCGTCGGGAACCGTGCCGGAGGAGGAATTAAAACGTCACCCGTGGTTGCTGCTTGACGCCACGCTGACAAAACCTTTCACCATCGAGCAGTTATTGGAAGTGGTGAAACAAGTCCTGCGCTCGGCGGACAACGCCCGCGTCCGTGTCGAAAAAGACTTCCCCATCATTTTGAAAGCCATGAGCGAAATTGAACCGTCACTGTTCGGATTCCAACCGCCGTCAAACAACTTGCAGCCAGAATGATTGCACGCCGTGGTTTGCATCTTCCGCAGTTTTGGTTTTTCTCCGTGCATTCGCAGGTTTGAATTTTGTGGGGTGTTCACCCCATGGCATCGGATATTTTTCCGGCTAAAATAAGAGCCTGTTCCTCCAAGGAATTTTGCAGGTCAAAACTTATTGGGGATTTGGACTATGAATACCATTTATCAAATCAAGGCCGTGACCAAATGAGCCGGGCCACTCCACAAATGCGGAATTTCGCCAAGCGTCTCATTGCTTATGAGGCGGGTGGAAATAAATCTTCCGGGATAAAAACACCGGCGGCATTTCTCGTCTGTGAAAAGCTGCGGCCACAGCTTGCAATACTTGCGGGGAGCGGCGGATTTCACGCGCTCCTTTCGCGCGCGTTCGCGCTGGCCAATCCGGAAGTTCCGTGGCTGCGCACGGTGCATATAAATGCGGACGGTTCTCTGGAAGGACTGGACGAACTTCAAGCGCATCTTGACCGGGACGAATTGTTCGATGGCGGAGTTGTTCTGGTCGCCCAGTTGCTCGGATTACTGGTGGCCTTTATTGGCGAAAATTTAACCTTGCGTTTGTTGCGCGATGTCTGGCCGAAGGTTCCGCTGGACGATTTGGTTTTCGATAACTGACAATATGAAAAAACAAAATGGCGCAGCCAAATCGAGCCTTCCGAAAAAAATCGCGGGAAAACCGGCCAAGGTCAGGATCCATAAACTTCCGACCGGAGTGCGCGGGCTCGACGAAATCTTGGGCGGCGGCATTCCGGAATTTTCCTTCAACGTCATCGCGGGCACGCCGGGTTGCGGCAAGACCACGCTGGCTCACCAGATTGTTTTTGCCAACGCGACGCCAAAAAAACCTGCGCTCTATTTTACCGTTCTCGGCGAACCCGCCATGAAAATGCTGCGCCACCAGCAGCAATTTTCTTTCTTCGACGAATCCAAGCTGGGCAAGGCCGTCCGCTTTTTCAATCTGGCTGACGTGTTGCGGGAGAGCGGCGCGGACGGCGTCCTTGAGGAAATCATCAGGCAAGTCACGGCGGCCAGTCCGGGCATCGTGGTGGTGGATTCGTTCCGCACCGTGGAACGTCAGGCGATTGGCGGCGCGAAAAATCTGGAGATGCAATCGTTCATGCAGCGGCTCGCGCAGTTTCTCACCAGTTGGGAAGCGACGACGTTTCTCGTCGGCGAATATGTCGAGTCCGAGATGCGCGACAATCCGCTGTTCACCGTCGCCGACGGACTTTTCTGGCTCTGGCAGGTGACGGAGAGAAATTCCGTTGTGCGGAAAATGCAGATCATGAAATTGCGCGGACAGTCCACGGTGCCGGGATTGCACACCATCCGCATCAACGGCGAAGGTTTGCAGGCATTTTCGCGCACGCTGGGATTGGTCGGCAACAAAACGAAACCTGCGCGGACGCGGCGACTTTCCACCGGCATTTCCGAATTGGACACGATGCTGGGCGGCGGCATTCTCGAAGGCGACAGTCTTTTGGTGGCCGGACCTTCAGGAACTGGAAAATCCGCGCTGGCCACGCAATTTATTTCTGAAGGATTGCGTCGGGGCGAAGCGGGCATCATGGCGATTTTCGAAGAACGCCCGCAAGGCTACACCGAGCGCGCCGACAGTTTTGGTTTGAATCTGGAAAAGCCGCAACACACGGGGAAGCTCGAAATCCTTTACCTGCGTCCGCTCGATCTTTCGGTGGATGAAACCATGCAGGAAATTCTCGACGCCATCGAAAGGGTCGGCGCGAAACGGCTGGTGATTGATTCGCTGGTCGGTTTTGAAATGGCGCTGGCGCCGGGATTCCGCGAGGACTTTCGCGAATCGCTCTATCGGATGATCGGGGCGTTGACGGGCGCGGGCATCACGATTTTAAGCACGGTCGAGGTGGAGGACACATTTGACGCGATGCCGTTCAGTCATTACGCGATTTCATTTCTCACCGACGACATCATCCGGATGCGTTATGTGGAGATTGACGGCCAGCTTCGCAAGGTGATGGTCGTGATCAAAATGCGCGGCAGTAACCACAGCAAGGACATCCGCGAATATGTCATCACGGACAAGGGGGTGGAGGTCATCCTACCGCGCCAGACCGATTATGCCGAGTTGACGACAGGGCTGCCGCAGCGCATCGGCCTGCGGGAAGAGTCCGCGCCTGAACCAAAGGCGACGAAATAAATTATGGGGGCAAAACAAACAACGGCCGCAGAGAAACAGCCGCCCGACTTGTCAGGTGGCCACGTCAACGTCACCGCCATGAACGAGGCGTTGATAATTGGATCAGTGCGCCAGCATGAACTCACCGAAGCCGCCGATTGGGCGAACACGCAGTTGCAAAGGGAAATTCAGGAGCACGAACAGGCGGAAGATGAGATACGCCGTCTCAATTTGGAATTGGAGCAGCGCGTCGCCGAACGCACGGTGGAATTGCAAGCCGCTAACGAGGAAATGGAAGCGTTCAGTTATTCCGTCGCCCACGATTTGCGCGCGCCGCTGCGCCATGTCATGGCCTTTGTGGAACTGTTGCAAAAAGACGCCGGGCCGTCGCTTTCCGAAATAAATTGCGAGCATCTGACGACAATTTTGCGGGCGACGAAGCGGATGGGAGATTTGATTGACGACTTGCTCGCGTTCTCGCGTGTCGGGCGCGCGGAAATGCAAAAGACAGAATGCGATCTCAACCAGTTGGTTCAAGAAACGTTGCGCGATTTTCAGGCGGACACAAAGGAGCGAAAAATTGTCTGGGAAATCCATCCGCTGCCGTCCGTGCGGGCTGATTGTTCTCTGCTGCGTCTGGTGCTGGTCAATCTGATTTCCAATGCGGTGAAGTTCACCGGCAATCGCACCGCCGCAAAAATTGAAATCGGTTGCGCTCCCGCCGAAAAAGGCGAGACGGTAATTTTCATCCGCGACAACGGCGCGGGTTTTGATCCGGAATATGCCGAAAAACTGTTCGGCGTGTTTCAACGCTTGCACAGCCGCGACGAGTTCGAAGGCACGGGCATCGGGCTGGCGAACGTCCAGCGGATCATTAAACGGCACGGCGGCCGCGTCTGGGCGGAAGGCGTCTTGAACAGCGGCGCGACATTTTATTTTTCAATCCCAAAACAAAACGGAGGCGTCAATGGACACTGAAACAATGACCGTCAAAAAAATCCTGCTCGTCGAAGACGATCCGGACGATGTGAAACTGACGCTGGCGGGGCTGGCGGAAAATAATCTCACGGACAAAGTCGCAGTCGTCCGCGACGGCGCGGAGGCGCTGGATTATCTTTATCGTCGTGGAAAATTCAAAACGCGCCCGCCCGGCAATCCAATTCTTGTGCTGCTCGACAACAAAATGCCGAAGGTCAGCGGGCTACAAGTATTGAAGACCATCAAGGTTGACGAGCATTTGAAAACAATTCCCGTCGTGGTGCTCACGTCCTCGCGCCAAACTCCGGATTTGATCGAGTTTTACAAATACGGCGTCAACGCCTATGTGGTGAAGCCCATGGATTTTTCCGCCTACATGAAGGCGATCAGGCAGCTCGGCGATTTTTGGGCGTCTGTCAATGAACCGCCGCCCATCGTCTTGAGAGAAGAAATTTCGATTCAAAAAATTGAAGATATTTCCCCCGAAAAAATAGAGGTTGAAAATGGAATCCCAACTCCACATTTTGCATCTGGAGGATGATCCAACAGATGCCGCGCTTGTTCAATCCACCCTGAAAGCCGGTGGCATCACTTGCGCAACCACCCGTGTGCAGAACCGTGCCGATTTTGTGGCGGCGCTCGAACGTGACGGCATTGATTTGATCCTTTCTGATTTCTCGCTGCCCGCGTTTGACGGATTTGCCTCGCTGAAAATTGCGCGCGCCAGATGTCCCGACATTCCATTTATTTTGGTTTCTGGAACGCTCGGCGAAGAACTGGCCATTGATTCGCTGAAACGCGGCGCGACGGATTATGTCTTGAAGGAACGTCTCTCGCGTCTCGTCCCGGCGGTCCATCGCGCCATGCAGGAAGTCAAAGAACGCGTCGAGCGCAAGCTCGCCGAAAAAAAACGTGAGGAATACAGCCGCAAACTTCAAGTGCTTTCACGCCGGCTCGTCGAGGCGCAGGAAACTGAACGCCGCCATCTCGCCCGCGAACTTCACGACGAGATCGGCCAGGCGCTCACTGTCGCACAATTGAACTTGCAAGCGCTGTTGCAATCTCCCGGCACGGAGGCTTTGTTGCCGCGCTTGAAAGAAAGCCTTGAGGTTGTCGAGCGTGTGCTGGAACAAGTGCATGACATTTCGCTGAATCTGCGCCCGTCAATTCTCGACGATCTTGGATTGGAACCCGCATTGCGCTGGCTCACCGAACGGCAGGCGGCGCTCGTCGGGCTGGAAGCCAAGTTTCACGCCGACGCATTGGAGCAACGACTTGATCCGGTGATTGAAACCGAATGTTTCCGCGTGGCACAGGGCGCGTTGACGAACGTGCTGCGCCACGCGCAAGCGCAAGCCGTGAGCGTGGAATTGCGAAAAGAAAACGGGCAACTCCATCTGCGCGTGCGCGATGACGGAATCGGATTTGACGTGGCCGCTCTTCGCGAAAAAGCCGTGCTTGGCGCAAGTCTGGGTTTGTTGAGCATGGAAGAACGCGCGGCTCTGGCCGGTGGCGGACTGGAATTCACTTCCGTTCCGAAACTTGGCACGGAAGTCCACGCGTGGTTTCCGTTGAAGTGGCAGATTCCGCAACCTTGATCCGACGCAATGAAAAATGCCATCAAACCCGTCCGCGTCATTCTGGCCGATGACCACACGCTCGTGCGCGCGGGCATCCGTGCGTTGCTGGAAAAATTGCCGGAGGTGAAAGTGCTGGGCGAGGCCAGCAATGGCCGCGAGGCGCTGGAATTGGTCAAGACGCACAAGCCTGACGTGGTTTTAATGGACATCACCATGCCCGGCCTGAACGGATTGGAAGCGGCGGCGCGCATGGCAAAGGAATTTCCAGACGTGCGCGTCATCATTCTTTCCATGCACAACAACGAGGAATATTACTGGCGCGCATTGAAGGCGGGCGCGGCGGGATATTTGCTAAAAAAGGCGGCGACTGCCGAACTCGCCGTCGCCTTGCAACGGGTGATTCACGGGGAAATTTATTTGAGCCAGGAAATTTCCACACGGCTCCTGAAAAAATTTCCCTTGGGAGAAATCGCCGACAGAAAAAGTCCGTTCGAGCAGTTGACGGGACGGCAGCGCGAAGTCCTCCAACTCATTGCCGAAGGTCAGAACACAAAAGAGATCGCCGAAATCCTGAAGGTCAGCCCCAAGACCGTCGAATATCATCGCATGAAATTGATGACGGGACTGAATGTGCATGACGTTCCGGGACTCGTGCGTTTCGCTTTGCGCGTCGGATTGATTCCAGAGGAAACATTGTCCGCAAGTTAAGCTCTGCGGAAAATTCAGTCAGTCGTGCCTGGGCTTGCATGACTTCTGTGTTGTGGCCATTGCAAGCGAGTGAAACGAATCTTGCGTGCCGGACAATAATTGCGTCCAGCTTCGGATATTTTGCCGGGTCGGCACGTTAAATCGGATTTCTTCGGCAAATTTTATTTTAAGTTTCATGGCTTTCATTTTCTTGGTGAAATTATTTAATTCATTTGCTGCGTGCGATAGAATCGCTTTGAAAAATTCGCCGCGTTCGTGTCGGTGAAATCCAGCGAACCGCTGACTCCGAGCGTCGCCGTGCCGATCACCGTCCACGCGATCAAATCCTGCGTCGCCAGAATGTTGTATGTTTTGCCGACCGGGCCGCTCACCGTCAGGATGAATTGTCCGGCGGGCGCGCTGCGGATTTGCACTTGGGCCGTCGCCGCCGTTGTCGCCGTGTAGGCGATTTCAGTCGAATAGCCGCTCTGGTCTCCGGCGGCATCGTAAGTTGTCGCTGCGAAATAATAAGTCACGCCCGCGACGAGGCCGGAAACGGTTGTGTTCGTCACATTTCCGGCATTGACCACGCTGGTGTAATTGCCGCTCGACACGCCATAATAGACATTGCAGCCGGTGACATTGGGATCCGTGTTCACGTTCCAGACCAAAGTGACGCTTTGCCCCGCCGGGGCGGTTGCGCCGAAAGTCTGGCCGGGATTGTGAAGCTGGGCGCAAAACAAGATTCCTCCGAGAACCTTTGTCAGCCGCGCAATCAGGGTTTTTTGTCCGTTGTTTATTTGCATAAACAACATTGCTTCCCAACATACGTCGCTGCGACTAGGGCGTTCCTTGCCCCCACTGGGAAAACCCTTGGTTTCAGTTTGGTAGGGTTACACCCCATTGAGGCGTTTCGCGGCGCAGCCTAATCTCACTCCATGGAATGCAAGAGATTTTCCCAAGTTCAAGGAGCCGACAAAACGCATCCGAAGCCACTGCCATCAGTGACACGGATTGTTGATTGAAATGATTGGTTGTTCATGAATTTTTTATCCATGCAAACTGAATTGTCATCTTGGTATTGCGCCCGCACAAAGCCGAAGCACGAGCACATCGCGGCGGCGGATTTGCGGAAAAATCTGGAGTTGGAAGTTTTTCTGCCGCGCCTGCGGATTGAACGGGCGACGCAGCGCGGCGCGGTGCGCGTCATTGAACCGCTTTTTCCCTGCTATATTTTTGTCCGTTGCGTCATTGGAGAAAAGATCAATGAAATCAGGCATACAAACGGCATCAGCAGCCTCGTCCGTTTCGGCCTTGAAATCCCGAAAATCGCTGACGCGATCATCGAGGAATTGCAGAAATGTTTTGAGGCGGAAGAACCGATGATGGTGGACAGCAGCCTTTCCCCGGGCGACGAAGTGGCGGTTGCCGACGGGGCTTTCGCCGGGATGAGCGCGTATGTTCTGCGCAATCTGCCCGCGAGAAATCGCGTGCAGGTTTTGCTCGATATTTTGGGGCGGCCAACTCCGGTGGAGGTGGATCGAAATTCGGTGGTTGCGGCGAAAAACTCGCTGGTTCATTTGGTGCCGATTTTCGCAGCCTAGCAAACGGTGCGGTTTTAAGCCGGAACTGCGGCAAATCCTACAAGTGCGGAGCTTTGATTAGTTTGAAACTTGGATTCTTTCATCCGTGAATTCTTTCAACGCCAAGACACAACTCGAACAGGCCGGACTCCCGCGCTGGAAACGGATGTTGGACATCAGCTTGATTCTGCTGGCGCTGCCGGTGTTGATTCCGCTCGCGCTGTTGATTGCCGCGATCATCCGTTTGGTTTCCCACGGCCCGATTTTATTTCAACAGGAGCGCATCGGTTATTTGGGCGGAAAGTTCATGTGCCTGAAATTTCGGACGATGTTTGTCGGCGCGGACACAATTTCTCATAAAGGCCATCTGCATCAATTGATAAATTCGAATGCGCCGATGATGAAAATGGATTCGCACGGCGATTCGCGGATCATTCTTTTTGGACGATGGCTTCGGTCGTCGGGTTTGGATGAGTTGCCGCAACTTATCAATGTGCTTCTAGGTGAAATGAGTCTGGTCGGACCGCGTCCCTGCCTGCCGTATGAAAGTGAAAAATATTTGTCGTGGCAAAAAGAACGGTTCAACGCCGTGCCGGGACTTACCGGACTTTGGCAGGTCAGCGGCAAAAACAGGACGACCTTCGCTCAAATGATGCGGTTGGACATTCAATACGCCCGAAACAAAAGTCTGTGGCTCGATTCAAAAATCATCCTGAAAACAATTCCGGCGCTGATGGTTCAAATGTGGGAGACGCGCCAAAAAAATAAATCACTTTCCCGGACGGTCAAATCAACAACTTTTTACAAAACGTCATTACTGCTGACAGCCGTGATGATGGAAAATACAAAATTTAAGAAGCATCATGCCAAAACAAATTAAAGTCGGAGTGGTCGGTTGCGGCTATTGGGGGCCGAATCTGATCCGCAATTTCAGGTCGCTGCCCGATTGCCATCTGAAGGCGATGTGCGACAAGCAGGAAAACCGCATCGCGCATCTCAAGTCGCTGTATCCCGAAGTCCACGCGGCGACGGATTACGCCGACATGCTGAACGGCGTGGACGTTGACGCGGTGATCATCGCCACGGCGGTCACGTCACATTTTCCGCTGGCGAAGGCAAGTCTGCTGGCGGGCAAACATACTTTCATCGAAAAGCCGATGGCCGCGTCATCGGAACACTGCGAGGAACTGATTGACCTCGCGAAGAAAAACGGTCTGGTGCTGATGGCGGCGCACACTTTTCTTTACTCGCCGGTTGTGCAAAAAATTAAAGAAATCGTCGAGCAAGGCGACATCGGGGAAATCAGATACATTTGCGCGCGCCGGCTCAACCTCGGACTGTTTCAAAAAGACATCAACGTGGCGTGGGATCTTGCGCCGCACGACATTTCCATCATCCAACACATCCTCGGCGAACAGCCCACGACCGTGAACTGTCGTGGCAGCGCGCACATCACGCCCGGCGTCGAAGACGTGACGACGATGTGCCTGAATTATCCACGCCAGCGCACCGCCATCATCCACAGCAGTTGGCTCGATCCAAGAAAAGTGCGCGAAATGACCATCGTCGGCAGCAAGCGCATGATTGTTTATGACGATTGCGCGCCGTTGGAAAAAATCCGCGTGTATGATTCGCGCGTCGAACGCCCGCCGCATTACAACACCTTTGCCGAATTTCATTACGCCTACCACTACGGCGACATCTATTCTCCCTTCGTCAAACAGGAAGAGCCGCTGAAAACCGAGTGCCAGCATTTTCTGGACTGCATCAACCACGGAAAAACGCCGTTGAGCGACGGCAACAAAGGCATGGAACTCGTCCGAATTTTGGAAGCGTCCTCGGAATCCTTGAAACTGGACGGCGCGCCGGTCCACCTTGCAAATCATTTCAACAACGGAAACGGTGCGCCGCCGCCGTCGCACAAGGCCGCCGCCGCCGAGCCGCACACTCCGGCTGCGAAAATCACGGAGCCAAAGATTTCGGAACCAAAATTGGAAATCAAAAAACATTCCGGACCGGACAATCTGAATATCCGCGTAAAAATTGACGTCAATCGCAACGAACCGTGAGCGCGTCTTCACAAATGTATCAGCGGATTGCGACCGACGTGAAGCTGGGGAAAAACGTCCGCATTTACGATTTCACAAATCTTTACGGCTGTGAAATCGGCGACGACGTGAAGATCGGGACTTTTGTCGAAATCCAGAAAGGCTCGAAAATCGGAAACCGCTGCAAAGTTTCCAGCCACACATTTATTTGCGAAGGCGTGATTTTGGAAGACGACGTTTTCATCGGCCACAACGTCACCTTCATCAACGATCTTTATCCGCGCGCCACAAATGGCACGGGTGAATTACAAAGTGAATCGGATTGGAACTGCGTCGCTACGCTGGTCAAGCGCGGCGCATCAATCGGTTCTGGCGCGGTATTGCTGTGCGGAATCACTGTCGGCCAAAACGCGATGATCGGCGCGGGCAGCGTTGTGACCAAGGACGTGCCGTCCGACACAATCGTCGCTGGCAATCCAGCCAGGGTGATGAAAAAAAATCAGGCGACGCCAAAAATTCTGTGCTCACTGGAAAGTTAATCGCGACGCCGGAAGTTTTTTCGTTTGCCGAAACCGACTCGCCGTCGCACGCAGATTTTTCAAACGAAAAAATACAACCGATAAATCCGCTGCAAAATTCTAATTGGGACGCACTTGTCACGGGCCTCCCAAACTTTTCTTTTTTTCACAGCGCTGCATGGGCAAAAGTTTTGGTTGAAACTTATGGTTATGCTCCGAATTATTTTGTCGCCAAGGAAACCAACAATCTTCGCTCGCTGCTGCCGCTCATGGAAGTGGACAGTTGGCTGACCGGGCGACGGGGAATCTCGCTGCCGTTCACAGACGATTGCGAGCCGCTTTATGCCGACGGCGATTCTTTCAAAAATCTTTACCAGAACGCGGTTGAATTCGGAAAAGAGCACGGCTGGAAATATCTGGAATGTCGCGGAGGTCGGAAATTTTTTAAGGAGGTTCCAGCCTCGCTTTCATTTTACGGACACAGTTTGGATTTGACTTCCAGTGAAGAACAGCTTTTCGGGCAATTGGAAAGTTCCACGCAACGCGCGATTCGCAAAGCGGAGAAAAATGGAGTGACGGTAGAAATTTCACAAAGTCTGGAAGCTATGAAAACTTTTTATTCGCTCCAATGCAAGACGCGCAAAAAACACGGTTTGCCGCCACAGCCATTTTCTTTTTTCTCGAATATCTACAAATACATTCTATCGCAGAACTCCGGCATCGTGGCCATGGCCAGTTGGCGGAAGACGCCGATTGCAGCTTCGGTCTATTTTCATTTGGGCAACTGTGCGATTTACAAATTTGGGGCTTCGGATGAGAAGTTCCAGCATTTGCGCGGAAGCAATCTGGTGATGTGGGAAGCCATCAAATGGTATTTGCAGCGCGGCGCGAAAAAATTGCATCTCGGTAGGACTTCGATGGCGAATGAAGGTTTAAGGCGGTTCAAACTCGGCTGGGGAGCTCCGGAAGAAAAAATTGAATATTTCAAATACGATTTTCGGAAGAAAAATTTTATCGCGGACAATGACGAAACTTTCGGATGGCACAACCGGATTTTCCAGTCGTTGCCAAATTTTGCGTCGCAGATTATCGGAAAATTGCTTTACCGGCATTGGGCTTGATTATGAAAACCAAACAAAATTTAGCGATGAAGCTGATTTTTCCCATGCTTTGTTTCTTTGCGTGTTTGCACAAAGAGTTTTTGGCGGCAACGCAGAATTGTCTGTGGTACAGGCGGCCACAACAGGTGGTGTTCAAAACTCTACCGGGAGTTCCTCAAATGTAATCGGCGTGCAGCCTGTCAAGATTTCAACCGACTAGGCCATTCGTGCAATCATCGGCGAGGCGGCAAGCGAGCCGTTTGAAACAAAGCTGGCAATTGCAGGTGCGTTGAGAAACCGGGGTTCGCTGGCTGGCGTGCGCGGGTTGCGCAATTCCAAAATGATTGATGCACAGCCGGCGCAGGTGTGGGCGGATGCGCGCCGGGCGTGGTCTGAATCGGCGACGAATGATTTGTCGCGAGGCGGGACGCATTTTGAGTCCGTGAATTTTACAACTCCGTTTTAGGCGCGTGACAGGTCGCCGGTGGCGAGAGTCGGGATGTTTCGGTTTTGGAAGATGGAAGTTGCGGGATTGCAGATGGAATTGGCGAAAAAATAGTCACCAATAAAAATGAACAATGGCCAGCATAACGGTTCGTCGCCGGGAATCACCTTGAACGACATTTATTTCGTGCTGTTCCGACACAAGTGGAAAATTATTTTCCTTTCTGCTGCGGGCATTGCGACGGGCGTTGTTTATTATCTGGTCAATCCGCCGCCTTTCGAATCCGAGGCGGAATTGCTCGTCCGTTATGTTCTCGACAGCCGTTCTCCAAATCCATCGTCGAGCAATACGAGGGAAACTGCGCCGACTGATCTCGGAGAAAGCATCATCAATTCTGAAATCAAAATCCTCACCAGCTTCGACATCGCGCAACAGGTGGCCAAAAACATCGGGCCGGAAAAAATCCTGGCGCGGATGGGCGGCGGCAGTGATCCGATCCACGCGGCCAATGTCATTAAAAATAATCTGTTCGTGCAGGCGCCGGACAAGAGCAGCGTCATTGACATTATTTTTCGCAATCCCGATCCGGCGATTGTCCAGCCTGTGCTTCAGGAAATCATCAGCGCGTATCTGGACAAACATCTGGAAGTCCACCAGTCGGTCGGCAAGTCGGACGATTTTCTGACGGAGGAAACAACGCGGTTGAGTTCTGAAATTTCGCAGACGGAAAATGAACTTCGCACCGTGAAAAAAAATGCTGGTATTGTTTCCATTGAAACTGCGGAAAAATCTTATTCGGAGCAAATCGCGCGGATTCGCGAAGAGCTTCTTCAGGCACAGGCGGATTTGGCCGAACACCAAGTCGTATTAAAATCCGGGACGGCCGACGCCGCACCGGGAATCGCGGCTTCTTCAGACAGTCAGGAAGAATATCAAACCATCTGCGCGCACCTCGATTTTCTCAAGCGAAGGCAGACTGATTACTTGACCCAGCAGGGATATACGGAAGAAAACAAACTGGTCAAGGAAGTGCGCGGGCAAATTGCCGAAACCGAGAAGCTCAAAACAAATCTGGAGGAAAAATATCCGTCGCTGGCTGGTTCGTATATTCCCTCATCGAATCTTTCCGCACAGCAGTTGTCGTCCGGCGGCGGAATGGAGGGATTGGTGTCGCCGCAGTTGAAAATAAGCGTGTTGAAACAGGAATTGAACCAGCTTCAAGCGGAGGCGGCTAATGTGGATGACGCAGAATCAAAAATTTCTGATCTCCAGCGGAAAAAATCGGTTCAGGAGGGAAATTATCAATATTTTTCAACCAGCCTTGAGCAAGCGCGAATTGACGAAACGCTTGGTGCCGGAAGAGTTGACAATATCAATTCCATCCAGGCGCCGTCGCCGCCGTTCAAAGACCGGTCAAAAAAACTCAAGTCCATGCTGATGATAATCGTGGGCGGCATTTTGGGCGGAGTGGCGTGGGCGTTTCTGATCGAATTTTATTTTGACACTTCAGTGAAACGGTCAATCGAAGTTGAGTCAAAATTAAAACTTCCGCTCTTTCTCTCCATTCCTGACATCGCCAGAAATGGATACAAACATCTCGCCGCAACAACAAAAAGACGGCAGTTGCAACAAAACGGCGATGCGCCTACTGCGAAAAACGGCAAACTGGAAATTGTCGCATGGGAGGCTGGCAGTTTTCTGAATCCATTTTACGACGCATTGCGAGATCGGCTGATGAGTTATTTTGAAAGCATCAACCTTACGCGCAAACCGAAACTGGTGGCGGTGACCGGCACTGAAAAAGGTTCGGGCGTCAGCACGATTGCCGCAGGATTGGCGGCCTCGCTTTCGGAAACCGGCGACGGCCGGGTTTTGCTTGTTGACATGAATCAGGAACGCGGAGCGGCGCAACAATTTTTCAGGGGCGAGGCCGGCTGCCAATTGGACGATGCGCTGATCCGTGAAAAAAGAGACACCGCGCTTGTGCAGGAAAATTTGTATGTCGTCTCGGAAGGTTCAAACAGCGAAAAACTTCAGCGCGTTTTACCGAAGCGTTTCGCCTCGCTTGTTCCAAAACTCAAGGCCAGCGATTACGATTACATTATCTTCGACATGCCGTCCGTCAGCCAGACCAGCGTGACCGCACGCCTCGCGGGATTGATGGACATGACCTTGCTCGTCATTGAATCTGAAAAAACCAGCCGCGATGCCGTCCAGCAAGCCACTTCGCTGCTCTCATTGTCGAAGGCAACCGTCGGAGCCGTGCTCAACAAAACGCGAAAATATATTCCCGACCGGCTGCACCGCGAATCTCTCGGAGACGTTTGAGAAATTAAAAGCGCGGAGAGATTTTCCGCTCTTTGATTCATCCTTCATGTTCAACAGCAATCGTCTTTATTACCGGCTCAAACCCTATTTGCCGTGGCGATTGCGGATGGCCATGCGCAGAATTGTGGCGCGAAGACAGCGCCGGATCCACAAAGACACATGGCCCATCAACGAAGCCGCCGGCCAAATGCCCGACAACTGGCCGGGCTGGCCGGATGGAAAAAAATTCGCATTGGTGCTGACGCACGACGTTGAAAGTTCACGCGGCTTGGAAAAATGCCGTCGATTGATGGAACTGGAAAAAAAACTCGGCTTCCGCTCCTCATTCAATTTTATTCCCGAAGGCGATTACCGGGTCTCGCGCGAACTACGCGAGGAACTTGTCCAAAATGGTTTCGAGGTGGGCGTGCATGATCTCCGGCACGACGGAAAACTTTATTGGAAGCGGAAGGAATTTCCCGAAAACGCGCGAAGCATCAATCATTATCTTAAAGAGTGGAACGCGAGCGGCTTCCGCTCCGGCTTCATGCTCCATCACCGCGAATGTCTGCATGATTTGGAAATCGAATATGACGCCTCGACCTTTGACACCGATCCGTTTGAACCGCAGCCGGAAAGTGCCAACACGATTTTTCCGTTCTGGGCGTCGCGTCCGAACGGCGGCGGTTATGTCGAATTGCCTTACACACTGCCGCAGGATTCCACGTTGTTCATCGTCCTCAAGGAAACTTCGCCGGACATTTGGGAGAAAAAACTTGATTGGATTTCAAAGCACGGCGGCATGGCGCTCGTCAATGTCCATCCCGATTACACCGGCTTCGGGAAAAATGGACTAGGCATTTCAGAATACCCCGTCGCGTTGTATGAAAAATTTCTCCGGCACGTCGCGAAAAATTATCGCGGCCAATTTTGGAACGCATTGCCACGCGAAATTGCCGGCTGGTTCAAGGAAAATTGCGCGCCAAAAAATTTGCCTGCGCAATTTTTCCCCGCAACCAAGACCAATTCACTCAAAGGCGAGCGCGCAGCCGTCGTCCTTTATTCAAATTACGCGACCGATCCGCGCCCGCGCCGCGAAGCTGAAGCGTTGAGCGCGGCGGGAATGGAAGTGGACGTGATTTGCCTGCGACAAAATTCCGACGCGCATTGGCGTGAAATAATCAATGGCATCAATGTTTTTCACGCGCCGCTCAAACGCCGACGCGCCGGAAAATTGGTTTATATTTTGCAATACGCCTGGTTTTTCCTGTGTTCGTTTTTTTTGCTCTCGGCGTGGAGCTTCAAAAAACGCTACAAGCTCGTCCACGTCCACAATATGCCGGACTTTTTGGTGTTCAGCGGATTGCTGCTGCGGCTGCGCGGCGCAAAAATCATTTTGGATCTGCATGACCCGATGCCGGAATTGTTTCGCAGCATTTACGGCCTGACCGGTGAACATTTCATCGTCCGCTGGCTGAAAAAAATGGAAAAGCGCAGCATCGCATTTGTGGATTTGGTTCTCACGCCAAACACGGCGTTCAAAGAATTATTTGCGTCAAGAAGTTGTCCGCCGGAAAAAATCGAGACCGTCATGAATTCGCCGGAAACAAAAATTTTCAACCCGCGCCGATTCAACGGTTCAACGGTTCAACGGTTCAACGAAAAAACTTTTACGTTGATGTATCACGGCCTGCTCGTTGAACGTCACGGGCTGGATTTGGCGATTCAAGCCGTCGCCCGGCTCCGCACGGAAATCTCGAACATCCAACTGCATATGTATGGCGAGCCGACCGATTATCTGGAAAAAATCATGGGACTGGTTCGAGAATTAAACTTGGAAAGCGTAGTGCAATCCCACGGCTTCAAGGGTTTGGATGAAATCGCAAATGAAATTTCAAAAATAGATTTGGGCATAATCCCGAACCGGCTGAGTTCATTTACTGAAATCAATTTTCCCACCCGCATTTTTGAATATCTGGCGATGAACAAGCCGGTGCTCGTTCCGTCCACCAAGGGCATCCGGGACTATTTTGATGACGACGAAATTTTATTTTTCGAGGGCGGAAATGTGGACGATCTGGCGATGAAAATCAAATGGGCGTATCAACATCCCCCGGAACTGCGGCAGTTGATGGAAAATGGCCGAAATGTCTATGAAAAAAATTGCTGGGACTCGGAAGAGCAGCGGTTCGTCGGATTGGTGGACAATTTGGTAAATCGTATTTAGTCCGGTTGCGAAATTAAATTACGGTTGGAAAATATTTTTGTCTGAATGCCGCCAATCCTAGCATTTGTCCTCACAGCCGGTTTCATTGTTTTTCTTTTCCGGCGGGATTTTCGCGAAAAGCCAAATGTTACGGGCGCACTTTGGATTCCGATCCTGTGGTTTCTGATCATCGGCTCGCGAACCGTCACCGCATGGCTGAATATTTGTGGCATTTCGGTAAGCGGTTCGATGGAAGATGGCAGTCCGGC
>Ga0302320_10010672_pt1 | contig 19556 bp, 20 predicted proteins | sample Bog_T0_3_FD_202130 | JGI IMG/M metagenome (GOLD analysis project Ga0302320, IMG submission 202130) | Peat permafrost microbial communities from Stordalen Mire near Abisko, Sweden - Bog_T0_3 | ecosystem: Environmental > Terrestrial > Soil > Wetlands > Peat | place: Sweden: Abisko, Stordalen Mire... | reverse complement strand
GGCGCATTGCTTGAATTACGCAGTTCCACAATTCATGCAAAACCTGTAACATCACCCGGTAGGACGTAGTAAGGTCAATTCCAAGAATGCCAGCGAGGTTACTCCTTTGATTAAGCAGGACATCGTCCATCATGTGATCGAGCGCACAGGCCTGCCGCGCACCAAGGCAGAAGCCGCGGTGGATACGGTTTTCGAGGGCCTCAAGCAGGCTCTTGCCGCCGGGGAGCGCATCGAATTGCGCGGGTTTGGCGTCTTCAGCGTTCGCGCCCGCAAAACCGGCATTGGCCGCAACCCTCGCACCGGCACGGAGGTCAGCATCACTCCGGGCAAGGCGGTGCGCTTTAAACCCGGCAAGGAGCTGCATTCGCTCGACAGCACCGCGGTGCCGGCAGCAAAGGGATGAACCAGCCCGTTCGGCTGATTGTTGGCCGCGCTGGCTAGTCAAGTGAAGTAGGCTCTCCGGACTTTGCTGGCCGGGGAGGGGTCCGGCTCAGAGATCGTTCTCACGCTGACCAAGAGGAGTCCGGTGCGTTCCTTTTTCCGGGAATATATTCTGCCGCTGCTGCTACTGGCCGCCAGTCTGGTGACCACGACAGCCAACGGCGCCCGGTTCATGCAGAACTTCCTTGAGGGGATGCCTCCAGTGGTTCGCGACAGCGACCTCTGGCCCTGGCTCTGGCTCTCAGACCATCCCGACATGTTCATCACCGGTTGGGCGTTTTCCACTTCCCTGCTGGGCATTCTCCTCGTCCACGAGTTCGGACACTACTTTGCCTGCCGCTTGCACGGCATTGGGGCTACGCTGCCCTGGGTGCTGCCCGCCCCCACCCTCAGCGGAACCGCCGGAGCGGTCATCCAGATCCGCTCCCGGATTCCCACCCGCGACGCCCTCATGGATGTGGGCATCTATGGCCCGCTGGCCGGCTACATTGCCTCCTGCATCGCGGTTGCGGTCGGGTTCGCGCTCAGCTTCAACTCGGCAGCTAACGCCGAGCACGCAATTGTGCGCTTCGGCGGGGAGCCATTGACCATCCGCTTGTTGCACGCGCTGCTGGTCCAGTGGGACCCCTCGATCCCCTCTTTCAGCAACATCGCCCCCCACCCGGTCCTGGTGGCCGGCTGGATTGGCCTCTTCATCACCTCGCTGAACCTGATTCCGGGCGGCCAGCTCGACGGCGGCCACATCATCTACGCCATCTCCCCCAAGCTGCACCGCATCTTTACCAATGTGCTGCCGTTTGTTCTTTTCCTGGCCGGAACCATCTTCTGGGTGGGCTGGATTCTCTGGGGCCTCTTCCTCCTGGTTCCCGCCATGCGCCATCCCAAGATCCCCGTCCAGAAGGAACTCCATGCGGGTCGCATGGTGCTCGGCTTCATCGGCATCCTCATCTTCCTGCTCACGTTTACGCCCACGCCGTTCTACGACAACTCACTGATGCACTTCTTCCACGTAGACCCGTTCAATACGGCGCCGCGATAGAACGAGCAAACTTCACATCAGCCGCAGCGCATCCACATCCACAGTCAGGTTGCGCCGCGGGACGCCGGCGGATTCCGCGTGCGTGAGCATTCCGCGCAGGGCGGCGTTCAGGGCTTTGCGCGAGGCGGCTTTGAGGATGAGGTGGAAGCGGTAGGTCCCCTTGATGCGGGCGATGGGCGCGGTACACGGCCCCAGCACGCGCACGCCCTCCGGTGCGGCCTGCTGAAACCACTTCCCGATCTGCGCCGACCAACCGGCGGCCTCATCCAGCTTGCCCGACTGCACCAGCACATTGGCCAGCACGCCGAAGGGTGGGTAGTGCATCCAGCGGCGGAATTTCAATTCGCGGTCCACAAAGGCGGCGTAGTCGTGGGTGCTTGCAGCCAGAATCGCGTAGTGGTCGGGATAGTAGGTCTGGACCACCACGCGGCCTGGCAGGTCGCCGCGGCCTGCACGTCCTGAGACCTGGGTCATCAGTTGGAACACGCGTTCCGCAGCGCGAAAGTCCGGCATGGAAAGCGCATGGTCGCACCCCACCACGCCCACCAGCGTAATGCCGTGGATGTCATGGCCCTTGGCGATCATCTGCGTGCCGACCAGCAGGTTGATCTCGCCCGAGTGCAGCCGCGCCAGCAACCGCTCCAGATCGTACCGCCCACGCACCGTGTCGCGGTCCATGCGGCCAATGCGCGCCATGGGGAAGATCTCGCCCAACCGCTCTTCGCCCTGCTGGGAGCCCGCGCCCAGGTAGTAGAGGTGCTCGCTCTCGCACTTGGGGCAGCGCGCCGGAACCGTGCGCCGGAAGCCGCAGTAGTGGCACTCCAGCCGCTGGCCCTCGCGCGCCTGGCCTGCGTCCTCGGCCGCCGGCTTGTGGTGGGTCAGAGAGATGGCGCAGTTCTGGCACTCCAGCTTTTCTCCACAGGCGCGGCAGATCACCGCAAAGGAGTAGCCGCGCCGGTTCAGCAGGATCAGCGCCTGCTCCCCGCGCGCCAACACCTCGCTGGCCTGCTCCACCAATGCGCGAGAAAAGAGATCGTCCTTGCCGGTCTCCTGGAACTCCTTGCGCATGTCGATCAGTTCCACCAACGGCAGCGGCCGGTTCATCACGCGGTCCTTCATTTCAATGCGCGTGTAGCGACCCAGTGCGGAGTTCTGCCAGCTCTCCAAGGAAGGAGTTGCCGAACCCATGACCACCACCGCGCCCTCGAGCTTGGCGCGCATCACGGCCACGTCGCGGGCGTTGTAGCGCGGCGTCTCCTCCTGCTTGTAGCTCTGGTCGTGCTCTTCGTCGACGAGGATGAGGCCGAGGTTCGGGGCCGGAGCAAAGATGGCCGACCGCGTGCCTACAACGATGGGAGCGTCGCCGCGGCGGATGCGCCGCCACTGCTCGCTGCGCTCTTCGGGCGTAAGCGCGGAGTGCAACAGCGCCACCTTCTGTCCAAAGGCCTGGTCGAGCAGGCCGACGGTCTGCGGGGTGAGGCCAATCTCCGGCACCAGCAGAATGGCCGACAGCCCACGGTCCAGCGCGCGCTGCATGGCGGCCAGATAGACGGCAGTCTTTCCCGAACCGGTCACTCCATGAAGCAAAAAGGGATGGAATCCCCCCAGAGCGGGCGCCAGCGAGGCCAGCGCCTCCATCTGCGGCTCGTTCAGCTTGAGCGGCCCCGCGGCCGGCTCAATGCCGCCCAGGTGGAATTCAGCCACCCGTTCCTCAATGCGAACCAACCCACGCCGCACGAGCGTTTGCAGCGTGGACGAGGGCAAGTCCTTGGCGCGCAGCTCGGCGAGTGGCAGTTCCCCGGCGCAGGCCGCCAGCTCGGCCAGAATGGCTTGCTGCTTCTCGGTCAAGGAGGGCAGCCGCGCCTCCGGGATCAGAACCGCAAAGCGCTCCATGCGGCGGGCGTCCCGCTCGACGGCGGCGGTCTCGCGGGCAATCCACTTTTTGCGAACCAGGGCGGCCAGAACCGGAAGCGATGCGGCGGTCGCGGTGCGCAGGGTAGACACCTTGACCGGCTCCCCCGTGGCCAGCCGCGCCAACACACGGTGTTCCAGGTCCTGCTCTTCGGGCGAAAGCCTCCCCTTCCGCTTCAGCCCGCCCCGCCCTGTTCCCCGCGCGCCCTCCCCATCCATGCTCCGCGCCAGAACATCCCGTCCCAGGTCTGTAATCCGGTAATACAGCGTTCGCCGCACCTCCGCCATCAGTGGCAACATCCCGCGCAGCACCTCGCCCAGCGGCGCCAGGTAGTACTGCGCCATCCATTCGGCCAGCTTGAGGAGGGGATCGCTGAGAAGTGGCTCGTCGTCCAGAACCGCCTCAAGATAACGGACTTCAAAGTCCGGCGGCGTGGTGGTGTTGATGGCTGTCACCACGCCGATCAGCTTTTCGTTGCGAAACGGAGCGATCACCCGCGCCCCCCGTTGCGGAGCCTGATCCTCGCGCACCGCGTAGGTGAACACACGGTCCAGCGGGACGGGCAACGCGACTTCGCAGTAGACAGGCATGGAAGGCAAGAACCAGTTTAGGGGGATTGGGACCGGCGCGTCAGCAGCCCTGTGCATATCGCCGCACATCGTCCCGTTCCAAAGCCACCCGAACGCAGTACAATTCGTGCTGATGGCACCCAAAACTCCCATGACCGCAGCTCCTGCGCCCAGCGCCCCCAAGACTTCAACGCCTCCTACTTTCCCGGCGAACCCCACTCCCCCCATCACCATGACCATCGACATCGGCGGCTCAGGCCTGAAGGCCATGCTGCTGGACGCCACCGGCAAGCCGGTCAGCGAGCGGCAACGCGTGGTCACCCCGGCCGTTCCCACGCCGGAGGCAGTCCTGGCCGGCCTGGAAGACCTGCGCAAGCTGATGGGCAACTTCGACCGCGTATCTGTTGGTTTTCCGGGCGTGGTCAAGCACGGCTGCACCTATCTGGGCTTCAACCTGCATCCGCTGTGGGCCACGGGCTTCCCGCTGCAGGCGGAGCTGGAAAAGCGCTGGGGTAAGCCCGTCCGCGTGGGCAACGACGCCGACGTGGCCGGCTATGGAGCCATCAAGGGCGAGGGCGTGGAGCTGGTGCTGACCCTGGGCACCGGCCTGGGCGCGGCGCTCTTCACCAACGGCCACCTGGTCCCCGGCCTGGAACTGGGCCACCACCCCTGGCGCAAGAAGGGCATGACCTACGAGGACTACATCGGCCGCCGCGGCCTGGACAAGTTTGGCAAGGCGCGGTGGAACGACTTTCTGCAGGCAGCCATCAAGCAGACCGAGGCCCTCTTCAACTGGGACCACCTCTACCTGGGCGGCGGCAACACTAAGAAGATCCTCTTCACTCCAGCCAAGAACGTCAGCATTGTGTCAAATGAGACCGGCCTGCTGGGCGGCGTGATGCTGTGGCGGGATCAGGGATGAGGGCGGGGAGCCACCTGGTTTTGAGGATTGGCTTCGGCTTAACCTCTTTCCGATTCCTGTGTATCTGAAATGGCTGAAATCATGCCTACCGACTTCGCTGCTCTCTGGGACCGTGTGACCAGAGAGTTCGCGTGCGGCGCGGATTCGATCCACGGGCCGGACCACTGGCGGCGCGTGGAACAGAACGCGTTGAAGATTGCCGTAAGCAATGGGGCGGTTGTCGACGTGGTGAGGCTCTTCGCCGTGTTTCACGATTCGCGACGCCAGAATGACGGCCGGGACTTTGAACACGGAACGCGCGGGGCAGAGTACGCCCGGAGCTTGCGGGGAACCCTGTTCGAGGTGAGCGACGCGGACTTTGAACTGCTGCGCGATGCGTGCTGCCGGCATACGCACGGTGAGCTGAGCGAAGACCCGACCATTGGGGCCTGCTGGGACGCGGATCGCCTGGACCTGACTCGCATCGGCTCCACGCCGGATGCCAGCTACATGAGTACCGCCCTGGGGCGCAGCTTGTGCTCCACGGAATAGACGGGATGCAAATTCTGTTGACCCGGGCCAGAGGAGAACCCCTCACACCCGGCGCGGGTCCGGCTTGGATCCGATGAAGGTGACCAGCAGGTTGATCACGACAACCGCAACAACGTCTGCAATCAGGTTGAAACCCACCGATTCATCCTTGTCCCAGGCCACAGCCAAACACACCAGAAGCAGCGCATTCGCCCACAGATACTTTGATGCTTTGCCCATCTACGGCTCCTCAAGTTTATTCACTGTCTTCCTGCGGTTGACCAGCCTCAGCCCGTTCGCAAGAAGGTTCGTTCGTCCTGAAATCTCCGGCCTATTCGGTAATCGTTGAGCCCCAGTTGTCCGGCTGCGGCGCAGTGCCGCGAATCTGCTGGATGAAGAGCGGCACTTCTTTTTCGATCAGCTCCGCACGGTCGATATGAATGTAGTGAGTGCTGTCTTTGGCAATGATTCTGCGGCTGCGCGTGGAGAGTTTCTTGAGGTCTTCTTGCATTTGGCTCCAAACGTTTGCGACATCTGCCGGTGCACCGGCGGCCATCTTGGCGGGATCCTCCGAGATGATGAGAATCGGCATTGCGCCATAGGGTCCTGTATGAATCGTCTCCTGGCCGGATTGATTGACGCCATCCATCGCGGTAAACATGGGGCTGACATTTGTATGGCAGATATCCTCCGCTTGCAACTTCGCTGCGCGCGCGTCAAAGCCTTTGATGGATTGCGAACACATCCCAAGGAGGCGCGGAACTCCCATACTCATTGCGGATTTTGCCAGCAGCTCCAACGCCCAAGGTGGCGGCGTCTTGCTTTTGCTTTCAGCGGCCTTCATCACGGAATTCTCGTCCTGCAAAGGCGTGGAGCCATCCTCAAAGACGATGCCCACAATACCCTCCGGATAGCGGGTGGCGTAATCGCGCATATAGATTCCAGCGATGGAATGGCCCATCAGCACGATGGGGCCGGTGACTTTGGCCTGAAGCAGAAGTTCGTGCAACTCGGCGGCGATATGGTCGGCGTCGCGCGGAGCCGGCAGCGGGTCGCTCCAGCCGAAGCCGGCGCGATCATAGGAGCAGACGCGCGTGGTGTTGGAGAGCACAGGCTGTACCCCTCCCCAGGTGAGCGCGTCGTTTCCCAAACCCGCTTCCAGGACGATGGTGGGCGAGCCGCTGCCCGTGCAAATGATGTGCATGGTGTGGCCGTTGACGGAGTAAAAAGCGCCGGGAGGGGAATTCGTAGCCCAGAAGTGGTGAAGAGCGATCGCGTTCCAGGCGCTGCTGCCGGCCACGAATGCGACGAAGAGAACAACAATGGACAGAACGATGCGCTCGACAACCTTCCGCCACATGCGGTAACTCCTGGTGGAGAGCGACAACAGGCGGCGAACGCTCAACCAAATGAGCAGAACGCCCACGACAAAAATGATAGCCGGCAAAACGACATAATCGAAGTTCATAGATTCCCCGGACTTTCCAAACGCAGAGAAACCGATGCCGAGCAGGATAGCATGTGCAGGCTACAGTCCTCGACCAGCGCCTGTTCACGTGGGGCAATCGCATGAACGAAGGGAGGGCTCTTCGTCCATCTTCATTCCCTCGGCGGCTAAAGCCGGGCCGCCTTGGGCTCATTTCTATGGCGAGTCTAAAGCCGCGCCCTTTCAAACTCCTGGCAATGCAAGTACATCCCGTTCATGCGATTGCCCTGCTGTTCACGCTACTGAGGCGGTGACGCCGGGACGGGTCATCCCTTTTGCGGCGGTTTGAGGCCGAGTTCCTTCATGGCAATCTGCAGGTCGGCCCAGGCTTCTTTCTTCTGGCGCGGGTCGCGGAGCAGGTATGCGGGGTGATACGTCACGATGAGCTGCGATCCGCGCCACGCATGAACCCGGCCGCGCAGGCCCGCCAGCGGCTGCCGGGTGCCGAGCAGGTAGGTGGCTGCGGTGGCGCCGAGGGCGACAATCACTTGCGGCCGGATCACATCGATCTGGCGGAACAGGAACGGCGAGCAGGTGTTGCCCTCCACCGGCTCCGGCGTGCGGTTGCCCGGCGGGCGGCACTTGACCACGTTGGCAATGTAGACCTCTTCGCGTTTCAGTCCCATGGCGTTGATCATGTTGTTGAGCAACTGGCCAGCCTTGCCGACAAACGGCAGGCCCTGCGCGTCTTCGTCCGCGCCGGGACCCTCGCCGACGAAGAGCAGCCGCGCGTTGGGCGAGCCATCGCCAAAGACCAGCTTGTTGCGGCCGGCATGGAGCGGGCAGCGGGTGCAGTCGCCGATCTCTTCAAGGATTTCAAGGAGGGCGGCGGCACGGTCATTTTGCGCGACGGCCGCGGCGATGGCGGGAGGAGCGGAGATGGGCGTGCGCGGGGCGATGGGGTTGTCCTCCGTTGGGTAGGGTTCGGACAGTGGGGCCGGCTCTGGGGCCTGGGCACCGGCGGGCTGTTCTGCCGCAGCAGACAGTTGGGCCAGCAGCGCAGGATCGACGGCCCGCCGATAGAACTCCGTCAGGCCAAGGTCGCGGTAGAAGCGGACGCGGGCGATGAGGGCTTCGCGGGTTGCGGGATCGAGCAATTGCGCCAAGGTGGTTGCTCCGGATCGGGTGGGCTACTCGATGATGAGATGGCGGCGGGCCTGGGCGGGCGGAATGGACTCGCTCAGAACCCGGTCCTGTTTGGATTTCTCAGGGTTTGCGCCTTCGACGTGGTCGTCAAGTTCCACAACCAGCGACCGCGGCCTGCGCAGGGTGAGAATCTCGTCGAAGATGCGGTCGGCCAGAGATCGCTTGGACATCTCGGGCAGTTCGATGGCGGTAGTGAGAGTCAGGAACGTCGCGGCGTTCGAGTCCGAGTCAAAGCCGATGCCTTCCGCCGCCACATCGTTCACCACGATGGCGTCCGCGCCCTTGGCCAGCAGCTTGGCGCGGCCATTCTCCATGCGGTTTTCCGTCTCCGCCGCGAAACCGACGATCAACTGCCCAGGCCGGCGGCGGCGAACCACCTCCGCAAGGATGTCTTCGGTCGGCGCGAGTTCAACTGTCAACGGGCCGGTGCGCTTGAGCTTCTGCTCAGACACGACGATGGGCCGGTAATCTGCCACAGCAGCCGCCTTCACCACCAGCGTGGCCTCGCCCATGCGGTCCAGAACCGCCTGCCGCATCTGGTCGGCAGTGGTCACCTTGATGACCTCGCAATGCGCCGGCGGATGCAGCGCCGAAGGCCCGCTGATGAGAATCACTTTCGCGCCGCGCGACTGGGCAGCCTCCGCCAGCGCGTACCCCATCTTGCCGCTGGAGCGGTTGCCGAGGTAGCGCACCGGGTCCAGCGCCTCGCGCGTGCCGCCGGCCGTCACCAGCAGGATTTCGCCGGCCAGGTCGTGCCGCCGGCCAAGAGCGCCAAGCACCGCATCGGCGATGGACTCCGGCTCGGCCAGCCGGCCCGCGCCCACCATGCCGCAGGCCAGATCGCCGCTGCCGGGATCGATGACGCGGACGCCGCGCTGGCGCAGGGTCTCAAGATTGGCCTGCGTAGCCGGATGCTGCCACATGTTCACGTTCATGGCCGGCGCAACGAGGACCGGCGCCTGCGTGGCAAGGTAGAGGGTGGTCAAAAAATCGTCGGCAATGCCATGGGCAAACTTGGCCAGGATATTGGCCGTGGCGGGCGCAACCACCAGTGCGTCGGCCCACTGCGCTTCGGCAATGTGGTCAATCCCGTTCTGCTCGCTGGTGGTTTCCGACCACTCGTCCCAGAGGCTGGTGATCACCTTGTGGCCGGTAAGCGAGGCAAAGGTGAGCGGCTGCACAAAGCGCGTGGCCGCGGCCGTCATCACCACGTGGACCTCAAGGGCCTGCCGCTGCAGCGCGCGCACCAGTTCAGCCGCCTTGTAGGCGGCGATCCCGCCGGAGACACCGACCGTGACTCTCATGGGTTGATTGTAGAACAGGGGTCAGTTTTCAGGGGTCAGGGGGCAGAGATCAGGGGCCGGTAAAGTGAGATTCCTGCCTCGCCAAGCCTGAGAGGCGAGACCCAGCGTACTGGCTGAGCCATGCGGCATCCCAGCTTTGCGACAGAAAAAAGCCGCAACGATGGGACACGGAGCGTTTGTGGCAACGCGCAGGCTAAGCCAGCCTCAACTGAGCAGGATGGGAATCGCGGGGCCTTCTACAAGCGGCTTGACGACCTCGGTCTCCATCTTGACATAGGCGATCTTGCCGGCGCTGATCTCTTCCTGAGCGATGCGGCAGGGCTTGGTGGACTGGCTGGAGACCAGGGCGCCGGAGCCGCTCTGGATTTGGCGGGCGCGGCGGGCGGCCACCAGAACCTTGCGATAGTTGGAGTCGAATTCGGTCTCAATCGTCATTCGGATTCCCCTTTACCCTCGTCGGAGTCTTCCTCATCGGAGTCGTCATCGAAGTTCAACTGCTGCTGGTCGGAGGACCCAAGAATACCAAAGGCCTCCAGCACGGGCTTCAGCCGGTCCTGCGCATTGGTCTGGCGGCATCCTGCAGCAACCTCCAACACTCGGCTCGACCGGTAGGCGATGGCCTCGCCGTTTCGATAGTATCGCTCAGCCAACACGATCGCCTCAAGCTGAGCCACCGCCCGATCCAGAATGTCGTTGACCAGAATATAGCCGTAACCGCGATAATTCTCAATCTCGATGCTGGCTTCTGACAAACGGCGGTAAAGTTCAGCCTCGTTCACGTGCCCCTCAGCGCGGCTGCGATTGCGCAGCCGGGTGCGCAGGACCTTGGGGTTGGGCGGCAGAACAAAGATGCTCACCGCCTCCGGCATGGCCGCGCGAACCTGCGCCGCGCCCTGCACGTCAATGTCCAGCAGAAGATCGTGGCCGGCCGTGCGGGCCTCGTCCAGCGAGCGCCGGGCGGTGCCGTAGTAGTTGCCAAAGACCTCGGCATGCTCGAGAAACTCGCCGGCTTCCACCCTGCGCTCGAACTCCTCGCGCGTGGTGAAGTTGTACTCGCGACCGTTCTGCTCGCTGCCGCGCGGGGCGCGGGTGGTCCACGAGACCGAGAATTCGATCCCGCTGAGCTGCTTGCGTACCTCGGTAACCAGCGTGCTTTTGCCTGAGCCCGAGGGCGCCGAGATGATGAAGAGGATTCCTGCCACGGTTTGTCCTTTGGTCAGTTGTCAGTTGTCAGTTGTCAGTTGTCAGTTGTCAGACGAATTATCGGTAAGATGTTCGGCTTATCAAGTGATTTATTCAGTCCGCCGAATCTGTTCACTCTACCGAGACGAAACTGACCACTGTTCACTGGCCACTGTTCACTTCATTGTTATTCCACGTTTTGGATCTGTTCGCGGGCCTTTTCGATCTCCGACTTCATGGCCAGGCCCAGTTCGGTAATCCGTGTTCCCTTCCCGCCGACGCCGCCGGTCTTCGAGAGCAGGGTGTTGGCTTCGCGGTTCATCTCCTGGAGCAGGAAGTCCAGCTTCTTGCCCACTTCCCCTCCGGCTGCCAGCAGTTCGCGGAAGTGCCCGATGTGGGTGTGGAGCCGGGCAATCTCCTCGGCAATGTCGCTGCGTTCCACCAACACGGCCACCTCTTCCAGCAGCCGCTGGCGGTTGAACTCCGCGCCGGTGGCGGCTTCCAGGCGCTGGGTAAGACGGTCCTGGTAGCGCTGCTCCACCTCGGGCCGCAGTTCGGCCACGCCGTGAGTAGCTGCGGACAGGCGGTCGAGTGTTGCGTTCAGAATGGACACCAGCGACTCGCCTTCGCGGGCGCGCATGGTGTTCAGTTGGCCCAGCAGCGGGACAATCTCGCGCTGCACGCTTTCAGACAATGCCGCCAGATCCTCGTCGCCATTGCCTCGGTTCTCCGTTTGCAGCGCACCGGGCAGGCAGAGGATGGCGTTCAGGTCCGGCTGGCCGGTCAGGCCGTGCTCCTCGCGCGCGGCTTCAAACGCCGCCATGTAGCCTGCAACCAGATCGCGATTGTAGCCTGCTGTCTGCTGGCTGGTCCGATCAATGGAAAGCGACAGCTCGACGTGGCCGCGGACAAGGTTCTCCTTGAGGGCGCGGCGAATCTCCATTTCCAGGGCATCCAGTCCAGAGGGCAGGCGAAGCTGCACGTCGAGAAAGCGGTGATTCACGCTCTTGAGGCTGAGCGTGTAAGTAAGTTGGTCGTGTACGCGCACCTGGGTGCGGGCAAAACCGGTCATGGAATATATAGGCATGATGGCTATTCCTCTGCTCCGTCTGAGAGCTGCGGTTCCGGCAGTTGGTTCTCCGGCACATCCATGAACTGCAGTTGGTGGAGGCGCTGGTAAGTGGGAGATGTGGTCAGCAGCTCTTCGTGGGGACCGATGGCGGTAATGCGGCCGTCTTCCAGCACAGCGATGCGGTTGGCGCGGCGGATGGTGCCCAGACGGTGCGCGATCACCACGACGGTGCGGCCCTGCATGAGGTTGGCCAGGGCGGCCTGGACGAGGGATTCGCTCTCCGAGTCGAGCGCCGATGTGGCTTCGTCGAGGATGAGGATGGGTGCGTTCTTCAGGATGGCGCGTGCAATGGCCATGCGCTGCCGCTCGCCGCCGGAGAGCCGGAAGCCCTTCTCGCCGATCACCGTGTCGTAGCCCTGCGGCATGCGCAGGATAAAGTCGTGTGCCAGGGCGTTCTTTGCAGCCTGCTCCACAAGGTCGAGGTGAATCTCGGGCTGGCCGTAGGCGATGTTGTTGCGCACCGTGTCATTGAAGAGAATCGTCTCCTGCGTCACCTGGCCTACCTGGCGGCGGAGCGAGGCCAAAGTGAGGTCGCGGATGTCGTGTCCGTCAATCAAGATCCGGCCAAAACTCACGTCAAAGAACCGCGGAATGAGATTGACCAGCGTCGACTTCCCGGCTCCGCTTGGACCCACAAGGGCCAGCACTTCTCCGGCATTCACTGTCAGATCCACGTGGTGCAGAATCTGGTGTTCGCCTTCGTCCGTTGAATAAGAGAAGCCGACGTTCTCGAACTGAACAGCCTGCGCAAAGCCCTTGAGCGTGACGGCATGGGGCCGCTCCTTCACGTCGTCTTCGGTATCAAAGAATCCGAAGATCGACGAAGACGCGCCCATGGCCTGCTGGAAGTTGTTGTAGAAGTAAGCGAATTTGCGGACCGGATCGTAGAGCTTGAACAGCAGGATGATGAATGCCGCGAAGATGCCCATGGTCATGCGGCCATGCATGATCTGGTTGCGGCCGATGAACAGGAACATGGCGATGGCGATGGCGCCGATCGAGTCCATCAAAGGAGAGCTGATGGATTGGATACGCACGTTGCGCAGGTTGGCGCGGAACAGGCGCTTGGCCGCCTTCTTGAAGCGCAGAATCTCCCAAAGCTCGGTGTTGAAGGCCTTGACGATGCGGTTGCCGGTGACGGTTTCATGCAGGATGTTCTGAATCTCGGCCAGCTTGTCCTGGCTCGAGCGGGTGCGAGTGCGGACTTCACCGCCAATCTTGCGCGCCGAGGTCACCACCACGGGAACAAACAAGAGCAGGGCCCAGCTGAGCTGCCCGCCAAGCTTGATGACGAAGACCAGCCCAACAGCAAAGGTGAAGAACTGCTGAAGAAACTCGCCAATGAGCGAGCTGAGGGCAAATTGCACTCGGTCCACGTCGTTGATGAGCGTGGAGAGAATCGTCCCGGTGGCGTGCTTGTGAAAGAAGCTCGACGACCGGCGCATGGTGACTTCGTAAAGATGGTTCCGCAGGTCGGTGATCGTGCCAAAGCCCGCGTAGTTCACCAGGTAGGTCCCGGTGTAATCGCAAATGCCTTTCAGCAGCGTGGAAATGACCAGCGCGAAGGCCACTACCACCCAGGCATTGTGCATGTGCAGGAACGGAGGAATCAGCATCCTCAGGTCGAAGTGCCACTGGCTCTTGTAAATCCCCACAAGAATCGGGCCTTCCGGCGCGTCCGGCCTGAGAACCTGGTCAAAGATGGGCTGGAAGAGCAGGACCCGGAATGTGTCCAGCGCGCCCACCATGGCCAAAAGCAGTACGCCCGGAAACCACCGGAACGTATAGGGCAGGCCATAGCGCAGAAGGCGCAGGAAGTTCTTCATGCCGGCTCGCCTGCCGGATGCGCGGAATTGGGTTGAAAGTGTCGCTGGTGGATGCTGCGCTCCATCCGAGTATTGTATCTGGCAGGCCTGGGGCGCGGCTTGTTGAACGAGATGGTAGGATGGCGGGGTGAACGGCTCAAATGACAAGCAGGTCTCCCGCGTGCTGACCACGGTATTTCTTGACCGCGACGGCGTGTTGAACCAGAAGATGCCGGAGGGGACCTACGTGGCGCGATGGAGCGATTTCCATCTCTTGCCAGGGGCCGCGGAGGCGGTAGGACGGCTGAATCGTGCGGGGCTGCGCGTGGTGGTCGTCTCAAACCAGCGCGGCATTGCCCTGGGAAACTACACCGCCGCGGATGTTCGCGCGATTCACGCCGGGCTGCAGCAGATCCTGGCTGGACACGGCGCCCACGTGGATGCCTTCTACTTCTGCCCGCACAACAAGGGCGAGTGCAACTGCAGAAAGCCGCTGCCGGGAATGTTCGAGCAGGCGGTTGCCCAGTTCCCTGACCTCCGCGCGGAGCAGAGCGTGATCATCGGCGACTCGCTGAGCGATATCGAGTTCGGTGAGCGCCTGGGCATGCAAACGGTGCTGATTGAGAGCGGCTCAGAGGTGAGACCGGGGCAGGCAGCCGCGGTGCGGCTGGCAGATATGCGGCTTGCCAGCCTGGAGCAAGCCGTAGACACACTGCTGGCTGGCTGCGCCGGCCAGGGTGAACATCCCGGAATCCAAACGGTAGATCGAGTTTCCGCCAGCGAGGAGCCAGAAGGCTGACTGCCCGGGAAAAGGAGGATGGAATGGCCGCGCGCCTTCGTAGTAAACTACACAAAGGAAAGGCCTCTCGATGATGTGGAGGTTAACATCGCCGTGGGCCTGTTTCCCGTAGAAGTCTCTGCCCTTGCACTCCCCCGCAGCGCATCTATTGAGCACAACGCAGCCTCTTCTATCGTTAGGAGTTCTTATGAGCGACATGATCGTTTGCCTGGCCGCCGACCACAACGGTGTGGAACTAAAAGCCAAGATCAAGGCCTCGCTGGTTGAAGCCGGATACCGCGCGCTGGACCTGGGCCCGTTCACGTCCGGGACCTCAGTGGATTACATCGACTACGCGCAACTGGTAGGCACGCTCATTCAGAATGGCGACTGCGACCGCGGCATCCTGATCTGCGGAACCGGCATCGGCATGAGCATCGCCGCCAACAAATTTCCCAAAGTGCGCGCGGCGGTGGTGCATAACTACGAGAGCGCCGGCAAATGCCGCGAACACAACGACGCGAACGTGATGTGCCTGGGCGCGTGGATTCTGAGCGATGAAGAGAATATCGAGATCAGCCACATCTGGCTGAACGAGAAGTTCGGTGAACACCGGCATGTTCGCCGGGTAGAGAGGATTGCGCCGGACCCGCGCGGCAAGGTGGTGTTCACCAACGGCATCTTCGACATCCTGCACCAGGGACACCTTGACCTGCTGAAGTGGTCGCGCAACCTGGGCGACCGGCTGGTGGTGGGCATCAACTCCGATGCTTCGGCCCGCGCGCTGAAGGGCGAAGGGCGGCCGGTCAACTCCCAGGACAATCGCCGGGCTGTCTTGCAGGCGCTGCGGTTTGTGGATGAGGTGGTAATCTTCGACGAGCTCAAGCCGACAGAACTGATCAAGATGCTGCGCCCCGCCGTACTGGTGAAAGGCGGCGAGTGGCTGGCCGAGCAGGTGCGCGAGCAAGACCAGATCCCGGACGAAGTGGAAGTCAAGATCTTCCCGATTCTCAAGGGCTACTCGTCCACAGAGATCATCACCAAGATCAAGGGCGGCGAGTCCGCGCTTTTAAGTGTGTAAGCGGAACCTGCATCTCCTGGCTTTGCGGGATCATCGGGCCGCGCGACTGGCCTGGAACGCAGGTTCTTCCGCTCGCCACGCTCGCTCAGGATGACGAGTGTGGCACGTTGATTCAAAGAATGAATGCGATGGAATGCAGGAGCAAAGGCAGGCACTCTTGGAAGATTTGCAGGCAATTGTAGAACGGTTCTCCGGGGCGCGCGTCCTGCTGCTGGGCGACACCATTCTGGATATCTACACCTACGGCTCCGCGATGGGGCTGTCTGCCGAGACGCCGACCATCGTGGCCCGGCGCAAGGAAGTGAAGCACTCCCTGGGCGGGGCGGCGCTGGTGTGCCGCAACCTGCTGGAACTGGGCGCGGCGGTGGACTTTATCACGCTGGTTGGCGGCGACGAAGAAGCAGCTTATGTGCGCGCATTCCAGGCGCCCAAGCTCGTCTTGCGCGCCGTGACCGATGCAGCGCGACCAACCACGGTCAAGCACCGTTTCTGGGTGGATGGCTACAAGCTCTTCCAACTCGACCAGCGCGACGACCGTGAAATCGGCAGCGAGATCGCCGGCCAGGTCCTGGCGCAGGTGGACGAGGCGCTGCCGCATTCCGACATTGTGGTTGTCTCGGACTATCGGCACGGGCTGCTTTCGGCAGAGGTTGTGGCTGCGCTGCTGGCCAAGGTCCACGCGGCGGGCAAGCTGGTCTACGTGGATTCGCAGGTGTCGCAAACCTCGGCCAATCACACGCAGTACCAGGGCGGCTGCGTCATGGTTCTCAACCTGAAAGAAGCCCGATCGATCGATCCGGCCTTCAAGCCGGAGCTCTACGCCGAGGCGTTTGCCGAGTTGAACCGGCTGCTCGGCACCGACCGGATCGTGGTCAAGCTGGGTGAAGAGGGCGCGATGTTCCAGGATGGAGCGCGCGTGACCCATGCGCAGGCGAACAAGGTTGCGGTGGTGGACACGACCGGCGCGGGCGATGCGTTTCTGTCGGCGTTCTGCCTGGCCGGTGTAGGCGAACCCGAAAGCGCGCTGCGGTTGGCGAACGCGTGGGCCGGGCTCTCCGTGCAGATTCACGGAACCGAGCCGCCCAGGAAAGCGGACTTGCTGTCCGCGGTGAAGGAGCTTTAGAAATGGCGTACGGATTGACACTGGACCAGGTAAGGAAAATCAACCGGCCAGAGCCGCACCGGAAGCATTGGGGCAGCATCACTTCGCTGACTGAGATGGCGGAGTATGCCATGGGCCGGATGGAGATTGTTGCCGGTGGGGCGCAGCAGATGCACTTCTTTGCCAGCGAGTACCAGGCGTTTGTCGAGACGGGGACCGTGGTGATGCGCAGCCTGGACAACGACGGAAGAGAACGGGATGGAACGGTGAAGGCGGGCGAGACGCTCGCGCTGCCCAGGCACTTTGTGCACGCGTTCTCAAGCGCCGAGGGAGCGGTGATCTACATCTTCGGGCCGCGCATCGAGCAGCAATTCGAGGCTATCTACACTGAGACAGAAGAGGCCGCGAAGGCTGCAGCCGGCGCGCTGAAACCGGGCGAGCTGAAAGACATCGGCCAACCGACAACCGACGTGCGCGAGAAGTATTGGGGCCGCATTGAGACCATTCTCAGCGAGGACGTTGCGGCCAAGCGGATCTTCGTGCAAAAGGGCGGCCATGGCAGCCTGGAATTTCACGTGGAAAAGCGCGAGACGTACTACATTCACTCCGGCCTGGTCAGGGTGGGCCTGCGCATTGGGCGCGCGGAGAACCATAGCATCGTCATGCGCCCCGGTGATAGCTACGACGTGCGCCCCGGCGTGATGCACCTGCGCGTGGGGCTGGAAGACTCGGTGATCATCGAAGTATCTACGCGCGACTCGGACTCCGATTCGTACCTGGTGGAAGACGGCCAGACGTATCGCCATATTGACGCAGACCCATCAACCAAAGGCAACTGAAACCAAGAGGAGCAATCGCGGTGAAAATCTTTCTCGACTCAGCCAATCTTCAGGACGTGGAACAGGCGCTCGCGCGCGGCCACATTACCGGCATTACCACCAATCCTTCGCTGCTGGCCAAGGAACCCAAGTCGAATTTCTACGGCCACATCCGCAAGATTGTGGATCTGATTGAGGCCGATGGCCGCCAGCTTCCGCTGAGCGTTGAGGTCTTTGCCACCAAGCCCGACGAGATGATTGCCCAGGCCGAAGACATTATGCAGAAGATCGGCTACCCCGGCCTGAACATCAAGGTCCCCATCGGCTGGGACGAGCTGAAGGTCATCTACGCGCTGGCCAGGAAGAGCATCAAGGTCAACTGCACCTGCATCTTCACCGAAGAGCAGTGCGTGCTGGCCGCATCCAGCGGCGCAAGCTACGTATCGATCTTCCATTGCCGTTTGAAGGACATCGGCGGCGACCCCGTGCGGGTAATCGAGAATACGCGCCAGATCTTCGACATGCAGGGCCACGCGGCAGAGATCATCGTGGGCAGCATCCGCATGCAGAGCGACATTCTCGAAGCGCATCTTGCTGGCGCGCACATTGTCACCGCCGGCGCCAAGATTGTCGAGGGCATGGCCAGCCATCCGGCCACCGACAAGTCCGTGCAGGGGTTCCTGAAAGACTTCGCGGGATGGATGTCCTAATGAAGGTATGTTTCGATATCGACGGCGTGCTGTGCGACCAGGTCTCGCAAGAGTACAAGGACGCACTGCCCAACCGTGACATGATTGCCCTCTTGAACCGGCTCTACGATCGCGGCGACACGATCGTGCTGCACACCAGCCGGTTCATGGGCCGGACCAATGGCGACCGTGCGGAGGTTGAGCGCATTGGCCGCGCGTTCACCGAGAAACAGCTTGCCGCCTGGGGTGTGCGCTACCACCAACTGGTGATGGGCAAGCCGCGCTACGACTTTCTCATCGACGACCGCAGCGTGCACTACGACGCGGATGCCGAGCGGATCGAGGCGTTTCTGGAAGAGCGGCGGGGATTGCCGTCGAAGTAGGGGCGTTCCCGGCGTGGCAAGGGAAAGAAGCGTGGAGGCGCAGGCTCCGGAACATGGTCCGCGCCTTCAGCTCTTTTCAGGCAGTGCGGCCCGCGCGATAATCTGCGTGGTGCTGAAGCCCTGGACAAACGGCACAATGGCCACGCGCCCGCCCCAGGAACGGACTTCCGGCGCGCCGACGATCTCATCGGCCACGTAATCGCCACCCTTCACAATCACATCGGGCTTGAGGGCGACCATCAGTTCCAGCGGCGTGGGCTCGTCGAAGACCACCACGGCATCCACGGCGGCAAGCCCGGCCAGCACGCGGGCGCGCGCATGTTCGGGCACGACGGGCCGCGTGGGCCCCTTCAGGCGCGTAGTGGAAGCGTCGCTGTTGATGCCCACGATGAGCCGGTCGCCTTCGCGGCGCGCGTCGTCCAGCAGCGTGACGTGACCGATGTGGAGGATGTCAAAGCAGCCGTTGGTAAACACCACGCTTTCACCCGCGGCGCGCCACTCTTCGACGCGCTGCTGAAGCGTTTCAAGCGACATGACCTTGGTCTCCGGCCGGACGAGCGGTTCGGCAGTCATTGCACATTCTCCTTGCTGTGAATGGCCGCGAGCGCGGCTTGGAACATCTCGTCAACCGAAATCGACTCAATGCAAATCTTCTTCTTTTCAACACATGTGGTGAGCCGGCAGTTGCCGCACGGAACCGTGTGATAAATGGGCTGGTGGCCCCGGCCCACCGGAAACCAGCGTCCCGGCCGGTCCACCGCCGAAAAGGCGATGGCGCATGGAACGCCGTAAGCAGCAGCCAGATGCATGGGCCCGCTGTCAGGTCCAAGGAACAACTCGCCGCGGCGAATCACCGCGGCCGACTCGCGCGGCGACAACTGCCCGCACAGATTCACATGCGGACCATTCCAGCCCGCGGCTGCAAAACCACTGACGGCGAGATCGTCGCCGGCGCCAATGAGAGCCAGGGCGTGGCCGGGAAACTCCGCGCTGAGCCTCGTCATCAGTTGCCGCCATTTCTCCTGGCCCCAGTCCTTGGCCTGCATCTTGGTGCCCGGGCCGCAAACGATGAGCGGTCGGCCGGCAAACGGAGCCAGAACCTCATCCGCCTTCGCGTTCTCGGCGCCAGTCAGCCGCAGGTCCCAGTTGGTAAGGTCGTCGATATCGCACTGCCCCAGGGGTTCAACGCAGCGCAAGAGCCGCGCAGCTTCGGTTTCCCATAAGCCGGTGGCTGGGTCGTGACGATTCTGCGCCAGG